>ERZ507075.89-NODE-89-length-85383-cov-19.1585_pt1 | contig 85383 bp, 72 predicted proteins | sample MGYA00512863_ERZ507075 | MGnify/ENA metagenome assembly ERZ507075 | reverse complement strand
GTTACGAGGTCTGCGAAGCAGGAAGCCCATTGGCTTTAGACAATGGGTAGTTCACTCGTTGACTAACTTTGTAATTGGGAATAGAATTAAGAAATGAGTATTTCTAAAGATAAGGACATTACAATATGGAAAGAGATTTAACAACAGGAAGTGTATTTAAAACAGTCATTTATTTTTCACTTCCATATCTGTTATCGTACTTTTTGCAGACATTATATGGTATGGCAGATTTATTTATAGTCGGACAGTTTGGCGGTGTCAGCAGTACGACGGCGGTATCGATCGGAAGCCAGATCATGCATATGCTGACAGTTATGATCGTGGGGCTTGCAATGGGAGCGACGGTTATGATCGGACGATATATTGGTGCGAAAGACTACAAGAAAGCATCGGAGACGATAGGGAATACTGCGACGATGTTCATGGGAATTGCGATCATACTTATGATCATATTACTGGCAGCAGTCAGACCGATCGTCAGTGTAATGTCTACCCCGGCTGAAGCGGTAGAGGGGACGATCCGTTATCTGACCATCTGCTTTATAGGAATTCCTTTTATTACGGCCTATAATATTATCAGTGCAATCTTCAGAGGGATCGGGGATTCGAAAAGTCCGATGTACTTTATTGCGGTAGCATGTGCGGCGAATATCGGACTGGACTATCTGTTTATCGGAGTGATGGGACTGGATGCGGTCGGAGCCGCACTTGGAACGACCATCGCACAGGCAGTCAGTGTTATCGTGTCATTGACAGTGATCATTAAAAAAGGCACAGGGATCAAATTAAGAAGGTCTGATCTGCGGCCGAAGAGGCACACGATGAAAAACATATTAAAAGTTGGTGTGCCGGTTGCATTACAGGATGGATTTATACAGATATCCTTTATCGCAATCACGATATTTGCCAATCAGCGTGGATTAAATGATGCGGCGGCTGTAGGAATTGTGGAAAAGATCATCGGAATACTGTTCCTGGTACCGTCTTCGATGCTGTCAACGATATCGGCACTTGCTTCGCAGAATATCGGTGCCGGTAAGCATGACCGTGCACGTCTGACATTGCGGTATGTATTGTACATGACAGTAGGATACGGATTAGCTGCGGCAACGATCGTGCAGTTTCTATCTGTTCCATTTGTCGGATTATTTACGAATGACGGTGCAGTACAGATACTTGGAGGACAGTATTTAAGAAGTTATGCATGGGACTGCGTATTTGCAGGAGTGCATTTCTGTTTAAGTGGATATTTTTATGCATATGGCTTGTCTATCGTATCATTTATCCACAATTCCATATCTATCGTATGTGCCAGAATTCCACTGTCTTATTATGCGGCAACGCATTTTCCGGATACATTATTTCCGATGGGGTGTGCGGCACCGGCAGGATCGATGGTGTCTATTGTCATCTGTGTCGGGGTATTTGTATGGATGAATAAACACACGGAAAAATATATGGAAAGAACGTAGTGATTGGAGAGAAAATATATGACGATCGGAATTATAGAAGACGACACATTATTACATCAGGCACTCAAAACAGCACTGCAAAACGCAGGCTATCAGACCGTATCCGCATATACAAAACAAGAGGCTCTTACTACAATTACAGGCAGTGAGAGCCTTCTTCTCATTGACATTGGACTTCCGGACGGCAATGGACTTGCATGTTACAAAAAGATTCGGGAAAACACAGAGATACCGGCCATTTTTCTGACGGCAAGAGACGAAGAAACGGATATGTTGACAGCATTTGACACAGGAGCAGACGATTATGTGGTAAAACCATTTTCCATGAAAGTGCTTCTAAAACGCATAGAGGCAGTGATCGGACGGAACAACAGAGAAAAACAACTGGTATGCGGAGAAATAATATTATTTCCTGATAAGAAGCAAGTATACAAGAACGAAAAGGAAATTATCCTTACAGCCAGAGAATATCAGTTACTGGAATATCTGATGTACAATCAGGGAAATGTACTGACGAAAGAAAATATCCTGGAATATGTATGGGGACTGGATGGCCAGTTTGTAGTGGATAATACCGTCAGTGTTACGATCAACCGGCTGCGGAAAAAGATAGAAACAGATGCAGGATCACCGATATATCTGAAAAATGTATTTGGATTGGGATACAAGCTGGAGTGCGTCTGAAAAAGTAATGGCAGATACAAAAAGGAAGAGAAAAGAATGAATATCATAATAATCGTAGTGGCAGTAACGGCAGGAGTAATTCTGGGTGGAACTGCCATATATGTTTATCAGGGAAAATGCAGACAGAAAGAACTTAAGTTATTGGCAGAATGTATGGAAAAGATATTGCGAGAGGAAAAGATCCGGGAAACAAAAGCAGGGGAAGAGACATTATATGCAAGACTGGAATCCAGACTGGTAAGGATCCAGGAAATGTTAAATGGACGGACAGAAGCTGCGGAGAAGAGTAAAGATGAGATCCAGAAGCTGATTTCAGAGATTGCACACCAGATGCGGACACCCCTTGCCAATATCAGGACATATCAGGAATTATTAGAGGAAGAATGGAGTAAAACCGGGACAAAGACGGATGAAAATGTGGATAACTATCTAAATGCATTGAGATCCGGAGAACAACAACTGGAATTCCTGACAGAAGGATTCGTGAAGATGTCCAGACTTGAGCAGAACATGATTCAGATACGGAAAGAAGAGACAGATCTGTTAAAGACCGTGAGAAACTGTCTTGGAAGAATTCAAAAGCAGGCAGAAGAAAAACGGATTGCATTTAGGATAGAGCTGCCGCAAGAAGTCAACTGTCCGCATGATGCCAACTGGATTGGGGAAGCAATCGATAATGTTCTGGATAATGCCGTGAAATACAGCCGGCCTGGCGGAATCATAGAAATGAGAATCCAGAAGAATGAAATGCATGCAAAGATTACTGTAAAAGATAATGGGCTTGGAATTGAAAAGGGAGAAAAGCATAAGATTTTCCAGAGATTCTACAGAGGAAAGAACGTGACCACACAGAAAGGTTATGGAATCGGACTTTATCTGGCGAGAAAAATTATCGGCCTTCATGGCGGATTTATGATTGCAAAAAACAGATATTCGGAAAAAGGTCTGATGATCGAGATAAATCTTCCAGTCTGTTAGAAGTTTGTTAGATTTGTCCTGTATGCTGTATGAGACAAGTGAAAGTTCCGATACGAAACGGACACAATTATAAGCAAGGAGAAAAAATCTTATGGAAATGATAAAAGCAGCAGGATTAAAGAAATATTATGTGACAGATAATTACGAAGTCCATGCGCTGGACGGAGTGAGTCTGTCCGTAGAAGAAGGGGAATTCCTGGCAATCATCGGTACATCAGGAAGCGGGAAGACGACATTACTTCAGATACTTGGCGGCCTGGATGAACCCACTGCAGGTGGCGTCTGGATACGCGGCAACAGTCTGAAAGATATGACGGAAGATGAACGCACGATATTCAGGAGAAGGAATATCGGATTCGTATTTCAACAGTATAATCTGATCCCTGTTATCAATGTATATGAGAATATCGTACTTCCGCTCAGACTGGACGGTGCAGAGATTGATGAAAAATTGTTGGAAGATATTGTCAGAACGCTGAAGATTGAAGAAAAGTTAGAGAACCTTCCGGAAGAACTGTCGGGAGGACAACAACAGCGGACAGCTATTGCAAGAGCACTGATGGTAAAACCGGCGGTACTTTTGTGTGACGAACCGACAGGAAATCTGGATTCTGTCACAAGTATGGAGGTAATCTCACTATTAAAAACCTGTGCCGCAAGATTTCACCAGACGGTCATTATAGTGACCCATCAGGAAGCAGTTGCACAGATGGCAGACCGTATCCTGCGTGTGGAAGACGGAAAATTATACGATGCGGAGGTGTAATGAAATGAATGGATTTACACCGAATAACAATACGAACGTGATCCGGCTGCTTTCGGAAGCAATCAGAAAATGTAATAAAGGCAGAAACCGGATTCTTATGGGCGCAGTCATTTTATGCATTCTTACACTGACATTTGTCTTTGGCACGGCTTATGGAAAAATAAATGCAGAATATATGAAAAATATACGGATGGATGGAACAACGGCATCCACTTATATAGAAGAGGGAACAAAACAGCAGTATGAAAAAGTACGTTCTTTAGGATATGTAAAAGAAACCGGAAGAAGAATGAAAATGGGGGAAACTGCCATCTGTTCCATACAGGTACTGGATCAGACCGCATGGAAAAAGATGATGAAACCTGCCTATACCGATATCCATGGAACATATCCGGAAAAGCAGCAGGAAATCATGCTTTCGGTAAAGACATTAAAAAAGCTGGGAATTAATAATCCGAAAAGAGGGATGAAGATAGCACTTGATGTATCAATCAGCTTTTTTCAGACAGAAAAAGAAGAGTTTGAATTATCAGGCTGGTACAGTGCTTATACAGAAGATAATGGAAAAAGCAAAGCAATCGGATATGTGTCAGAAAAGAAACTGAAAGACTGGGGGTATGATATCGAAGAAGGTTCGGATATTCTGATCTGTCAGTCGAATGACATGGACTGGAAAGATACAGAAGAAAAATTATATGAAGATGTACCGATGAAGGACAATTCCCAACAGATCATCGCGACAGATACGGCAAAGAACCGGGCTGTAAAAGAGATGACGGGAAGTTATGGAATGGCAGCAGTAGAGGCTGTTGTGATTATCTGCGGAATGTTCTTACTTGTCTACAATGTGATGCAGATCTCCATGTCGGGCGATATCCGGCAGATGGCACTGCTTCATACAATCGGTACAACGAGAAAACAGATCCGTAAGATCTATATCCGGCAGATTATGCGGACAATAGTGCCGGGCGGTATTGCAGGTATAGGTTTGTCGGTTGTGTTATTGCGATATCTGATACCGCAACTATTGGGCAGACAGTATCTGAATGGATATGGAGGCGCAGAAGAACTGCAGATCTTTCGGGTGGAAATCTTGTTGTTAGCGGTAGTCTTCACGTTGTTGGTAATCTTGGGTGCATCGGAACAGGTGATCTGGCAGACTGTAAACAGAACCTGTATAGAGGGAATGCATTACACGGAGCAGAAGGGAAGCAAGAAACAACAGCATGGAAAAGCAGGTCATGCAGATAAAGGAGCAGTCTTAAACAAGAAAAAAAGAAGCGAAACACAGGAACTGTGCTTTATGGCATGGAAAAACGTCACAAGATACCGGCAAAGATTTGTCAGCACAGTCATTTCACTGTTCCTCGGAATAGAAATGTTTCTGATCGTCATGGTGATCACAACTGGAAGTGATTATGCTAATATCATCAATCAGAGACCGGATTTTCTGATTGCAGGAGCATTCAGCGAGTATGCACAAAAAGATGGAAGCGGGACGGAATATCAGACACAGTCACCGGATCAAGATCCACTGAAATCAGAAGGAGATAATTTCGAGTTGTTATATGACAATGACTATGATGAATTTTCACCGATATCCGAAAAGGTGCGGAAGCAATTATGGAACCTTGCAGGTGTGAAGAAAGAAGAATCTCACATAACCGAAGGAGCCTATGTGCTTTCCACCATATCCAGAGATGGAATACGCCCGCTGGAAGAGGATACTTATCTGGGAAACAATGTAGAATATGCGGAAGAAATCAGTATTGATTATGCTTCCGGGGCAAAGATGATCGAAGGTCTGGATGCCGATACGGTTCAGATTGTCAGTGAAAATGAGTTAAAAGCATTAAAAACATATGTAGAGAAGAACAAACTGAAAGTCGATATGGACAGTCTGGAAAACGGAACAGGGGTAATGATCATCCATGATCATAAACTGTCACAAAAGCAGGAAAAACAGGCAGAAAAAGCAGTGGGAGAAACGGTATGCTTATCTCCGTTAAAGAACAAAGAAGCATGTATCCGGTGGAATTCCATGACGGACAAAGAAAGAGACAAGGAAGATGAGATAATAAAAGCAGAAACGCCGTCTACAGAATATACGTTAAGCGGCTATCTGGATAACCAGGCAGATGGCTTCCCGGAGATTCACCAGACCTGGCATGGTGCAGAAGGAGATATCTATTATCTGGTCAGTGAAAAAGGATTTAACCGTTTATCTACGAAGAGAAAGACATTTTGCATGGAATTAAACGTAGAGAAAAAGAAAGAAAAAAAGATCATGCATGAAATCCAGAAGATTCTTTCGGCAGAAAACCAGTGGCGGAAAAGCAATACACAGACAAGCCCGGACGGAGAAGGGGAAGCAGGCATTTTCTACATTGCAAGATCAGATCTTATGAAGAAAAATGCAGACTACATTCGTGGAAACAGGATTGTGTTCGGAAGTATCAGTGTGATACTTCTGTGTGTCGGACTGGTTAATTATTTTAATATTATGTTCACGGGAATTGTGGGCAGGAAAAAAGAACTGGAGATTATGAGAAAGATTGGAATGACGCGCCGGCAGGAAAGAAAGCTGTTACTGCTGGAAGGCAGCTATTATGTGCTGCTCATCGCAGGACTTGTAGTGTCAGTCGGATCGATCGTGTTAAAAGGGATCGAAGTTTATATGAGAAAACAGCTTTCTTATTTTACCTTTCATTATCCGATAGGAGCGATTGCAGGAAGTATTGTAATTCTGGAAATAGTGTGCGTTATAATTTGTAACCTACTTATATTGAAAAAAATGAAAAAGCAGGTTAAATAAATAATTTCACCAACCGCGTCTTATCCAGCACAAAAATGGATACATCCATAAAAAGATGCGCCAGCAGCGTACTAAGGATCACACCGTTGGAAGTCAACAGGAATCCACAGTGGAATCCATACCAGCATACGATGGCGGAATAACTTCCCATCAGTACCAGAAGCGGCAGATTTCTTGCGACACCCTGCAGTGTTTCTTTGATATCTTCCAGTGTAGAATCAAAGTACAGGAAACGGCCGACTGCCAGTGTGATAAAATACATGATCAGTGAATCATAGTTCGAATCATGGTAGATGAACTTGATATATAATAAGATCAGAATAATATAAAAGGCAGAGATCAGCCGCACGGACGCCTTTTGTCTGGTCGGAATTGCAGTTAACGGAACGAACAGGATATCGAACCAGTTTGTCATAAATACAGAAAATACCAGAAATAAAAGTAAGATAATGTTCTGGTATTTCTGCCAGTAAAAGGCAGCCTGTGGGATCCGCTCATCGATAATATAATAAAGAGACAGGAACAACAGTACCGAAGTACTGGAAAATACCATCTCATAAAAGCTTTCAATAAGCGAGATTTCTTTTACTTTGTGGATATGGTTTAGCTTCCGGATCTGTTTTGGCGTCAGATCCTGTGTATTAAGTTTATAGTGTTTCTTAAGCTTTGCTGTCAGAATAACGATCGCAAGCACTGCGATCAGGCAGAGCAGGGAGACAAGCATGAAGCCTCCGGCATTCTTAAAGTTAAAATAATGAATCAGATAATATTGGAACATATCATATACCTTCTTTGATGTAATATTTTTTCGGTTACATATTGTAGCACTTTGAAAAAATATTGCAAATAGGAGAATTAGTAGTGGCAGGTCTTCTAGATATGAAATTGAGTTAAATGTCAAAAAAATTAAAAAAATTTAAAAAAGTACTTGTATTTCATAAAATTCCATGCTATTATAAATGAGCATTGTTGATGCGGGTGTAGTTCAATGGTAGAACACCAGCCTTCCAAGCTGGATACGTGGGTTCGATTCCCATCACCCGCTTTTTTGTTACCCTTTTTCAGGGTATGCAGGAAAGGAAGCATGAATTATGTCATTAGAAAAAGCAAAGAAGTATCTGGAAGAAAAAGGTTATGCAGATCACATCATTGAACTGGAAGAATCAAGCGCAACGGTGCAGCTTGCAGCAGAGGCACTTGGTGTAGAACCGGGAATGATTGCAAAGACGATGTCATTTCTAGTTGATGGAGAACCGATACTGATCCTGACAGAAGGAACGGCGAAGGTTGATAACCGTAAGTATAAGGATCTGTTTCATGTAAAGGCGAAGATGATTCCGTTTGGTGAAGTAGAAGAATATATTGGACATGCTCCGGGCGGAGTGTGTCCATTTGGGATTAAAGAGGGAATCACAGTCTATCTGGATGAGTCATTAAAACGTTTTGAAACAGTCTATCCGGCAGCCGGCAATGATCACAGTGCAGTCAGGCTTACAATTGCGGAACTGGAAGATGTTGCCGGGGCATGTGGATGGATTGATGTGTGTAAAGAAATTTTGCTATAAAGCAGAAAAGAATAGACAAGAAAAAACATGACATGGTAGAATAAAGGAAACATTTGTGGCAAAACAGACGAAAGTCTGCGACGCAAAGCTACAGGGCCTGTAAAATGGCAGCCAGTTGCAGATAATAGTAGGCACTGCTTGTTTAGCAGTGCTGTTTTTTTATAGCAGGAGTGAAAAGAAAATGAAAGGAAAAAGAGTGATCGCAGGCATTCTGCTTGTGGGAATTATAGCGGTCACCCTGATAGGGTGTAAACATACAGACAGCAGTAAAAAAGAGACAGAAAAGCCGGTCATTACGCTCGGCAGCGACAACTATCCTCCATACAATTATCTGAATGAGGATGGTGTACCAACTGGTATAGATGTAGAACTGGCTGCAGAAGCATTCAAAAGAATGGGATATCAGGTGGATGTTGTACAGATTAACTGGGAGAAGAAAAAAGAACTGGTGGAGAGTGGAGAGATTGACTGTATTATGGGATGTTTTTCCATGGAAGGACGCCTTGACGATTACCGTTGGGCGGGACCGTATATCGCAAGCCGCCAGGTGGTTGCTGTAAATGAGAACAGCGATATCTATAAACTGAGTGACCTGGAGGGAAAGAACCTGGCGGTTCAGTCCACAACCAAACCGGAAGGCATCTTTCTGAACCGGACGGATGAGAGAATTCCAAAGCTGGGCAATCTGATCAGCCTGGGACACATGGAGCTGATCTACACGTTTCTTGGGAAAGGATATGTAGATGCAGTTGCAGCACACGAGGAATCAGTTGTCCAGTATATGAAGGATTATGATGCGAGCTTCCGTATCCTGGAAGAGCCTCTGATGATTACTGGAATAGGCGTTGCTTTTGCAAAAGATGACGATCGGGGAATCTGTGAGCAGATGGATCAGACACTGGAGGAGATGCGTCAGGATGGCACATCCCTGAAAATCATTGGAAAATATCTGGATGATCCCCAGAAATATCTGGAGGTGGATGATCTTGGATATTAAGAGAAAGAAAAAAGAAAAACGAATCCAGCTGATTGGTGGTCTGATTGGAATCTGTGTGGCTGTAGTATCTCTGTTTTATTTCTTCCACGCAGAAAAAGCGGAAGCAGAGAAAAGAATGGTGGAGATTGTAAACTATGTGAAAGTGCAGTGTTCCACCTACGCCCATTATAATGAATCTTCGGAATCCAAAAGCCTTCTCCGCGCCATTGAAAGTGCCAGACAGATGAGTACGAATATCGATACGGAAATAGAAAACGGCGGTCAGCTAAGTCAGGAGTTCCTGAAAGAAAATCTGCAGACTCTCTGGGTGGATGGTGTCATTGTACTGGATGCCGAGGGAAAGACGGATTGCGAATACAGTACGGATGAGTCTCTGACAGGTGAGATTACGGCGTATCTGCAAAAAGACATTATCATGGATTTTGCCGGATATGAAGAAAGAACTTATTCAGAACGGTTTAACAGGAAAGACGGATCACATATTGACATTGCAGCCTGTGCCAGAAAAGATGCACCAGGTATCGTTGCGACCTATTATTACACATCTCCTGAATTTGCCAGAAACTATACGTTGACGATACAGGGACTTTTAAATGGTTATAGTATCCAGAAAGATGGAACGATTATTGTTGCAGATGAGGGAATCGTTGTTGCCAGCAATGATGAGAAACTTCTGTGGCAGAACACCGCCGGCAATGAGGTGGTTCAGGCAATGAAAAAGCATACAGACAGTCAGCACATTTTCCATTTGAAGAATAAAGGGACCGGATGTTACGGAATCATGCTGAAGCAGCGGGATTATTATATTTATGCGTATCTTCCGGATACGGAAGTATTTCATAACCTTCCATTAAGTGTGATAAGCGTTATTTTTCTTTATTTACTGATATTCGGTATGTTCTTATTCTGGGGATACAGAACTAATCAGGCACATCAGAAACAGGAGCTAGAAAAAGAGAAAAAATACAAAGCAGAACTCCTGATAGCAGCAAAAAAGGCAGAGGCGGCCAACGAGGCAAAAACGGAGTTCCTACAGCGTATGAGCCACGATATCCGGACACCGATCAATGGGATCTGCGGGATGCTCGATATGGCTGATCATTATGCAGATGATATGAAGAAGCAGACGGAATACAGGACAAAGATTAAAGGAGCATCCCATTTGTTGCTGGAACTGGTAAATGAAATCCTGGATATGAGTAAGCTGGAGTCGGATGAAGTGGTTCTGGAAGAGGTTTCATTTAATCTGATCAAAATCTCTGAGGAAGTGTTTGTTGTGATCGAACAGATTGCTGCAGAACAGAATATCCGGATCGTGTGGGAGAAAAAAGAAATCACACACCGGCATCTTATCGGAAGCCCGGGATATGTGAAACGGGTGATGATGAATATCCTGTCGAATGCAGTGAAATATAATAAAGAAAATGGCTGCATCTACATCAGCTGCAGGGAAATTCCATCCGAACAGCCAGGAATGACGACAATGGAATTTGTCTGCCGGGATACCGGAATCGGAATGACTGAGGAGTTCCAGAAATATATTTTTGAACCATTTGCACAGGAACATACAGGAAGCCGTACAAAATTTGCCGGAACAGGACTGGGAATGCCGATTTCAAAGAAGCTGATCGAGAAAATGGGTGGAACGATTACCTTTGAAAGCGAAGAAGGCGTAGGGACGACATTTGTGATCCGGGTTCCGTTCCGGATCGATACAGACAGAAGCGACAGAGTTGAAACCGGAGAAAAACAGGAAGCGTCTATCCGTGGAATGCATATTCTTCTGGCAGAAGACAATGAGCTGAATATGGAAATCGCAGAATTTATGCTTCAGAATGAAGGTGCTGTCGTGACGAAAGCAAGGAATGGTCAGGAAGCTGTTGAGCTGTTTGAAAAAAGCAGATCTGGTGAGTTTGATGTGATTCTTATGGATATCATGATGCCGGTCATGAATGGGTATGAAGCCACAAAGATGATCAGGTCTCTGGACAGAGAGGATGCAAAGGAGGTACCGATCATTGCAATGACAGCAAATGCGTTCACGGAGGACAGAATAAGAGCAAAAGAAGCGGGAATGGATGAACATGTTGCCAAGCCTGTTGACGGGGAAGTGCTGGTAAAAGTAATTCATAAACTGGTGAGTTAGTGAGAACAATGCAAAGAAAAGAGCCAATGAAAAGTAGAAAAAAATTAACCGTATTATGTGCAGCTATATTTGTGTTTTGGGGAATGTGGATGATGCTGTCAGTGCATTGCCGGGCTGCCGAAACGGATAATGATGAAACACAGACAAACGAACAGAGGATCATCCGTGTCGGTTCCTTCGAGGATACCTTCGATTATGTTGATAAAAACGGTGTCAGACGAGGATATGGCTACGAGCTCATGCAGGCTCTGGCAGGTTATACCGGATGGAAATTTGAGTATGTAAAATGTGACTGGTCCAACTGTTTTGATAAGCTTGAAAACGGTGAGATTGATATTATGGGTGATATCTCTTACACCGGTGAACGCGCACAAAAGATGCTTTTTTCAGATGACCCGATGGGTGAGGAGAAATATATTCTTTATGCTGATCTGTCCAATATGGATAGCGGGACCTCTGATTTTAAGTCTCTGGATGGGAAACGTGTAGGTGTGCTCTTGGGTACAGAGCCGGAGAGCATGCTGACGGAGTGGGAGAATAAGAATGGTATACACACAGAGCATGTAAATGTGTATAATAATGATGATGTCGAAAAGAAATTAGCGAATCATGAGATCGATGCTTTTGTATCTCTGGAGGAATCCATCTGGTCTGAACAGGGAATATCATCGGTTGCCACTATTGGCAAATCAGGCATATATTTTGTGATAAATAAAGACCGCAGCGACATCAAGACAGAGCTGGACCGGGCAATGCGTCAGTTAGATCAGGACAGTCCGTTTTTTAAGGCAGATCTGTATAAAAAGTATTTTACCCTTGATTATAATCAGATCCTTACAGGAGAAGAAAAGTCCTGGATGAAAGAACATGGCGCAATCCGAATAGGATTTTTGAGTACTGATCCGGCAATTTTTTTCATGGATAAAGAGACTGGACAACTTACCGGTACGTTGGCAGAATATGTATCCTATGCAAAAGACTGCCTGGGAAATCAGACGCTGGAATTTATTTTACAGGAATATGATAACTATGACGAGTTGCTTCAGGCGCTGCAAGATCGGGAGATTGACATGATTTTTTATACCGGCAGAAATCCGTATCTCGCAGAAGAAAAAGGATATGCACTGACGAATACAGCCTGGACATACAGTCTGATGGCGGTAACAGATGAGAAAAATTTTGACGAGAATGAGGTGTATACAGTAGCTGTGCCTAAGGAAAAAGAAGCCTTAAAACAGCATATTGCTTTCAGTTATCCGCAATGGAAGCTTGCAGATTATGATTCGCTGGATGATGCGGCAGATATGGTCACGAACGGAAAAGCAGACTGTTTCCTCATGGGAGCAAGTCAGGCGATGATATATGATAACAGTCAAAATTTCAAGAGCATTCCGCTTACAAAAACAATGGAGGCATGCTTCGCGGTCAAAACTGGAGAGGGGATCCTGTTATCGATACTGAATAAGACTTTGAAGGCCATGCCGTCGGATATGCTTACGAGTGCACTTGCCATCTATGACAGTACTGCAGATAAAGTAACATTTTCTGATTTTGTAAAAGACAATATGCTTGCTTTTTTTGTCGCTGTAGGACTATTTGTACTTAGCATAATTAGCATTATCCTTGTACTTTTACAAAAGGCAAGAAAAGCAGAAGCTGTCGCAAAGCTTGCGGCAAATGATACACAAAAACTCAATGACAAACTGGAAATCGCTTTGAAGAAAGCAGAGACTGCCAGTCTGGCAAAGACCCGATTCCTTAACAATATGTCACATGACATCCGTACTCCTATGAATGCAATTCTGGGCTATGCACAGCTTATGAAGGATGAACTAAAAGGAAAGGATCTGCCCCAAACATCAGAATATTTAAAAAAACTTCAGCAGTCAGGAAGCCTTCTTCTGTCGATCATAAATAATGTACTTGATATGGCACAGATTGAGAGCGGAAAGATGGAGATTGATGAGAACTATGCCCGGATTGAAGATATCCGGCAGACGTTGTTTGAAATATTTGAGGATGAAGCAAAGAAAAAGAATCTTGAACTTCATTACACGATAAATATAGAGCATGAACATATACTGACAGATATTACCAAGGTGAAAGAAATATTTGTCAATATCCTGAGCAATGCCATAAAATATACTCCATCCGGTGGTTCTGTTATGTTAAACATAGATGAATTAGCATGTGATGAGCCCGGGTACATGATCGTAAGGACCAGCGTGAGCGATACCGGAATCGGTATGAGCCGGGATTATCTGACAAAGATTTTCGACGCATTCACACGTGAGCGGAACACCACAAAGAGCAAAATCACAGGAAGCGGACTTGGAATGTCCATCGTAAAAAAATATGTTGATCTGCTTGGCGGAACAATCGAGGTAGAGAGTGAGTTCGGAAAGGGCAGTACCTTTACTGTAACACTAAAACACAGGATAGCGGATGAAAGCTATTATGAAAAAAACCAGACTGAAAATCCAGAAACCTGTAGTGAAATACTTGAAGGAAAGAATATCCTTTTGGCAGAGGATAATGATCTGAATGCGGAGATCGCAGAAGTGATCCTTGAGCGTGCCGGTCTTAAAATAGAACGTGTTGAGGATGGCATTCAGTGTGTAAACAGAATAATGAAAATGCCGGCAGGCACATATGATATGATCCTCATGGATATCCAGATGCCGCAAATGGACGGTTATAAAGCAACACGGGTAATCAGGCGCCTGCCGGATAAGGATAAGGCATGCATACCGATCATTGCAATGACGGCAAATGCATTTGAAGAAGATAAGCGAAAGGCTATTGCGGCCGGAATGAATGGTCATATAGCAAAGCCGATCCAGGTTGATAAGTTGCTGTCGACATTAAAGACTATATTGACGGAAAATATAATTTTATAAGAAGTGGTGAAAGAAATGGAAATATCTGACAGGGTCATCCTTCCTTTGGTTGGAAGTGCCTTTCAATCGGGAAAAGCAGCAGAAGCAATTGAGAAAATAGAAGATAAGGAACTGGCGCAGATTGCACAGGGAGAATATTATTTCTTCTCGGCGCAGGCGGAAAAATGTGTGGAGACGGTAAAAGATTATCTGGATCACGATGATGTGATGCTCCGGCTATCGGCAGATATGCTTTACACATTTGCGAATCTTACACTTGGAGATTCTCAGGCAGCACAGCATACAAGGGAAGATGTGCATCAGTGTCTGACACGGGCAATGCAGGAGGACACGCCTGTAAATGTAAAGGCGGCGTGTCTGTTCGCATTTTATGTAATCAGCACATTTCTTCATATACCGCCGGAGGAAGGAACCCCACCACTTCAGCAGTACATTCCGTATCTTCCAATTGGGCAACGATTATTTGCAGTAAGTCTTTTAGCACATGAGATTTATCTGAGACAGGATTATGCAAAGGCAAAAGGTGTTGTACAGGGGGCATTTCTGATGGCAGACGGAGTTTATCCGATTTCCATGATTTATCTGGGGTGCGTACAGGCAATGTGTCAGATTAATCTGAAAGAACAAGAAGAAGCAATTCAGACGGTGACCCGGGCATGGGAGAGGGCAAGAGCGGACAAATTCATGGAACCATTTATCGAGTATCATGGTCTGCTTCAGGGGACTATGGAAGTCTGTATCCGGAAAAAAGAGCCGGAAATGTACAAGAAGCTGGTGGATGGTGTACTTGCATTTAGCCGTGGCTGGATGAAAATTCACAATCCCAAGACGCAAAAGGCAGTGACGGATCTTTTGACTCCGCTGGAATTTTCCATAGCCATGCTGGCGTGCAGGGATTGGACGAATCAGGAAATCGCAGAACATATGGGAATGTCAGTGAATACGGTCAAGCACTATGTCTCCGGAATTCTGGAAAAACTACAGATTGATAAACGCGATAAGATTAAAGAATTCGTAAATCAATAGAATAACAGGATACGAAAAAGTGTCTGTTTTACAAAAGAAATTGTAAAATAGGCACTTTTTGGGCTTTCAACGGGCATGTGAGGAATGTATTTTTTTTGATACAATATGTATAGAGACTTATTTTTGAGGAAAAAATGAGGAGGGATAATACATATGAAGAAACGTCTGGTCAGTATGATTTTGAGCGCGGTGCTGTTTGCAACATCAGTGCCGGTCGCAGCATTTGCTGAAGATGCGAATACGCAGAATCCGGTTGTGCATTCGGAGGAAGGAACGTCTCAGGGTTCGAATGCGCGGAAGGAATCCGGCATTGACTATAAGAAAAATGGAGGAACATTTGCGGAAGGTTACACGGCTCCGTCTAATTACGATGAGCCGGTGACAGAGCTTCCGGGAGCGGAGCAGATCACAAAAGCGGGATATGAATTTGCCGGCTGGTATGATAATGAGGAGTTTAACGGAGAGCCGGTTACTTCGCTTAGCACTGCGGATCATTCCGGCAGTGTTGTCCTCTATGCAAAGTGGACGGAACGCTACTACTATGTGGATATTCCACAGACGGTCAATGCGGATGGGGATAAGCTTACGATAAAAGCGGATGCAGGTGGATTATATGACAAGGATCATGTGAGCGTGACAGTCCAGTCTGAAAATGACTGGAAATTAAAGAGTGGATTACATAGTCTTGCATATGAACTGAGAAATCCGCAGAGTGGTTCGGCACTGGAAAATGGTTCGGTTGTCGCAAGTCTTACGAAAGATGAGAGCCATAAGCAGCAGGAATATAACTGCAACATTCTGGACAAACCGAACTATACAGGTGATTATACAGATCACCTGACTTTTGACATTGCATTTCAGGATACAGCGTACAACATTACATATGAGACAAATGGCGGAACTATCACGAAGAAGAATCCGCAGAAGGCAGATCAGATGATCACAGTAACACAGGAGCAGTACCAGGCAGGAACTATTCTGAAAGATCTGCCGGCACCGGTGAAAAAGTCCAGTACATTTCTTGGCTGGTGTTACGATGAAACATGCACCAGATATGTGGACAGTAAGGATCGTCTTCTGAGTGATGTGACATTGTATGCCTCTTATGCAGACAACCAGCCGATGGAAGAGGTGTCCATGGCGACTTATGCCAGAGCAAATGATGTGGCAGCAGATTTTAAGATTCCGGTGACGGATACAAGTGCTGCTATGACGCCTGACCAGGTGCGGAAAAATTTCACGATAAAAAACGTGACAGATTCTTCCGAAACGGTTACGGTAGATGTGACCGAAGGAGCAGACCATACATTTACGATCAGCAATCCGAACGGATGGACACCGGGGGCAGCCTATAAGCTGGAGCTTCAGGAAAAGGCGTTATATTTTACAGGATTTGACCCGACGATCCGTGTCTATGATTTTACGGTCTACCGCGAAGAAGTCAAAAATGTAGAGTTAAATAAAGAAATCAAGTATATTCATAAGAAAGAGCTTTCCAATCTGACTGTAAATGGAAAGAAAGTAGAGGAAGTTTCAATCGCGGCAATGACGATTGGAACAGACGGTTCCCTGACCGAAGAAGGCAGTGATACGACCGGAACATTTACTTATAAGAAGCAGTTAGAAGTCGGCGACCAGGTCGCAATTTATTCCGGTGATGTGATACCGACCATGGATATGTCCTCTGGTGACAACAGTGATGTGTCATTTATCGAGATTACAGGAGCGGATGGGGACAAGTATACATATCGTGGCTCCAGACCGGAAGACGTACTCTTTATGCCGGATGTGCTGCCGCTTTCTATGGACAAAGATCAGGACGGTGACTCGGATAATAACAGTGTAACGATTAATGTCAGCGACCTGACCTTTGGTGATGATGCTATGAGCCGGGCTATGGATCTGGACAGTGAGACAACCGTAGATGAGGGCGATTATCTGGCACTTTACACAGGTACAATGGGAGAAAATGGAAGCGGAACCGTGTCTCTCTATGGAGAGATTACGAGTGTTCTGTTATCAGGAGAAAGATACATAGTAAGCTATATGCCTGTGAGCGAAGAAGATATGCGCCAGACCATGGATGTGTACCAGAAGGAAAATGTAGAAGGGGAGGACCTTCTGGAAGATACCGATGTGCAGGCGCTGGAAGAGGATATTGAGACACAGGCAGTAGACAGCGGATTTGCATCCGAAGTGGCAGAAAGAGTTGCCGATGCGGCAATGGAGACAGAATCTTTTGAGGAGCTTCAGGAATCTCTCAAGGAAGATATGAATGCAGACATCATGGTTCAGAGCCAGGGCTATGGCCAGTTGAGAAAGGCAAGAGCCGCAGGCGGGGCAGGTGGTTCCCGTGTGGAATTAGGAGTACCGACGGTAAAAGCAAATCTCGGCACGACACTAAAACATTTTGACGGAGATGTGAGTGGACTAAGGCTTGCACTGGAGATCGGCGTGCCGATTACAGTTCATGTGAACCGGGGCGCAGACATCGAGATCATGATCACGGCGACATTTGAACAGGAAGTGCGAGTATCCATCGATGTGGACGGTTCAGCCGTGTGGAAAACATGGGGATTTATTCCGTACATTGCAGATTACCGCGTAACGGCATCTCTGGAATTATATGAATACACAGGAATCGGACTGAATGTCAACTTCAAGACTGCAGAAACCGGAAACCCAGTATCTGATTCCAGTTCGAAATTACGAAAAGGTGTCAATAAGATTACCGAAGAGCTGAAAAATATGATGGAGAATGGCGAGGATTATCTAAATTCTGCATCAGGTCTCGTCAGTGGCGGAGATGAAATATCCGTATCCAAGTCTCTGGCAGAGAGGTACTCGGAACTTCTGGCAGACGAGGCAGACTGGGTGGAAATCTACAAGCGTCCGCTGGTAGACCAGCATTTCCGTGTGCTTCTGATCATTGATATTCAGGTGAAGCTGGAATTCGTTGTTTCCGCAAATGTGAACATTTCCATCGGAATGACTTACTGGTATAAGAATGCGAAAGAGTATGTCTTCTGTGTACGGGTCAAAGAGCGGACGGCGACCAATGATACGATAGATCTGGTAGAGGAGCAGTATGAATTTACGGCATATGCTATGGGAACTCTTGGCATCAAAGCCGGTGTGAGACTGACGGTGCGTGTGGGATTATTATCAACGTCCATCGCCAGTGTCGGTATCTCGGCGGATGTGGGCGGTTATGCACAGGTCTGGGGTTACCTCTACTACGAATTGAAGTATACGGCATCGGCAGGACGAAGCAGCCGTGCTATGGGAGCTATGTATCTGGAAATCGGTATTTATCTGGAAGTGAAGTTCGAGGCACAGGCACTGTCCAATGCATTTACCTATAATCCGACACTTTACGAGAACGAGTGGCCGCTTTATAAGGTAGGTGTTCTGGAAAATGTACTGGATTTTGCTTATACCCAGGATAAGGTTGCCGAGATTAATATGAAGCGAGAGATTCAGTCGGTTCAGATCCCGGATGAATATTTCAAGATGCAGTACATGGATATGAAGACCGGACTGGACGACGGAAAATATTACGAGAAGATTTACGAAGATGATACAAAGTATTTCAACATTTCCATGACGAACAGTGCGTTTAGGTATGATCCGGCGACCAATATTATCCGTGTAAATCCAGGTGATGAGCCGGAGCAGGACGGTGAGATGATCATTACATGGAAAAACCAGGAAGGTACCTTTAATACAAAGCCATGTGCAAGAAAGATCAAGCTTCACTGGGACCGCCTGCGAGATGGTTACTATATTGCATTCCAGAGTAATGGCGGATCTTTCGTCGATGCAATTACCGGAAAATATAACGCAGAGATCAAGAAGCCGGAAGATCCGGTAAGACTCGGATACACATTTGCCGGCTGGTATGAGGACATGGATCTTACCATTCCATACACAATTCCGGAAACCATGCCGGAAGAAGACAGACTTGTCTATGCAAAATGGGAAGCAGCCGATGTGGGTTATACAGTCGTAGATTATATAGAAGGAACAAATGGAACCTATGAAGCACAGACTCCGGTCAAAATGAGTGGCAGGACGGAAGAGGAAGTAAGCCCGGTTCCAAAAGAGCGTACGGGATTTGTAACACCGCCGCAGCTTACGGAGACTGTAAAAGCAGACGGCAGCCTGGTCATCAATTACTATTATGCAAGAAATAAATATACACAGACATTCAAGTCCGAAAAAGAGACGGAGAATGGAACGGAGACAGAAGTGATCGCAGACGGAAATTACCGATATGGAACCATGATGCCGACACCGGCAGTCTACAGACCGGGATATGAATTCCTTGGCTGGGAGGACGAAGAAGGCGCTGGGGTTCCAAAGAAAGTTCCATCTGAGAATAAGACCTACATTGCAAAATGGAAAGCACTGGAAGGCATTACTTATACCGTGAAATACTACGTGCAGAATACGGATAACAGCGGATACAGCTTAAGTGAGACTGCAGCTCTGACCGGACAGATGGGAGAGGAAGTCACAGCAAAAGCAGCAGATTTTGACGAGAAAGTCTATCACTTAAAAGGTGAACTGCCGAAGGGAACGATCAAGGCAGATGGCAGTCTTGTACTGAAAGTGTACTATGATCTGAATGAGTACAAACTGACCTTCGATGCAAAAGGCGGAGAATCAGACCAGACAGAAGTGACGGCAAGATATGGTGACAAGATTGCATCACCGATGCCGACAAGAAAAGGCTATGTATTTGAAGGATGGTATACAGACGAGGCATGTGAGAACGCATTTGGCCAGACGATGCCGGCAAAAGATATGACGGTCTATGCAAAATGGGAGAAGCAGAAAGTCAACTATACAGTCCGGCATCTAATGGAAAAATTACCAGATGCAGAAAAAGAAAATCCGGGTGGAGATAAAGAAGAGTATCCGGACTTAGATAAACCGGTTGAGGAAGAAAATTCATATATCTTATATGAAGAGGAAGTCTTTGCGGCATATCCGGAAGATAAAGTGACGCCGGACGTGAAGCGTTACGAAGGCTTTACTTCACCGGCAGCACAGACCGTGGCAGTGGACGGAAACGGCAACACAGTTATTGAATACAAGTATGCGAGAAATATCCATAAGCTGAAGTTGGTAGACCGCGGGGTCGATGAAAATAATATGGAAGGATTCGGAATGCCATTTGGTGCGGCAATTACAGAAGTAGCGATCCGGGAAGGATATCTCTTTGAAGGCTGGTATACAGATAAGGATTTCAAGAATCGATTCGATGGAACCATGCCGGACAAAGATCTGACGCTCTATGCAAAACAGACACCGGTGATGAGCAGCTATACTGTCTATCATTATAAAGAATCTGTAGATGGTTCTTACTTTGGCCTGACGGACGAAGAAGTATTAAGCGGTCTGACAGAATCGGAAGTGACTCCGCAGCCAAAACAATATGAAGGATTTACTTCACCGGAGGCCAAAACAGGACAGGTAAATGGCTGGGGCGGACCGGATATCTGGTATCACTATAAGCGGAACAGCTACAATCTGACTTATGTCCTGAACAATGGAGAAGATAACAAGACTTCAAAAGTCCGCTATGAGGCAGATATTACAAATACTCCGTCGCGGACAGGCTATGCATTTGCAGGCTGGTACACGGACGAAGCACTGACACAGCCGTACGTACAGACGACCATGCCGGCACATGACCTGACACTCTATGCAAAATGGGAAGCCGGAATGAAGACTTATCAGGTGAGACATTATCAACAGTCTATTGGCAATTCAGAGCAGTATGATCTGGCAGAGACAGAAACTGTCACAGCTAAAACAGGAGAACATCTTACGCTGGCAGTAAAAGCGTATGAAGGATTTACAGCACCAAAGCCGGTTAGCTATGATGTGGTAGACGATGGAGAGGTTACGTATGTAGATTACAAATATACGCGTGACCGTCATCAGGTAACGATCCATTACAATAACGGTAATGACAGCGAGACAAAAGAACTTGCATATGGTGAGAAATGGGAGGAAAAACCATATCGTGCCGGTTATGTATTTGCAGGCTGGTATACAGACGCAGAGTTTAAAAAAGCATTTGACGGAGTGGTTCCGGCACGTGACATCACACTTTATGCAAAATGGGATGTGCAGAGTGTAAACTACACAATCAAGCATTGTCTGCAAAATGCCAATGATGACGGATATTCGTTGGGAGCACAGGAGAACTTCAATGCCGATACGGATACGGTTGTCACACCGGAAGTAAAGAACTTTGATGGATTTACAGCACCGAAGAAACAGCAGGTGACAGTCGAAGGTGATGGAAGAACAACGGTCATTTACCGTTACACAAGAAATGTGCATACGCTGACGCTTAAGAACTACGATGGTAAGACAGATAAGACGGTAGAAGCAAGATATGAAATGTCCATACCGAAGCCGACAAGAGCCGGTTATGCATTTGCAGGCTGGTATACAGATGCAAAATGTACGAAAGAGTACAAAGCGAATATGCCGGATCAGGATCTGACACTCTATGCAAAATGGGAAGCAAACATTGTCAACTATGTAGTAGAACATTATCAGCAAAATGTACAAGGTGATGGTTATACGCTGAAAGAAAGCAGTCATGCACGGGCGGCTGTGGATAGCGAAGTGACACCAGAAGTCATGAAATATAAAGGCTTCGAGGAACCAAAGACAGAGAAAGTTACCATTTCCGGAGACGGACAGACGACAGTGAAGTACTACTATAAGAGAAAGGTACATACAGTCACATTTGACGCAGATTCCGGAACATTCGCTGCAGAAAAGGGCGGGGACGACAGTAAGATCGTCGTGACCGGACGCTATGGTGCGAATATCACAGTGCCGAAAGCGCCGGCAAGAACCGGATACCAGTTCCTTGGCTGGGACAAAGACGTTGAAATGACGATACCGGATAAAGACCTTACCTATAAGGCACAGTGGCTGAAGATGGAATACACACTTCAGTTCAAGACAGGCGGAGGAACAACGATTGAGCCAATCAAAGGAAATTATGGTGACAAGATAAATACACCAGAAAATCCGACAAGAAAAGGATACATTTTCAAAAACTGGAGTAAGAATGGCAAGAAAGTCGATAACCTTCCGACGACTATGCCGGCAGAAAGTCATATTTACACAGCAATATGGGAGCGGGAGACATACCAGATTACTTATGACTTAAATGGCGGAAGCATGAAGTCCGGGGAGAAGAATCCGACGACTTACAACGTGGACACCACCGTATTTAAACTGAAAAATCCAGTCCGCGCCGGATATACATTTACAGGCTGGAGTGGAACCGAAATTACAGGAGTAAGTGACAATGTGTCTGTAAAACAGGGCTCTATAGAAAAACGGGAGTATAAGGCGAACTGGAGAGAGAATACATATCAGATTACATTTATCTTAAGCGGTACGGAGGCAAAAGGTTCCATGGCAGCCAAGACGGTCAATTACACGGAAAATGTAACACTTCCAAAATGCGGATTTACATGCAAAGGCCACTCCTTTAAGAGATGGTACACCGTGGATAAGAAGGGCAAGAAGACTTATTACTCTGACCGACAGAAGGTGTCGAAGCTGACCGATGTGAATGGAGGCGTTGTGACACTCTATCCGGAATGGGAGGCAAATGTGTACAATGTTACATTTGACTATGGTGACGGAAGAGCGAAGACAGTTAGAAAGACCAAATACGGTGATAAGTACCAGTTCCCGTCAGATCCGACTCGTTACGGCTGGGAGTTCAAAGGCTGGAAAAAAGAAGGAGCCAACACAGCATTTGACATGAGTACGAAAGAGCTGCAGCTTCAGGACGCAAAAAATATTACCTTATACGCAAGCTGGAAAGCGAACCAAAAATATTCTTACAGACCATCAAATTCCGGCAATACATATCGTGTGACAGATAAACATGAGTATACCAGATTTACTTATTATGTAGACGGTAATCAGACTTCTGTAAAGACAACCGGAGACAGTGGACTGGATCCGGCAAGATATCATTTGAATATGAAGAATATTTCCTATAATGCAGTACATCAGAATTATTCAAAGATGAGGATTAGGATTAGTTACAAGATTAATATGGTAAAAGATGGTTATTCAGATCTGAGAATTTCCTACCATACAAAATCCGATAATAAGGATCACACAGAGTGGAAGAAAAATACGGAGGATCTGAAGAAGAAAAACGGTAAAACGATTACCTGTGAATATACACTTACGACCGGAAGCAAGATTGATGTGGACAGTCTGACGCTGGAATTTGATGCACATGGAGTAGGACCGGATCGATATGATCTCAGCAATCTGAATGTAGATATTACATTTGAGTAGGAGGAAACAGATGAAAGAACATACAGGAAAAAATAAAATATTTATTGTCATTATCATCTGTCTGTGTGCGGTCATCATTGCGGGACTGATTTATTTCATGAAATTAAAAGGAGGTTCAGGTTCGGCATTTAAGCCGGATCTGGATTCAAATGCGAAGACCCAGACGGCAGACGATACCGGGGAAAAGCCGACAGGAATCCGGATACCGGGCTATCCGTCCATTACGATCGAGGCAGACAAAAAAGACGTGCAGATGAACTTGATGAATCCGGAAGGAAACCCATGTTACTTTACATTTGAAATCGTGCTTAACGACACAGATGAGACGATTTACACATCGAAGATGGTGGAACCGGGGAAGGCGATTACAGAGGTGACATTAGAGAAGGCACTTGCAGCGGGAGAATATCCGGCGACCATCAAGATTACGACCGCATCACTCACCGATGGTTCCGCCATGAACGGGGCAAATGTAGAGACGACAATCATTGCACAGTAACGGGAGGGAGAACGATGAAAAAGAGAAGTATAAGAACAGGAATTCTTTTCGCACTACTGACTCCAGTGCTGTTAATATGTGCAGAAAATCCAATCTATGCAGCCACCACCCAGACGGCGGGAAGTGCGACAGTCAGTTATCATGTGGACCCGGCTTACCAGGTGACGATTCCGGTAGATACAAGCATGCAGTTTAATGAGACAGAAACCTCTTACGGGAATATTGTAGTAGAGCAGGCGCAGATTGAGGATGGAAAATGTATCCAGGTGTCATTGCTATCTGATCTTAACTTAAAGAATTCCAACAATTCAAAGGCAGTGATTCCTTATCAGATTTTGGCGCAGGATGAGGCGGGAAGCCGGCCATTTACATCAGCGCAGTATACAAAAGCCGGGGAAGAGACACCTCTTACTATCGCGATTAAAAAAGAAGACTGGAAGAAGGCGGCGGCCGGAGAGTACGCAGATACGGTGACATTTACTATATCATACGTGGACAAAAGTGAGTAAGGGGGCGTGCATATGAGGAAAAAGACAGAAAATATGGATATCATTGTGGATAAAAAGACTGTCCGCGTTACAACGGCAGTGTTTGTGACAGTGATGACTATGCTGGCTGCAATCGCAGCAATGTTTTTTACGACCATGTCCGTTCTGGCAGCAGATGCAGGAAACTCATCGAATTCCCAGAGCACCATCAGTACAACCGTGCCGGACTCCCATAATATCCGTGTGGAAAAAAGTCACACAGATGTAGTGATAGAAGGGGAAGAAGATCAGATAGAAGGCAACATAGATAACTTTGTTGTGGATCGTTTTGCCGAGCCGAAGATACGGATCACACCGGAAGAAGGATGGAAGGTTTCAAGGATTCTTCTGAACGGGGAAGATGTTACGGAACAGTTCCAGGACGGATATCTGACTCTGGAAGAAGTCTGCGAGGATACGACACTGATCATTGAGACAGCAGAAGATACCAGCGGCGGCGAAAGCAAAGACCCGGGTAAGGATAAAGATCCGGGAAAAAATCCAGATAAGGATAAAGATCCGAATAAAGGAACACCGGGCACTGGAAAGGGACATGAATCAGAAAAAAAGACACCGTTAAATAAGCTGAAAAACCAGATAGCAGCAGTCACAGGAGACGAAGCAAGACCGATGCTTTATGCACTGGCAGCAATTGCAGCAGCAGCTGTGATCAGTGTGACGGTTATAAGAAGAAAAAATAAATAACAAAAGGGCGTATCGGTACAGATATCAAAAGATTTTATCCCCCTCTCAGGTGTCATGCATCTGGGAAGGGGATAAAATATTATACAGGCATGACTTTTTCCCAATTAGCCGGTACATATTCTGGAAATGTAAACCCCTCGTATTTTGCAACAGAAAAAAAGATAAACAGTATATAACAGTTGACAACAGTGCTGTGCTGTTATATACTGTTTACAACAGGAGGAAACATATGAAGATTATAATCAATAATTCGTCGATGGTACCAATCTATGAACAAATTATGGAGCAGATCAAAGCACAGATTATCTCCGGAGAATTAAAAGAAAATGATATATTGCCGTCCGTGAGAACGATGGCAAAGGAACTGAAGATCAGTGCACTTACTGTGAAGAAAGCATATGATAATCTGGAAGCGGAAGGCATGACAGTCACGGTTCATGGGAAGGGAACTTATGTTGCGGCATCCAATACACAGCTGATGGAAGAAGAACGCAGAAAAGAAGTTGAGACAGATCTGGAAGCAGCGATCCAGAAGGGAAGGCGCTGCGGAATGAAAGAGGAAGAGATTCGTTCATTATTTGAACTCATCATGGAGGATGAATACTTATGTTAGAAATCAAAGGGGTTAAGAAAAGCTACGGCGAATTTCAGTTAGACTGTTCATTAAATGTAGAAAAAGGAAGAATTACTGGTCTGGTCGGAGAGAACGGAGCCGGTAAGAGTACCTTATTCAAAGCAATGCTCGGACTTATTTCTTATGATGGCGGCGAGATAAAGATCATGGGAAAAACACCGGAACAGTTAGGTGAAAAAGAGAAAGAAGAGTTGGGAGTTGTTCTGGCAGAAGCCGGATTCAGCGGTTATTTGAAAGGGAAAGATGTTGAGGCAGTTCTGGCAAGATTGTATCCAAGATTTGAAGCAGAAAAATTCCATCTGATGTGTGACAGATATCAGATTCCGTTGAATAAATTTATAAAAGAGTATTCAACAGGTACGAAAGCAAAATTGAATCTGATCATTGCATTGACACACCAGGCAGAATTTCTAATGATGGACGAGCCGACAGCAGGACTTGATGTCGGAGCAAGGGAAGCGATGCTGGACATTTTAAGAGAATATATGGAAGAAGAGCCGGAGAGAAGCATCCTGATCAGTTCACATATTTCTTCGGATCTGGAGCATCTGTGTGATGACATCTACGTGATTCATAAAGGAAAGATTGTACTTCATGAAGAGATGGATACGATTCTTGAAAAATATGCGGTGTTGAAAGTCAGTGAGGCGCAATATCAGGCAGTGGATAAAAGTTACATTTTGAAAGAGAAAAAAGAGAACTTTGGAATTTCCTGCCTGACGAACGAGAAGCAGTATTATATAGAAAATTATCCGGAGATCGTAGTGGAGAGCGGCTCACTTGATCAGGTGATTCTTATGTTGACAGGAGGCGAGAGATAATGAAAGGAATCAGAGGACTGCTGGAAAAGGATTTTCGGTTGTTTTTCCGGCAAGGCAGCAATCTTTTTCTGATGTTGGCGTTTATGGCATTATTCTTTATACTAACGGGAAAAACAGGAGCTACCTTCATTGCAATGTATATTCCATCCGTTATGGCAGTATATTCAGGGAATACGATCAGTTATGATGAAAATGAACATGGCTACACGTATTTATTTTCTCTACCTGTAAACAAAAAAATATATGTCAGAGAAAAATACATGTTTTCCTTTATTATGACAGTGTTTGGATGGGGGATTGGAGTAATCTGTGCAGGAATTGCTGTATTCATAAAGCCGGGAGAAGTTTTTGATTTGGAAATGTTGGCAATGGAGCTGATCACAATTTTTGTGTTTCAGGCGATTGCGGGGATTGTGATTGCAATTCGGTTAAGGTTTGTAGGAGAGAAAGGACGATTTGCACTGCCAATTGCAGTTTTAATTGTTTTTGCAAGTTGTTATATAATTGGATCTTTTGTGAGGGCTAACTCGGGATTAAAAGAAAGTATTTCGTATATGATAGGAGAAACAGGCGATTTTGGAATCGCGATTGCACTGATTGTATTAAGTCTGATTGTATGGTTTGCTTCGTATAAGTACAGTATGAGAGTTATGAAAAAGAAAGAGTTTTAACAATTATAAGGATTCAGACACAAAGCATTCTGATATTCCCGGAGGGTTCGCACAATTATGATTTAAACAGATTGATAAAACCACTCTATGACGGCCCGGTGAATCTGGCATTAAAGACCGGAAAAAAGATTGTTCCGGTTGCCCTGGTGTTTGACTTTTTGAAAAAGAGGTAATATAATTACAAGAAACGAGTAGCAAGTAAGCGTAAATCCAGTTTACCGGCTACTCGTTTTTTGTTTTGCAAAAAGTAAATATCGCCAAGAAAAAGTGTGTAGCGTGTCAGCGTAAGTCCAGCTTATATGACAGGGTACGCACTTTTTTTGTGACAAAAAGAAAGGAGTTTAAACGAAATGGCGGAAAGAAACAAGATGAAGGAGATGCCGGTGAATAAGCTGATGGTCCAGATGGGAATCCCGATGATCTTATCCATGGCATTGCAGGCAGTCTATAACATAGTAGACAGTGCATTTGTGGGAAATATGAGAGTGGGAAGTGAAGCGGCATTAAATGCTTTGACACTGGTATTTCCGGTTCAGATGCTTATGGTGGCAGTGGGGATTGGAACTGGAGTAGGAACCAATGCACTTCTTGCAAGGACGCTTGGACAGGGAAATAGTAAAAAAGCTGCAAAGGTAGCAGGAAACAGTCTGTTTCTGGGAGTGATTATTTATGTGGTCTGCTTATTGTTTGGTATCTTTGGGGTGAAAGCATATATTTCATCGCAGACAGTAGATGCAGAAGTATTGGAGATGGGAGTCAGCTATCTGAGGATATGCTGCGTAATCTCTTTTGGTATTATTTTCTTTTCTTTATTTGAAAAGTTATTGCAGGCAACAGGCCGTTCTCTTTATTCTACCATTGGTCAGGTGGTTGGAGCAGTTGTAAATATCATTCTTGATCCGATCATGATCTACGGTATTGGACCCTGCCCAGAAATGGGAGTGAAAGGAGCGGCTTATGCAACTGTAATTGGTCAGGTAGCATCCGCGGTATTACTGCTCATTTTTCATATCAAATTCAATAAGGAATTCGAGCATGGGGCGAAATACATGAAGCCGGATGGCGGAATTATCAAGGAGATCTATACAATCGGACTTCCGGCAATCATTGCACAGGCACTGATGTCCATTATGGTTTATGTAATGAATCTGATTCTGAAATTCAATCCGTCAGCACAGACAGCTTATGGATTATTTTATAAAGTTCAGCAGTTTGTACTGTTTCTTGCTTTCGGTCTGCGAGATGCGATCACTCCGATCATTGCATTTGCTTATGGAATGAGAAGCAAAAAGAGAATTCAGGATGGAATCAAATATGGTCTGATCTATACGGTTATATTAATGATTCTGGGAATTGTAATTACAGAGATTTTTCCAGGGGGATTTGCAACGCTGTTTAATGCAGGGGCGTCCAGAGAATATTTTATCGGAGCAATGAGGATAATCTCAGTAAGCTTCTTGTTTGCCGGAATCAATATTGCTTATCAGGGCATTTATCAGGCATTGAATGGTGGCGTGGAATCACTGGTTATTTCGCTTCTGAGACAGTTTATTATTATTCTGCCGCTGGCTGGAATTTTTTCCGTGTTTGTCAGAAATGGTGAGATGACAGTTTCGCTGATCTGGTGGGCATTTCCAATTACTGAAATTATTTCATGCTTTGTAGGATATGTGTTCTTGAAGAGAATCAGTAAAAATAAAGTTGATGTTTTGAATTAAGGAGGAATCAGAGATGGAAAAAAGAATCATTACAATCAGCAGAGAATTTGGAAGTGGCGGACGTTTTATCGGAGAAGAAACAGCGAAGAAACTTGGGATTACTTATTATGATAAAAATATCATTAATGAGATTGCAGAGAAGTCTGGTTTATCTCCGGAATATGTCCGGGAAAGTGCAGAATTATCTCCGAAGAAAGGATTATTTGCATATGCATTTGCCGGACGTGATATCACAGGAAAATCCATAGAAGACATGGTGTATGAGGCGCAGAGAAAGGTTATTTTAGAACTGGCTGATAGGGAATCTTGTGTAATTATCGGAAGAAATGCAGATTATATCCTGAAGGATCGGGATGATGTATTGAACGTATTTATCCATGGGGATATGCCGGAAAAAATACAGCGTATTATGGACTTATATAATGTAGGAGAGAAGGAAGCTGTCAAAATGATGGCAGATACGGATAAAAGGCGTATGACGAATTATAATTTTTACACCGATCAGAAATGGGGAAAGGCCAGTAATTATACGTTGTGTCTGAACAGCTCGCAGCTTGGATATAACAGATGTGAGAAGATTATTATGGAGTGTAGTTGTAATCCTTGATGAGGCAACTGCTTACACAGATCCGGAAAACGAGGCGATCCTGCAGAATTCTATCGTAAAACTGGGAGCAGGGACTGGTTAATTTAATACACAAAAGTGTTGACAGAAAGAGATGGATATAGTATTATCGAACTATAAAGTAACCGGTTACGTAACCGGTTATACACGAAGGGTTAATAGAGGAATGGAGGAAGAAGTGCATGAAACTTATCTACAGGATATGAACAGCAAATATGTTTATCCAATTATCTTTCAATTAAACAGAAATACTTTGATCAATATCAGAAGTCAGTGAGTGAAGAAAAATAACGATACGAACAACAGGAGAATTTGCATGAGTGAGATGTTAGAAAAGGCTAGAAAATATGAAGAAGAACAAGGGAAGCAGATAAAAGCAGAAGACAGACCGGCTTTTCATATAAGTCCGTATATTGGCTGGATGAATGATCCGAATGGTTTTTCATACTATCAGGGAGAGTACCATCTTTTTTATCAGTATTATCCATATGATACACACTGGGACAGTATGCATTGGGGGCATGTGGTAAGTAAAGACTTATTACATTGGAAATATCTTCCAGCAGCTCTTGCACCAGATGAAGAATACGATAAGGGTGGATGTTTTTCGGGAAGTGCAATAGAGTTGGATGATGGTAGACAATTGCTTATGTATACAGCCGTAGATCATGAAACATTAGAAGATGGAAGTAAAAGAGATATACAGACACAGGCGGTAGCTGTCGGAGACGGAAGAGATTATGTGAAATATGAGAAGAATCCGGTTTTAACAGAAAAGGATCTTCCGGAAGGTGCAAGTAAAGTAGATTTCCGTGATCCAAAAATCTGGAAAGGAAAAGATGGAAACTTCTATTGTGTGATCGGAAGCAGACCGGCAGATGGAAGCGGACAGATTCTTCTTTACAGAAGTGAGAATGGATTTGACTGGGAATTTGTCAGCATCCTTGCAGAAAATAAGAAACGTTTTGGAAAAATGTGGGAATGTCCGGATTTCTTTGAACTGGATGGAAAACACGTTCTCCTGACAAGTCCGCAGGATATGTTGCCGGAAGGCTTGGAATATCATAACGGAAACGGCACTTTATGTATCATAGGAGAAATGGACAAGGATACATATACCTTAAAAGAGCAGTTCACGCAGTCTGTGGATTATGGAATTGATTTTTATGCAATGCAGACGGTGAAAGCATCGGACGGCCGCAGAATTATGATTGGCTGGATGCAGAACTGGGACACGCTGGCTCATCGTGATAATGATTCGAAGTGGTTTGCACAAATGAGTCTGCCGAGAGAATTATCTGTGAAAAATGGAAGACTTTATCAAACGCCGATTAAAGAACTTGATGAAATGCGTAAAAACAGAGTTGAGTACAACAATGTGGTAATAGATAATGATACGATCTCATTAGATAAAATCGAGGGACGAACGATAGATATGGAGCTTGTGATACGTCCGGAAGATAAAGAAAATGGCTATAAGAAATTCGTATTACGTTTTGCACAGAATGAGAGGTTTCATACAGAATTGTGCTTCCGTCCGGATGAGTCTGTCCTGAAAATTGACAGAAAATTTTCAGGAAGCGAAAGAGCATTGGTTCATCAGAGAAGATGTCTGGTAAATGGAGATGCCGATGAATTAAAGCTTCGTGTGATTTTGGATAGATTTAGCGCAGAAATATTTATTAATGATGGCGAGCAGGTTATGTCGGCTGTCATATTTACAGAACAAGAGGCAAAAGGAATTTCATTCGTTGCTGAAGGCGCAGCTAAAATCGATGTAGTGAAATATGATCTGATTTAGAAAATACATGATTGAACTTACATTGAGATTGAAAATGCATGGATAATGATAGGGGATTCCTGAAATGGGAATCCCCTTTGTAGTATAGGAGTATAGTATCGATGATAGAAGAAAGAAGAAAAAGACATGAGAATGAACTGCATGAAAAGTATCTGCAGTTATATCACAATGAACAATGTTATGAAGAATTAATGCAGATGCTGGAAGAGGCTTATCAGAATAGACCAGCGGAACTTAGGAGCTTAGACAGCAGAAGAGAAAAAGAACCGAACTGGTATCGAAACAGAAATATGCTTGGGATAACGATGTATCCGAAGCTGTTTGCAGGAGGATTAAACGGTGTAATAGAGCATTTGGATTATTTGTCTGAGCAGAAGATCACCTATCTTCATCTGATGCCGCTTCTGAAGATGCCGCATCCATATAATGACGGTGGCTATGCGGTAGAGGATTTTAAACAGGTAGATCCTGAAATTGGAACAAATGAAGAGTTGGAAAAGCTGACAAAAGAGCTGAGAAAACGTGGAATCAGTCTGTGTCTGGATGTTGTTATGAATCATACGGCAGATACACATGAGTGGGCGATACGAGCCAAGAGAGGCGAACAGGAATATATGGATCGCTATCAGTGCTATGAGACGCGAGAAATTCCGGATCAATTTGAAAAGACAATGCCGCAGGTGTTTCCGGAAACTGCTCCGGGAAATTTCACATGGTGTGAAGAGATGCACAGACATGTACTGACAACATTCTATCCTTATCAATGGGATTTGAATTATCATAATCCGAAAGTATTTAATGAAATGATTGGGAATATCCTGTATCTGGCAAATCTCGGAGTAGAAGTCTTTCGTATTGATGCAGTTCCTTATATCTGGAAAGAATTAGGAACAAATTGTAGAAATCTTCCACAAGTGCATCTTATTGTACGAATGTTACGAATGATTCTTGAGATGGTTTGTCCTGGTGTAATCCTGAAAGGCGAGGTTGTTATGGAACCAAAGGAACTTCCGGTTTACTTTGGAACAGAAAACGAACCGGAATGTCATATGTTATACGGAGTTTCCAGCATGGTAAATCTATGGGCAGCACTGGCCACAAGAGATACAAGAATGTTAAAACATCAGATGGATGTAATCCACAGTCTTCCGAAGAATTGTTATTTTGTCAATTACCTTCGCTGTCATGATGATATTGGATGGGGCCTAGATGAAGAACAGGAGAAGAAGCTGGAGATAGATCCGATTCAGCACAAGGAATATTTATATCATTTCTTCGAGGGAACATATCCGTACAGCTTTGCTCGTGGAGAGCTGTATAATTACGATCCGGTGACCAAAGATGCCAGAAGCTGTGGAACAACGGCAAGTCTGTGTGGAATCGAAAAAGGTGGATTTGAAGGAGATCTTGAGCAGGTGAAACAGGGAATCCAGAGAGTGCTCATGATGCATGCGGCATGTATGAGCATGGAAGGTTTTGTGATGCTTTCATCCGGGGACGAGATTGGTCAGGTAAATGATTATGATTATAAGAAAAACCCGGATATTGCTGCGGATAGCAGGTATCTGCACCGCAGTTTGTTCCGGTGGGACAATGCAGACAAGAGAAAAGAAGCAGGTACTGTACAGTATGAAATTTGGCATGGCCTGAAGCAGATGGAAGAAATGAGGCGTCAGGAGGATTGTTTTGGTGAGACTGCCAGTATTTCTACCTGGGACACAGGAAATTATGCGGTTTTTGCAATCAGAAGAACAGTAGGAAATGAAGAATTAATCTGTCTGGCTAATTTTTCAGAATATGGGCAGAATGCATGGCTGAACTGTCTGGAAGGTGAATATGAGGATTTATTTACAGGAGAAAAACTGGAAATGAATTCGGTATGGATGAATCCTTATCAGTACAGATGGTGCGTGAAAAAATAGGAATCTTATGAAAAAAGCAGTGTCAGATTTGTCGTAAATGTCGTAAATTTGTGGTCAAAAAATGATGAGAAATGGATATCTGATCCTGAATCTCACCTATAAATCCGGTGAGCAGATGGAGCAACTTGGCAAGTATGGTTTTCTTCGCAGAGATTATCTGAAAAACCATCGAAATTGTGTTATTTGTGTTTGTCAATATGGGAATCATACTGATTAGAATGTATCTTCGGAAGAGTATGTAAATTATTATTTTAATGACCAGATGAGGGTATAAATTGCATTCCAAGTGCAGTGAATATAATGCGCATGAACATGAAATTTTAAATGTTATGAAGACAAAATTTGGTTGATTAACCAGGTAAAAGTGATATACTGAATGCATAAGAAAAGAAACCGTGTGGAATTACAGTTTTGTTTTCACACGGTTTTTTAGAAAATGAGAGTTAGATATTACTAACATAGGCACTGGCAGTTTTTTTGAAAATGAAAAAGAGGACGGATTTCTATGAGAATATTGATTTATGGTGCAGGTGTGATTGGATCCTTGTATGCGGTCTTATTTGCAGAAACTGGTTATGATACGAGTATTTATGCCAGAGGTAAAAGACTTGAGTTTTTAAAGAAAAATGGACTGCTTTATAAGAAAAACCAGAACATAAGGCGGGCAGAAGCTACGATTCTTGGAGAATTGTCAGATAATGATGCTTACGATTTTATTTTGCTAACCGTCAGGGAAAATCAGCTATATGAAGCACTTGCTGAATTAAAAAATAATAAAAGCAATATAATTGTTACAATGGTAAATTCATTGGACAGTTATAAAAAATGGGAAGATATTGTTGGAAAAGGGAGAATATTGCCTGCTTTTCCAGGAGCGGGCGGAAGTATAAATAATGATGGTATCCTTGATGCAGCACTCACTCCAAGAATGATTCAGCCGACAACATTTGCAGAAATATCAGGAAATAAATCCGAAAAGACAAAACAGTTTTCAAAGATATTAAGGCATGCTCATATACCATATCAGAAAGTAGTGGATATGCATATGTGGCAATTATGTCATCTTGCCATGGTGGTGCCGATTGCAGATGCATATTACGAAGCAGATTGCCCGGAAAGAGCGGGAAAAGACTGGAAGATTATGAAGAAAACAGCAAAAAAATTGAAAAGAAATTTTAGCTTTTTGCGAAAACAGGCAGGTAGGCTGTCACCTTGTAAAATGAATATTTTTCGTTTTTTACCACTGCCAATTATGACGATTATGCTTGCTGTTACATTCGAAAGTAGCTTTGGAGATAAATTTATGTATCAACATGCCAGGAAGGCACCAGATGAAATGAGGGGGCTGCATAAGCAATTTTATGCTTATATGAAAAAACTAAAGGAGGCCAGATATGAAATTTTATGAAAGTGGAGACAGTAGTAAACCAGTGATATTTTTATTTCCTGGTACCTGTTGCCTGTATAGTAGCTTTGATCATATACTGGATAGATTACATTCTTATTTTTACACGGTAACAGTTTCTTATGATGGATTTGATCCAAATGAGAAAACAGAATTTTATTCAATGGAAGATGAATGCGAAAAGATTGAGCAGGAAATCAAGAAAAAGTATGATGGAAGAATTAAAGCAGCGTATGGGTGTTCCCTTGGAGGAAGTTTTGTATCCCTTTTGATTCAGCGAAAAAGAATTCATATAGATCATGGCATCATTGGGAGCAGTGATATGGATGAAGCTGGTCAGTTTATGGCGAAAATTCAGTCATCTGTAGTTGTGCCGATTATGTATAAAATGGTGCATACTGGTAAATTGCCTAAATTTATGCAAAAGAAAATAAATGAAGCAGATAAATCAAAGAAAGAAATGATTGATGGATTTTTAAATATGTTCGGCATTGAGCAGGGAGGAAATTCATGGATTACGAAACAGAGTGTTTATAATCAGTTTTATTCTGATCTGGTTACGAAAGTCCAGCATGGAATTGATGTGCCGGGAACTACGATACACGTGTTTTACGCAACAAAGATGGGCAGAAAATATGAAAAGAGATATTGTACTTATTTTAAAAATCCGGATATTCGGAGACATAACATGCAGCATGAAGGACTGTTTTGCTGTCATAGTGCAGAGTGGGTGGAAGAAGTAAGAAAGGCAGTGGAAGGCGACAGATAATGAAAGAAAAAGTGAATGTGACAGGTGTGCCGGAAACGATGGTACAGACACTGTATGCAAGAGCAAAAGAAACAAGAAAGAAAAATGCTAAAATAAATGACGAAATTGCAGTAGAACTTGTGGAAAAGCTTGATTATGACTTTTCCAAAGCGGATAAAGATAACGCCATGACTTATGGTGTGATTGCGAGAACAATTGTATTAGACCGGATGGTTGAGCAATATCTGAAGAAGCATGCAAATACAGTTGTTATAAATATCGCATGTGGACTGGATACCAGATGTTATCGTATGAAGGGAAAATACCTTCGTTGGTACAATGTAGACCTTCCGGAAACAATGAAAATAAGGAGCCAGTTCCTTACCGAAACTGATCCGGTGTATCAGATTGCAAAGTCTGCAATGGATGATTCCTACATAGATGATATCGATTATCACGGTAAGAATATTCTGGTAATAATCGAAGGACTTACAATGTATTTGTATGAGAAAGATATCAGGAAGATGTTTTCTATTATTGATAAATCATTTCAGAAAGTTACAGTAATGGTCGAAACCATGTCACCCTTTGTTGTAAAGCATATGAAAGAGAAATCCATAGAGGGAAGCAATGCAAAATTCACATGGGGAGTTAAGAACAGAAAGGAGCTGCAAAGAATCATACCGGCATTTTCTGTTCGGCAGGAAGTCAGTCTTGTTGAAGGAATGAAAGAGCTTATGCCTGTTTATTGTGTAATAGGTAAGATTCCGGCTGTTCGGAATATCTCAAATAAAATAATAGTTTTGGAGAAACGTGCCCGATATTAAGGAGATGACACAAATGAAGAAAAGACATTTTGATGTGGAAACAGATGGATTTTATGGAGCATATTGGAAATGTAAAACAGGCTCAGACTGTGCAATGATAGCAATGATCGGAGATGATCCAGAGGATTATCTGGCGCGTACATCCGTGAAATGGCTACATAAACTCGGCGTAAATGTGATGACGATGTCACCTGGAAAAAAGGATTATGGACATCATAATTATCCATTGGAACGTATAGAGAAAGCAATCAATTGGTTAAAAGCACATGGTGATCAGAAGATAGGAATTGTCGGGGCATCTACTACAGGAACACTGGCATTGACTGCTGCTTCTTATTTTAAAGATATCACATTAACGATTGGTCTGACACCGAGTGATTTTATCTGGCAGGGATTTATGCAGGGCAAAAAAGATGGTTGTAAGGAATGGCCGATTGATGGAGAATCTCTTTTTTCTTACAAAGGAGAACCCCTTCCGTATATGCCTTTTTGCTATAAACATCCAGATTACTGGCATGTGATTGAGAAAGAAACAAAACGGACCGGTGATATGATCAATTCAAGAAAACTATTTGATGACTCGGAAAAGGCTCATCCAATCACAGAAGACGAGATGATCAAGATTGAAAAAATCCATGGAACGTTATTGTTGATTGGTGCGGAAGATGATGTGTTGTGGGATACTGCAAAATATATCCGCCGAATGAAACAGCGAATGAAAGAACACCCTCATACATGCAGATTAGAGTTTGTAATTTATGAGCATGGAACCCATTTCGTTTTTCCAGATAGCATGCTAAAGACAATGCTCCCGGTTGGCTCCGGACTCTTTGTGAAACTGGCATTTCAGGCAGCAAGAAAATATCCGGAAGAATGTCGCAGAGCACGACTGGATATTGACCAGCGGGTAAGAAATGCTGTTGCAAAATGGAAAAGAGTAGATAGATAAAAGATAAAGAAAATCTAAACAGTAGACTTGACAAATTCCTGTAATGAGTTAAAATATAACAGTGCTATATAGCACTGTTATATTTTTGAAAAGAACTTTAGAGGATACGAAAAGAATGTCGACGAAAGCAGAAGATACACAAAAAAATATATTAGATACAGCCAAAAAACATTTCCTGAAAGATGGTTTGACCGGAGCATCGTTAAGAAACATTGTAAAAGATGCCGGACTTACTACTGGTGCATTTTACAAGTATTATCCGACGAAAGAGGCGCTTTTTGATGCACTGACGGATCCTTATATGGAACATATTTATCAGATTTATGACCAGATCGTTGAGGAGTTTGAAAAGCTTTCTGCCAGTGATCAGACAAGGAATATGTCGGATACATCCAGTGATGGGATGGAGCAGATGGTTGATTATATCTATGATCATTATGATAATTTCAGATTATTGTTGAAATGCGGAGACAGTGGAAAATTTGAACTATTCATACACAATATGGTAGAGCGGGAAATGAAGTCCAGCTTGAATTATATGGAAAAGATGAAAGAGAGCGGTGTGAAAATACCGATTGTAGAGGAAAGCCTTATGCATATGATCTATACGGGATTTTTTTCATCAGTATTTCAGATCATTGAGCATGATATAGACAGGGAGACTGCAAAGAAAAATGTACATCAACTGAAAGAATTTAATACAGGTGGCTGGGAACGATTGTGGAATATTGAATTTCCAGTATAACTGATGCAGGAATTCTGAATAGGTTATGTGTGTTGCAGGTTCTGGATTTCTGAATAAAGTTCAGACAGGATAATAATATCAGGTGGTTGATGCCAGTAGACCACCTATTTTATTATATGTTGGTTAGCGCGAACTAACAGAAGGTAAAACAATAAAACGAAACAATAAAACGAACGTAAGGAGTGAACAGATGTGAAAGAAAAAAAGAAGTCGGCAGTCAGCTGGATCCTGACGTGGGCCGGACAAAAAAGAATTGCCTATGTGTGGAGTGTGTTACTTGCAATAGGAAATGTGATTTTTAAGATTTTGCCGTATTTTATTATTGCAGATGTAGTAAAGCTGTTTTTAAATGGTGAAAAGGAGTTTGAAATATATCTTGCAAAAGCGGTTCTGATTGCATTATCGTTTATCATTGCAGAACTGCTTCATTCACTTTCGACAGCATTGTCACATAAAGCAACGTTTGCAGTACTTGCAAATATAAGAAAATCCTGCTGTGACAAGCTGGCGCGGGTACCTCTTGGCTATGTGAAAGACACACCTTCCGGTACATTTAAAAATATTATGGTGGAAAGAATCGACAGTATCGAGACAACACTGGCGCATATTGTCCCGGAATTCACGTCCAATCTGCTGGCACCGATTGTGATTTTGATTTATTTCTTCCTGACAGACTGGAGACTGGCACTCTGGTCATTGGTGCCGGTTATAGTGGGATTTCTTTCCTATTTTGGAATGATGCTGGATTATAAACCAAGCTTCGAGAGAACGGTTCAGACAACAAAAGATCTGAATGATGCGGCAGTGGAATATATTGACGGAATCGAAGTGATCAAGGCATTTGGAAAGACAGAAAGTTCTTATGCAAAATTTACAAAGGCGGCTTTTGAATATGCAGATTCCTTTATTTCCTGGATGAAACGGTGCTCGATCTTTCATGGACTGATGATGGTGGTCACACCTTATACGCTTCTTACGGTATTGCCGTTTGGGGCACATTATGTAGCGAATGGAACACTTGCGGTTCCTGATTTTGTCATCTGTATTATTTTATCACTTGGAATCGTTGGACCGTTGATTACAGTGGGATCTTACACAGATGATCTTGGAAAAATTGGAGTAATCGTCGGTGAAGTGGCGGGAATTCTGGAACAGCCGGAGCTTGAACGTCCGGAGAAAAGTGAAAGAGCTCCCAAAGATAATTCCGTTACGCTTGAAAAAGTCAGATTTGGTTATCACGACAAAGAGATTCTGCATGGAGTAACTATGGAGCTGAAAGCAGGAACGGTAAATGCAATCGTAGGACCTTCCGGAAGCGGCAAGTCGACCATCGCAAAGCTGATTGCGTCCTTGTGGGATGTGGATTCCGGAAGCATCAAAATCGGTGGAGTTGATGTCAAAGAACTGGCATTTGCAGATTTTAATCGGAAAATTGCATATGTTGCACAGGACAATTATCTGTTTAATGAAACAGTCCGTGAAAATATCAGACAGGGAAATCCGGATGCTACAGATGAACAGATCATCGAGGTGACAAAGAAAAGCGGATGCTATGAATTTATCATGCAGCTTGAGAACGGATTTGATACGGTTGTAGGGGGTGCAGGAGGACATCTGTCAGGAGGCGAGAGGCAGCGTATCTCGATTGCAAGAGCGATGCTGAAGGATGCTCCGATTGTGATCCTTGATGAGGCAACTGCTTACACGGATCCGGAAAACGAGGCGATTCTGCAGAATTCTATCGCAAAACTGGTAGCAGGGAAGACACTGATCGTAATTGCACACAGGCTATCTACCATTAAGGACAGTGATCAGATTTTTGTTGTAAATGATGGAAATGTAACAGCACATGGTACACATGAGGAACTACTGATGTCATGCCCGCTTTATAAGGAAATGTGGGATGCCCATATTTCTGTAAAAGATACGGTGAAGGAGGGAGAATGATATGTTTGGGATTCTGGCAAAATTCTTTCGTTTTTCAGGCAGGGAAAATGGTAATAAATTTAAACTGTCGATAGTGATCGGACTTATAGAGGCTCTCGCTTCAGCAATGAAGATACCGGCTATTATGTACATATTGATTGGTTTGCTGAGTGGAAAACCGATAGGAAAATATATTGGAGGCTCCATTGCGATCATGGTCCTTGCAATCGTAGTTGATGTAATCTGTAAGAGATACTCTACAGTGCTTCAGACAGAAGGTGGATATAATGCAAGTGCTTTTATGAGAATTAAGATTGCAGAGCATCTGCGCTATCTGCCGATGGGATATTTTAATGCTAACAGTATCGGGGAAATTTCTTCTGTTACGACCAATACAATGGAAATTCTTGGCGATGTGGCTGCGAGAGTGGTCATGCTGACCATGCAGGGGATTCTGGAAACATCAATGATCATTTTTATGCTGATCCTTTTTGACTGGAGAATCGGATTGATCGCCGTAGCAGGAGTACTTATTTTCGTTGGAGTCAATTCTGTGATGCAGAATGCAGGGAAAAAAGATTCAGAGCAAAAAGTGGTATGCGATACAGAGCTTGTAAACCAGATCATGGAGTATCTGCAGGGAATATCAGAAGTTAAATCATATAACTTGCTTGGAAAACAGGCGAAAAGATTAAATGATGCAAATGAAGCATGCGAAAAGATCAATACAAAGATGGAACTGCTGTTTGTTCCCTATCATTTTCTGCAAAGTGTGGTAACAAAAATTACAGGTGCTGTGATCGTAGCGTGCAGTGCATATTTTTATATCAATGGAACCATGAGTGCGGTCTATGCGATTGGTATGACAATTTCAGCATTTATGCTTTATGCCAGTCTGGAATGTGCAGGAAATTATTCATCTCTTTTACATGTGGTAAGCGTATGTGTAGATAAAGCAAATGCAATACTGGAACTGGATACTATGGATATCGACGGCAAAGAAATCCAGCCGGAAAATTACGATATCAGACTTTCTAATGTTTCGTTTTCTTATGACAAACGGAAGATTATTGATGATATATCGCTCTCTATTCCGAAGAAAACGACGACAGCAATCGTTGGGCCATCTGGCGGAGGAAAATCAACACTTTGCAATCTGATCGCCAGATTCTGGGATGTGGACTCCGGGGAAGTGACACTTGGAGGTGTGAATGTAAAAGACTACAGCATGAACAGTCTGATGAGTAATTTCTCATTTGTGTTTCAGTCGGTGTATTTGTTTGCAGACACCATTGAGAATAATATCAAATTCGGACGTCAGGATGCAAGCCATGAGGAAGTGGTGGAAGCGGCAAAGAAAGCGTGCTGTCACGATTTCATCAGCAAACTTCCGGATGGATACAACACAGTAATCGGAGAAGGCGGAGCCACACTTTCCGGTGGTGAGAAACAGCGTATTTCGATAGCCAGAGCAATCATGAAGGATGCACCAATCGTTATATTAGATGAGGCAACGGCCAATGTTGATCCGGAGAATGAAAAGGATCTGATGGATGCGGTAGATGCGCTTACAAAGGAAAAAACGATTATTATGATTGCCCACAGATTAAAAACGGTCAGACATGCAGACCAGATTGTGGTTGTTGACAAAGGACGAATTGTGCAGCAGGGAATACATGAGCAGCTAATGAAGCAGGAAGGTATTTATAAGAGATTTGTGGATGCAAGGCAGCAGGCGGTAAGTTGGAAACTTGTGCACTGAGAAATAATCCACAGTTGGTGAATATCCAAATTGAATTGTCTGAAAGAGATTTAATTTAAGTTTCGCTAAGTTTCAAAAATATGCTCCTCATATGATAGATTTTTGGATATTTCCATTGTCTACCATATGGGGAGCATATCAAAATCAAGGCTTCACAAATTCTTCACAAAAAAATTAGCACTCACCTATTGTTATTACAGCGTAGCTTTTGTCTTAGTTCATAGAGTGCCGTAAAGTGCCTATTTACAGGCTTTTCACGGGTTTTATGAATTTATCACATTTCATCAAAAATCGTCAATATACAAAAAATTGGTGTCAAAATTGGTGTCAAATAACCTTAATTTGAGATTTTGATGAGCAACACATCAGTATAAAAAATTGAATATTTTATAGATTATGGAACGCCTAAAATGACGTTCCTTTTCTATTTCCAGCCGTTCTTATTGGACGGCTATTTTATTACCAAAAATGAAAGGAGCATTAGATTTATGAAAAAGACATGGAAACGATTGTGTACGGGCTTCTTAGCTCTTGCAACTGTCGTTACTGCTTTACCGTCTATACCCGTCCATGCAGAAAGTAAGTAAAACTTGTCAATCCGAAGTTATACGGCAGAGGTTACGCAATCGGGGATATGGGACATACCGATTATGTGTTGCTTGCTGATGATATTGTCGCAGTTGAAGAAAAGTAAAGGAGTGAAGAATTTATGAGATTATCAAACGGGTTTGTTATTGACAAAGAGAGAACATTCGGAGAATTAAAATTTACAGCGGTGCGCGATGTGTTCTTGCAAAATGAGGACGGGACACCGAGTACCCAGCTTAAAAAGCGTATCTATGATTTGAAGTGCAGTCTGCATGGTGGAATTATCCCCGTGTCTGTACCGCCAGAAGTACCGTTAAGAGAATTTCCTTACAATGCAGTCGTGGAGCTTGTCAATCCCGTAGCCGATACGGTATCAAGAAAGACCTATACGGGTGCAGATGTGGACTGGTATGTAAAGGCAGAGGATATTGTGTTGAAGAATAAAGGCAACCAGAACGCAGGCAATCCACAGAATAATAACACGCAGGGACAACCGAAAAAATAGTAATTGATATACCTTTCAAAAAAAAGTGTTGTTCAATTAAAATATACTGTTGACATCCAATGTACTGTGTAGTACGATGTACATATCAAGAAAACAGTGAGGTGAACAACATGAACTTAGACAAATGGAAATCTCAAATAGTGCGAGGTACATTGGAATATTGTATTTTGCTAATGCTGGATAAAAAAGTATATTATGGGTATGAGATTTTACAAGAATTGAGCAAATATCCTATAATTACTTCTACGGAAAGTACAGTATATCCATTGTTAAGAAGATTACAAAAGGAAAACTACTTGCAATCAACTTGGCAAGAGTCCACAGAGGGCTTGCCACCTCGTAAGTATTATTCATTAACACCAGACGGAAAAAATTATCTGGACGCTATGAATACTGAATGGGAAAATTTATTAAATGCTATGTCTGATTTGAAAGGAGAATAAAATTATGAATACTACGTTTGAAAAATACTTAGATACTATTGATAAATGTTTGAAACCACTTCCAACTTCTGAACGTGTTGATATTGTAAAGGAAATAAAAGGCTCTATTTTAGAAATGGAAAGCGAAAACCTCTCAACAGAACAAATTTTAACTAGATTAGGAAAGCCAAAAGACCTTGCAAAAGCCTATCTTGGAGATTTACTTGCAAAGGAAAACGGTTTTAGCTGGAACAGATTTTTAACAGTTTGTGCTTTTTATAGCTTAGTAGGTTTTTCTGGATTGTTTGTAATACCAGTTTTAGTTATTGTTGCACCTACTTTTATTCTGTGTGGTGTTGCTTCTGCTGTATTAGGGATTATAAAATTAGTAGATTATTTATTACATTTGAATATTCCTTATGTAGATTATATTGGTTTTCAATTTGGAAATACAGCTTTAAGCCCTATCCCAGTATTTATCTTATCACTAATCACGGGGATAATCTTGTTCTTATTAGGACGAGGTGCATGGAAGTTATTGATTACCTATTGCAAAGGTATTAGTAAAACTAAAAACAATTTATCAATTTAATATGTATGTGTATTTAAGCAGTTAGTCTTAGGATTGACTGCTTTTTCACACCCAGAAAGGAGTGATTGATTTATGCGTAAGATTTGGAATAAAGGACACCGTATCAGAGCCAGCGACAAGCACCTTGTCTATCACTTTTCCATAGGAACGCTTCTGTTTGTATTTGTAGCGGTTCTTTTGCTACTGAATATCAAACAGCTCATGCGTACCGATTGGGAGCATTTTAGCTTGTTAGAAAACGGCTTGACGCTCTCCCCTTACAACTTCATAACCATACTGATAGCGACTGGTGTTTGTGCATTGGTCGCTTTTCTGTATTATCGCTTCTGTTATGACAATTTCAAGAACCTCCTGCACCGTCAAAAGCTGGCAAGAATGATACTGGAAAACAAGTGGTATGAAGCCGATACCGTACAAGATAGCGATTTTTTTACTGACCTGCAAGGCAGATCAAGGGAAAAAATCGTCTGGTTTCCAAAGATTTATTATCAAATGGAAAAGGGACTGCTTCATATCCGCTGTGAAATTACGCTGGGGAAATATCAAGACCAGCTTTTACGGTTAGAGGATAAATTGGAAAGTGGCTTGTATTGCGAGCTGACCGACAAGACCTTACATGACGGCTATATCGAATATACCCTGCTTTATGATATGATAGCGAACCGCATTACCATTGATGAAGTAAGGGCAGAAAACGGCTGTCTTAGACTGATGAAAAATCTTGTCTGGGAATATGACGCACTCCCTCACGCCCTTATCGCTGGTGGGACTGGTGGCGGTAAAACCTATTTTCTGCTGACGCTCATTGAAGCCTTACTGCATATAAACGCTGTCCTTTACATTTTAGACCCAAAGAACAGCGACCTTGCGGACTTGGGAACAGTCATGCCAAACGTCTACCATACTAAAGAAGAAATGATAGATTGCGTCAATGCCTTTTATGAGGGCATGGTACGGCGAAGTGAGGAAATGAAGCGACACCCGAACTATAAGACTGGCGAAAACTATGCCTATCTGGGACTGCCACCCTGCTTTCTTATCTTTGATGAATATGTAGCATTTTTTGAAATGCTGGGGACACCTCTGGAAGAAGCCGACATTATCAACCGTTTTGAGATACGGCTTCGGAATGAACGAGCCTATTATGCAGTACGAGATTTGCTGACCTATTATGACGCAGAGCAGACCGCCTTTTCTATCATCAACCAGTATGTGCGGTTTGTTGATGAAGAACCAGACAAGCGAAAAAATGACTGGAAACTCAATGACCGCTGGGCTTGGTTTATCGGCGATAACAGACAGAGCTTGAAGCTGACGACAAAGCCAGAGCCTTACACCTTAGACCGTACATTGCGTTGGGTACAAAGGCAGGTAGCACCGACCTTAAAAATGCTGAAAAAGATTGATAAGGGAAACGGTACAGACTACATGGAAACAATCGAACAGCAGGCAAAGCTCACAGAAAAGCATGAAATGATAATCAAACAGCAGACGACCCCTGTAAAAGATTTGGTGGAAAGTTAGGAGTGATAAAAAATGTGGGTATTTTAAATGCTGTTAAGGGTATTTGAGCTTAAAGTGCTTGCAATTGCTTTAGAGAAATATTAAACTTCTCTCGAAGTAATGGAGGGAAATACATTGAAACTGCAACTATTGGAAAAAAAAGATTTGACTGAAACGGAAATAGATATACGATATTCAAGTATGACACAACCTTTAAATCGGATTGTTCAATATATCCGTCAACAGGAATATCTTATACAAGGAATTTTTGAAAAAAAGCTGTATCAGATACCATTAAATGAAGTCTTGTATTTTGAAACCGTTGATAAAAAAACATTTATGTACACTCATCACAAAATATTTGAATGTAAAATGACACTTTCTGCTATTGAACAAGATTTAATAAGGTCAAATGTTGTAAGGATAAGCAAAACAGCCTTATTGAATATTTCTTGTCTGGTCTGTGTTAAACCTTACCCTAACCATAGATTATTGGCAGAACTTAACAATGAAGAAAATCTGATTGTTTCAAGAAAATATATTCCTATTCTAAGAGATAAGATAAGGAGTGGCTATTATGAATAAATTTTTAAGGACATATCTTCCTGCATTTTCTATGGCATTTACATTTATTATTTTGTATGCAACAATAAGCAATATTATAGTAGGATATTCTAAAGACAGATTTTGTTTCTTTATTTTGCAGGTGTTTGTTTATCTTATGGTGTCAGTGATTGTCGATTGGCTTCTATCATTTATAGATTTTAGCAAATATATACATCACTTTATTGCTGAAATGATTATATTATACCCAATAACCATTGGTGTGGCATTTATAGGTAAATGGTTTGCGTTTAGTGCAATTAACATTACATGGTATTCATGTGTCTATATTTTAATTATGATAGCTATTCATTGCTATTTTTATCATATTTCCAAAAGACAAGCTGATGAAATAAACAATTTTTTAAAATTAAGGAATAAGAGGTAATAGTAATGGGCGATATGACAAAATTTAATAGTGCTATTGAATATTATATATTTAATGTGTTGCTAATGTGTTTACTTATTTCCGAAATATTTATTTTCTTTTATACACGTTCAAAGCAAAATAGAACTGAAAAAATTGACACTAGAGATTTAGGAACGAAATGGTTGTTATATTTAAATTTGGTATTTTGTTTGATAATTAGTTTTCTATGTGTCAGTCAAAAAGCTCCATTTTACATAAGAGAATTGACGTTGCCTGCTTACTTTGCAAAAATTGGTATGTTAATTATAGCAGTCGGGATTTGTATTCGTATAAAAGCTGTTTTAACTTTAAAAAAGGCATTTACATTAAATGTTCAGATTAGTAAAGAACAACAGCTAATAACAAATGGCATGTATAAATTAGTCCGCCACCCTGCCTACACTGGAAGTATTTTGTCCTTATTAGGTGTAAGCATTGTATTAAAGAATATACCTGCTATATTGATAGTTGCTATTTGTAGCTTTGTTTGCTACCAAATAAGAATATATGTTGAAGAAGCAGTTTTACAAAAATATTTCAAAGGATATAGCTTATATAGAGAAAAAACATACAAACTTTTTCCGTACATATATTAAAATTGTTGATAACCAATGTTTTATCATTAAGGTAAGATTGCATTATGGAACGTTTTAAGAAGATTATTTAGCAAAATACAATTTATCGAAACACAATTTATAATTGAATATATCAATATTTTAGCTCGTACAAACAACAAGTTTTGTGCGGGCTTTTTTTATACTCAAAAATTTTTATCTTCAACTTAGCAAATCACACCTGCCATTCCATATATGGTGCGGAAAGAGGGATAACCACTTTTTACGTCGTAAGACTGGATAGCATGGCGTTAAACGCTTGACACCAGAAAAACAAAAATTGGTGTCAAATTGGTGTCAAAACAGAAAAAATCACAATTTCAAAAGAAATAAGATACTGCAAACCATTGATTTTAAAGGGTTTGCAAAAAAATCTCAAAAAATTAGCACTCACCTCTTGACAGTGCTAATATTGGGTGCTATAGTACAGATAGAACAAAGGAAGAGAGAAAAAGAATCAAAGATATGAAGCAGACAGCATTCATAGATGATTCGAAATCTGGAATCCTGAAGTTTTAGTAAACAACACCTCGGAATTCTCCGAACGTGCAAATAATATATTTTTTATCATTTGGAAGGAGATATGACTTATGATGATGCCTAGTATTTTTGGAGAAAACTTATTTGATGACTTTATGGATGATTTTTCATTCCCGACGTTTCCGAATGTCGACAAAGAACTGTATGGAAAACATGCTAAGAATCTGATGAAGACAGATGTAAAAGAGACCGAAAATGCATACGAGATTGATATTGATCTTCCGGGATTTAAGAAAGATGAGATCCAGATGGAACTGAAAGACGGTGTACTTACCGTCAGTGCAGCTAAAGGACTGGATAAAGATGAGGAAGATAAGAAAGGTAACTATATCAGAAAAGAACGTTATGCGGGCAGCATGAGCAGAAGCTTTTATGTAGGAAAACATGTAACGGTAGAGGATGTACACCCGAAATATGAAAGTGGAATCCTTTCATTCAGTGTTCCGAAAGAGGAAGCAAAACCGGTAGAAGAGAAGAAACATTACATTTCAATTGAAGGTTAATGAAAGCTCATAGACATAAAAAAGAGTGATGGTACCCCACAGGTATTGAGCCTGTGGGGTATCATATCATAAAAACACATATAGAAAAGCAAATGACGGGAGGGAGAACAATGGCGGCAAAAAGAGATTATTATGATGTTCTTGGAATCAGCAGGAGTGCAGACAAGGGAACGATCAAAAGAGCATATCGTAAACTGGCCAAGAAATACCACCCGGATACCAATGCCGGAAATGCACAGGCGGAAGAGAAGTTCAAGGAAGCAACGGAAGCCTATAATGTGCTGAGTGATCCGGAAAAAAAGAAATTGTATGATCAGTTTGGCCACGCAGCTTTTGACGGCAGTGCCGGGGGCAGTGGAGCCTACGGTTATGGAAGTGAACCGGGAGGCGGCACCTACAGCTATAACGGACCGAATGGCAGCTTTCATGAATATCATTTTGAAGGCGGCGATATGGATGACATCCTGAAGAATATATTCGGCGGTGGATTCTCGGAAGGAGCAGGAAGCGGCTTTCACGGATTTGGAGGATTCGGAAAAGGATTTAGCGGTGGCGGAAATTTCCGGCAGGATGGTTCCGATGTGACAGCTGAAATAGATGTAACATTTGATGAGGCTGCATTCGGTGGAGATAAAGTTATCCGGCTGTCAGATGCACAGGGCAGCAATGTGGCAGGAAAATCATTGAAAGTGCATATTCCGGCAGGTATCAGCGACGGAAAAAGCATCCGTCTGAGAGGAAAAGGAATGCCGGGAGTGTCCGGAGGTAAAGCAGGAGATCTGTTATTAAAAGTCAGAGTCGGCAAACGTCCGGGATTCGAACGAAAAGATATGGATGTATATTCAAAAGTCACGATTCCGTTTACTACAGCAGTGCTGGGAGGAGAAGCAGTGGTACAGACACTTACCGGAAGAGTGGTCTGCAAGATCAATCCGGGAACGCAGTCCGGAACGAAGATCCGGTTAAAAGGCAAAGGAATCGTGTCTATGAAGGATGTAGGAAGATATGGAGATCAGTATGTGACTGTTCAGATAGATGTACCAAAGAATCTCAGTAACGAAGCTAAGAGAAAATTAAAAGAATTTGAAGCTGCATGCAGGAACGGAAGCCGGGGAGCAGCATAAATTTTAAATATAAATATAGAATAAATGCATTGTTTTATCAGAGGAATCCAGCTTGGATCCGGAAAGGTAGAAGGATGCATTTTTTCTGTATTGACGCTCTCTTTAGAAAGAATTATAATAAAATAATTAGGAAAAAGAATCTGTATTTCCATACGGGTTATGAAAATATATGCTAAGGAGATAAGTAAGATGAGCAAGATTATTTTAACAGGTGACCGCCCGACAGGACGTCTTCACGTTGGTCATTATGTAGGTTCATTAAAAGAACGTGTAAAATTACAGAATTCAGGAGAATATGATGAGATCTATATTATGATCGCAGATGCGCAGGCACTGACAGATAACGCCGAACATCCGGAAAAAGTACGTCAGAACATCATGAACGTAGCACTGGATTATCTGGCTTGTGGAATCGATCCTGAGAAATGTCACATTTTTATCCAGTCAATGGTTCCTGAGCTTACAGAATTAACATTCTATTATATGAATCTGGTTACGGTATCCAGAGTGCAGAGAAACCCTACGGTAAAAGCAGAGATCCAGCAGAGAAACTTTGAAGCAAGTATCCCGGTAGGCTTCTTCTGTTACCCGATCAGCCAGGCTGCCGATATTACAGCATTCCGTGCAACAACAGTTCCGGTTGGAGAAGACCAGATGCCGATGATCGAGCAGTGTAAAGAGATCGTGCACAAGTTCAACAGTGTATACGGTGAGACATTAACAGATCCGGAAATCGTACTTCCATCTAACAAGTCATGCTTAAGACTTCCGGGAATCGATGGAAAGGCCAAGATGAGTAAATCACTTGGCAACTGTATCTATCTTTCTGACGAAGAAGATGTTGTGAAGAAGAAAGTGATGTCTATGTTTACAGATCCGAACCATCTTCGTGTAGAAGATCCGGGGCAGGTAGAAGGTAATCCGGTATTCATTTATCTCGATGCATTCTGCAAAGATGAATATTTTGAAGAATTCTGGCCGGAATATAAGAATCTGGATGAGTTAAAAGCACACTATCAGCGTGGAGGTCTTGGTGATGTCAAAGTTAAGAAGTTCCTGAACAAGGTACTTCAGGCGGAGCTGGCACCAATCCGTGCGAGAAGAAAAGAATGGGAGCAGAAGCTTCCGGAAGTATTCGCAATACTGAAAGAAGGAAGCAAAGCAGCCGAGGCAAAAGCAGCAGAGACACTGCAGGATGTAAAGGCTGCTATGAGAATCAACTATTTTGATGATGCAGATTTCCTGAATTAAGAATAGCAGAGATATTATAGAATCCTCGAAATATCAGACGATACCTGGTATTTTGGGGATTTCTTTTATTGAAAATTGCTGTATAATAAAACTATCAGTAAAAAATGGAAATTGTATAGATAATAATGGGAGTGAAGAGGCGTGATCGTATGAAAGAGATAACGAAAGAAGCACTTCTGGAAGCTTTAAAATTAAGAGATACCGGAGAACATCCGGCGTTCCGGGAATGTGAATTCAAAGACATGGATCTGAGCGGAGCAGATCTGCATAATATGGACTTCACATTAAGTTCGTTTCAGAATGTAAATCTGGAGTATGTGAATTTGAAAAACAGCAGTGTGGAAAATGCATTGTTTGACGGGAATTCCCTGCATGGTGCGGATTTTCAGAATGCGAATATGAAGACAGCAGCATTTCGTGAATGCGATATGCGTGAATGCAATATCAGGGGAGCGAACCTTTATGGAGCAGTACTTGAGCATGCAAAGTTAGACGGCATTCAGTCCGATCATACAACCCAGTGGTTCCGTATGCACTGCCCGGAGACCGGACCAATCCTGGGATATAAGAAATGTGTGAATGACAGGGTGGTACAGCTTCTGATTCCTGCTGATGCAAAGCGTACTTCGGCAACACTTCCATCCTGCCGCTGCAGTAAGGCAAAGGTGCTTTCGATAAAAAGTTTTGATGAGACGGAAGAATTTGAAGAAGCCTGGTCGCTGGTCGATGAAAATTTTGTATACAGAAAAGGACAGTGGGTCGAGGTGAAAGATTTTAATGAGGACAGATGGATGGATTCCACGACAGGGATCCATTTCTGGATGGAGAGAAAAGAGGCTCTTGGTTATTGATATCTAACAGGCATTAGAAATCAGGACTCAGAAACTTGACATGAATACAGCGATGCGATAGATTAATTTATGGATTAGAGAGTATGAAGGAGAGAAACTTATGAATTTACATGAATTTTTTATCGTATGCCCGCTGGTATTTCTTGCCGGATTTGTGGATGCGATTGCTGGAGGAGGAGGCTTGATTTCATTGCCGGCCTATATGTTCGCAGGGGTTCCGGTACACAATGCAATTGCGACGAATAAATTATCATCGGCAACGGGAACGGCGGTGTCAACATGGCATCTTGTGAAGAGCAGATGTGTGGATCTGTTTCTGGTTCCGGGAACGGTAGCATGTGCGTTCGTTGGTTCAATCGCAGGGGCGAACCTGGCACTGATCATCAGTGACAAAGTATTAAAGACGGTACTGGTCTTTGTTCTTCCGGTTGTGGCGTTCTGTGTGTTACGTGACAAAGATCTGAAGCCGGTGATCCCGGAAGGATTTACCAGAAAGAAACAGTATCTGATCATGGCGGCATGTTCATTCGTGATCGGTATCTATGATGGATTTTACGGACCGGGAACCGGGACATTTTTACTGCTTACATTTACCAAATTAGGAAAGCTCGATATAGAGAAAGCAACAGGAAACGTAAAAGTTGTCAATTTGACATCGAATATATCGGCGTTAATTACATTTATTCTGGCAGGGAAGATCTTATGGGTACTGGGTCTTTCGGCGTCCATATTCAGCATTGCAGGACATTATCTTGGTGCACACATGGTTGTGAAGAACGGGGTAAAGGTCATCAAGCCGATTATCTTACTTGTGCTCGTATTACTGATGATCAAGATTATTCTCGGAATATAGATGGAATAATTTAGCATATTGCAGTAAAAGAGCCCGCAGTGTATAATGTACCCATAATTTTAGAAAATGAGGTATAACATGGAAGATTCAAATAGAAACTTTAAATTACAGACGTGTGAAGATTTTATAGAAGTGCTTGCAAGTAAAGCGGCTGTTCCGGGAGGTGGCGGAGCGGCCGCTTTAACCGGGGCTATCGGAATTGCGCTTGGCAATATGGTTGGAAGCCTGACAGTGGGAAAGAAAACATATGCAGATGTAGAAGATGAAATTATCGAATGCAAGAAAGAGGCGGATGAGATTGCAAAAGAATTCTTAGAACTGATGGATAAGGATGCGGAAGCATTTGAGCCGCTCAGTAAAGCATACGGACTTCCGAAGTCTACGCCGGAAGAGATTGCAGAAAAAGAAGAGATCATGGAGAATGCACTGAATGTGGCATGTGGTGTTCCAATCGAGATCATGAAGACCTGTGCCAGAGGCATTGACCTTGTCGAAGTATTTGCTGCAAAGGGCAGCCGGATCGCATTAAGTGACGCTGGAGTCGGAGCAACACTTTTAAAATCTGCCATGCAGGGCGCATCATTGAATGTATACATCAATACGAAATCAATGAAAGACAGAAAAAGAGCGGAAGAACTCAATCAGCTGGCAGATTCCCTACGGGAAGAATATGAAGCAAAAGCAGACCGTATATTTGCGGAAGTAAGCAGCCGCATTCGGTAAAGACAGTGCAAGAATGAAAAAGAAAGTAGAAAGAAAGCAGCAGGACAAATAATGGCAAAATTACTATTAGGAAAAGAAGTAAATGCTTCTATTAATGAAGAAATCAAGGCAAAAGTAGAAAAGTTAAAAGCACAGGATATTACACCGGCGCTTGGAATCATCCGTATCGGCGAAAGAGAAGACGATATCGCATATGAAAAAAGTGCAGCAAAACGATGTGAGACGCTTGGCGTGGCATATGAGAAATTCCTTCTTCCGGCAGATGTAAAAGAAGAAGAGGTATTAAAGACGATCAGTCAGGTAAATAAGAATGATAAAATTCATGGCGTTTTGTTGTTCAGACCTCTTCCGAAGCATCTGAACGAGGACAGGATTGTCAATGCGCTGGCGGTAGAAAAAGATGTAGATGGAATTACGGATCTTTCTATGGCAGGAGTTTTCATGGGAAAAGATATGGGATACGCACCATGTACGCCAAGTGCCTGCATGAAGGTGCTGGAGCATTACGGAATAGACTGCACGGGTAAAAAAGTGGTAGTTATCGGAAGAAGTCTGGTAGTCGGAAAACCGGCAGCCATGATGCTGCTGAAGAAGAATGCGACCGTAACTATCTGCCATACCAGAACAGTGGACATGCCGTCTGTGGTAAAAGAGGCGGATATTGTAGTTGTAGCGGCCGGAAAAGCCGGAGTTATCGATGGAAGCTATCTGAGAGAAGGACAGATCGTCATTGATGTCGGAATTAATGTGAATGAAGAAGGAAAACTCTGTGGAGATGTGAATTTTGAGGAAGCAGAGAAGATTGTAGATGCGATCACACCGGTTCCGCGTGGAGTCGGAGGGGTAACGACTTCCATTCTGCTGGAGCATGTGGTGGATGCTGCGATTGCACAGAACAGATAGAGAGTTAAGAGGCGAGAGGCGGAGAAAATGAAGAGGATAGATTTCGAAAATGGAACAGTAACAGGGAACATTCTTGGAGCGGCTCTTCCAATGCTTGCTGCCCAGCTGTTAAATCTGCTGTATAACATTGTAGACCGTGTATACATTGCACGTATTCCGCATGTGGGAACGGCAGCACTCGGGGCAGTCGGGATCTGTTTTCCGTTAATCATGATCATTACTGCTTTTGCAAATCTCTTCGGCGGCGGTGGTGCGCCGCTGTTTTCGATTTACAGAGGAAAAAAAGAAGAGAAGACAGCAGTCAGAATTATGAATACATCGTTTTCCATGATCTGTGCCAGTGCAGTACTGCTGATGATCGGAGGATTCCTTTTTGCGTATCCTGTTTTGATTTTGTTTGGAGCTTCCAAAGATGCAATGCTCTATGCATACCCATATATGATGATCTATTTGATCGGTACACTACCTTCGATGATTGCGGTGGGAATGAATCCGTTCATTAATGCACAGGGATACTCGCTGATAGGAATGTCTTCGGTTGCTGTCGGAGCAGCTGCAAATCTGATCCTGGATCCGGTATTTATTTTTATCCTTGGACTCGGCGTAAGAGGAGCAGCAATCGCAACAGTATTGTCACAGACAATATCCGCAATATTTGTATATTTCTTCCTTTCAAGAAGAGCAGAATTGAAAGTCCGGCTTTTGCGAAGGGAAGAGATTGGAGTATGTAGCGGATATGCCAGAAACATTGTAAGTCTTGGAATGGCAGGATTTATTATGCAGCTTACGAACAGTCTGGTATCAATCTGCTGCAATCATGTACTTTCCGTTACAGGAGGAGATATCTACATTTCGGTTATGACAATTATTAGCAGTGTGCGTCAGCTTGTGGAGACACCGATCAGTGCGATAAATGAAGGTACATCTCCGATCCTGAGTTATAATTACGGCGCACGCCGTCCCGGACGTGTGAGAAAAGCTATGGTAGTGCTTGCAGTTATGATCCTTCTCTATACTGCTGCGATGTGGGGGAGTATTATTGTAATTCCGGAAGTTCTTATCCGTATTTTCAGTTCTGATAAGATGCTGTTAAAAGATGCGGTACCTGCACTCAGACAGTATTTCGCCGCATTTATTTTCATGGATCTGCAGTATATGGGGCAGACAGTATTCAAATCATTGAATAAAAAGAAGAAGGCAATCTTTTTCTCAATACTCCGGAAAGTGGTAATTGTAGTTCCGCTCACTTATTTCATGCCGTATGCATTGCATATGGGAACGGATGGGGTATTTCTTGCAGAACCGGTTTCGAATGTGATCGGTGGAAGTATCTGCTTTATCACGATGCTTTGTACGGTACTGCCGGAGCTGAAAAGAATGGAAGCAAGAAAATAAAAATGATGTGATTTTTAGGGGAGATATGGATAAAAAGATTTCAAAAATAACAAGAGGACTGATGACGGTTCTGACAGTCATATTGATTGCACTGTTTCTGACGATCATGGTTCTGGTGAGTAAGATTCAGGGAACAGCCCGTGTCGTAAATTACGCCGGATTGGTCCGCGGAAAGACGCAGCGTATTATCAAACTAGAGGATGCAAAAGAACCGCAGGATGAGATGATTGAATCGGTAGCTTCATTTATAGAAGGACTTCGGTATGGAAGTGATGAGCTGAATCTGGTCCGTCTGGATGACCATGCATTCCAGAATAAGATGAAAGAACTGGATGAACATTTTCAGAAGCTGCAAAAAGAGATCCGGCAAGTGCGTAAAGTGGGCTATGAGAATACGGAAATCATAGAAAAAAGCGAAGTGTTCTTTGTAATCTGTGATGAAGCGACCGGGCTTGCGGAGAAGTATGCACAGAAGAAAGCAACTGCGCTGGAACGGCTGGAAAAGATTGTGATCGCAGATATTATCGGTCTGGTGTGTCTTCTGGCATATGAACTGATTAAGGCTGTAAAATACGCGGCGCAGAATAAAGCACTTAAGAAAAAAGTCTATCTGGACGAGGCAACCGGACTTCCGAATAAGAACCGCTGTGAGGAGATCTTAGACGGAGAAATGCCGGAATGTACGGATGGGTCAGTAGCATTGTGTGTATTCGATCTGAATAATCTGCGTATTATTAATAACAGGCTCGGACATGATCAAGGGGATGCGTATATCCGCTCATTTGCGGTGCAGTTAAGAAAAGCGCTGCCGGAAGAATATTTTGCAGGGCGGGATGGCGGAGATGAGTTTATTGCTGTACTTGAGTGTGTGGATCATGAAAAAGTACGGGAAATATTGGGGACAATACGTTCGGAAATTTCCAGATATTCCCAGGAACATCCGGAGATGCCGATCAGTTATGCGGTAGGATATGCACTGGCGGAAGATTTTGAAGGATGTACGATGCGGGAACTCTTCCGGCATGCCGATAAGAATATGTATATAGATAAGAATCAGGCGAAGATAAAAGAGGCAGCGGACCGCCGGGCACTTCATATTCAGATCCTGGATGGAATCAGACAGCAGGGATTTCAATTTTCGGATTGCCTGTATTGTGATGCTTTGCAGGATCAGTATACAGTTTTACGTGCAAGCTCGAATTTCTTCCTTGCAGAAGATGGAAGTTATTCAGGAGCGGTAGAACAGATTGTGCAGAAACTCGCAGATGATTCATCAAGAAAAAGAATGTGGGAACGGCTGCAGATCCCATATATCATTTCCAATCTTTCGGAAAAGAAAGAAGAAAATGCAAAATATGAACTTCCTTATTGCAGGAAGAATGGAAAAGAGATACAGAGAGGCCGTATGACATTTCTGCGTCTGGATGATACGGCAGCCGGGAAGCTGCATCACTTTATTGTTGGATTTGAAGTGTTTCATGACATGAAGCAGGTCCTGGAAGATGAGAGGCTGCACTTGGAACAGTATTATGAGCAGATGAAGCAGTCCATTCTGGAAAATAGTAATTATATAGAAGCGCTTCTTGAAACAGCGGAAGCTTTGTATACAGTGAACCTGACACAGGATCGTCTGGAACAGATATTTCATCATAGAAAGAAAGAAGAGCGTATATTTGACTTTCAGGGAGAACTTCCATGTTCGTATGATGGATATTGCAGGAAGATACGGAAGCATATTACCGAAGATACATTGGAAACATATAAGATCATAGATACATCAAAGAGTCTTCTGGATCGTTTTTATGCCGGTGAGAAGCAGGTGACTGTGGAATATCAGGAAAGCAACAAAGACGGAAAAGAAATCTGGATTCAGAAGACAGTGCTGATGTCGCAGGATACAGTCTATGATAACGAGAAAGAACGGGAGCATACAGTGGTTCGCGGAATCATTATGTTCCGGAATACTTCGGAATTCCACGAAAAGGATCAGAAAGAAAAAGAACAATTGCAGATTGCCTATGAAAAGGCAGATATGGAAAGTAAGACAAAGACAGAATTCATGAATCGTATGAGTCATGATCTGCGAACCCCGATCAATGGAATCCTGGGAATGATACATGTGATCCGAAAGAGCTGGAACAATCAGGAGAAGCTGGAAGATTCGGTAGATAAGATCGAGATTTCGACAAGACATCTGATGGATCTGGTGAATGATGTACTTGATATGAGTAAGCTTGAATCGGGACATCTGACAGTGCATGAAGAACCGTTTGATCTGGAAGATCTTATGAAAGAAGTGGCAGTACTGATGCAGGGACAGCTGGAAGAAACTGGAATTATACACCGCAAGCACAGGGAAAATATGCAACATACTATGCTGAAAGGGGATGCGCTTCAGCTACAGAGAATTATGATGAATCTGTTTGGAAACGCAGTCAAATACAATAAAAAAAATGGAACCATAGATACTTATGTGACAGAGATTTCGTGTGACGGTAAGAATGTTTTGTATGAATTCAGGATTGAAGACAGTGGGATCGGTATGAGCAGGGAATATATGGAACATGAATTGTTCCAGCCATTTACGCAGGAAAAGGCAGATGCAAGAACGCAGTATAAAGGAACCGGACTTGGAATGTCGATTGTTAAAGGTCTGATTGATAGAATGAATGGTACGATCAGTGTCCGCAGTACCCCGGGAGAGGGGAGTGAATTCACATTCCGGCTGGCATTTCGTCTGGCAGAAGAGGAAAGGCAGCAGGCGGCTGATAATAAGGAAGACGCGAAAGATGACCTAGCAGGAATGCGTGTATTATTGGTAGAAGATAATGATATCAATATGGAAATTGCAGAATTCTATCTGACAGATGCAGGAATAATCGTAGAGAAAGCATGGAACGGCAAAGAGGCTGTAGAGAAATATGAAGGTACACCAAAGGGGTATTACAGTGCAATACTGATGGATATCATGATGCCTGTGATGAATGGTATAGAAGCCGCAAGGAATATCCGGCGCAAGGAAAAGAATGGGGGAAAAGAAATCCCGATCATTGCAATGACCGCACAGTCGGAAAGAGAAAGTAAAGAAAGCTGCAGTCTGGCGGGAATGAATGCATATATATCCAAACCGGTAGATCCGGAGAATCTGATCCGAATATTGAGAATGTATCAGAAGGGTTAAAGAAAAGTGACAAAAGAGGAAGGTGACAGACATGGTATCATTAAATGATTATCTCTATTCAGGAGATACAGTACTCCGGATTCTTCATAATTACATCAAAGACCTGAGAAAAGATGCCAAAATGACAGGAAATGAAATTGACATGATTCATTGTAATTTTCTTTTACAGATTCAGGAATTACTGGAACATAATGACTTCCTGACAGCCCAGTCGCAGAAGATGAGAGAATTCTACAAATACATGGCACAGGAATATCCGTTTATGGCATTTACTTTCAAGGGAAGAATTAAGTCTCTGATCCGTGCAGAAGAGAAATTCAACGGATATATTGTGGAATTCATCTATGATTATTATGAGGAATATGGGGAGTATCCAAGTGTAGCAGAGCTAAAGAAACGATTGCGTTGTTTTAGAGATTTAATTGCTTACAGGATCATTATTTCTGTTCCGAGATGTCATCTGAACAGTGAAGAGGACAGGGAAGAACAGGAACGGAAATATCTATATCAGATTGCAAATGTCCTTCCTGGTTTCCTGGAGGAACAGGGATTCAGTGCGGAACCGGCTATGGGGATTAAGGAGAGTACATCCCCGCTTCTGAACGAGTCGGTGAAACCATATTACAGAGATTATATCTGCAGCAGCAGCCTGAATAATTATCAGTCTCTTCATATCACCTTCTATGATAACAGCTCCAGGTGTTATATGGAGGTACAGCTCAGGACAAAAATGATGGATGATGTGGCAGAGATCGGTACGGCAAATCATATTGGATATGAGAAAGAGCAGGAGCATGACAGGGCAAGGAGAGACGCAGTCCCGGAGGGTGAATGTCAGTATTTTGATGAGGCCTATGAGAGAGGAATGAAACTGCTGAATCTGGATCTTGCAGAACTGGATGTGAATATGTTCTCTGCGGTTAATAACAGTCTGATCAATGATGGATGTGGACTTTACCGGGGACGTCTGATCCTGCCGTATGAGCACTTATCCAGATTTCAGAATGATCTGATCGATTAGGGAAGAATCGCAGAAAAAGTGATGAAAATACAGTTTGAATTTGCAATACAAAGCAGAATATAGTATGATATGATTCAGGGCTTTAAAGTGTAGTGCTTTAAAGTCCTGAGAATTTGAAAGGATATTTATACTATGATAGTTAATTTGATAGAACGGATATATGGCTTTTTGTGGGGAGATTTGTTACAGATACCGCTTCCGGGCGGCGGAAGTGTCGGGATCTCACTGCTGATCATCCTGCTGATCCCGGCGGGAATCTACTTTACGATCCGCACAAGGGGACTTCCCATCCGCCTGTTCCCTGATATGGTGGTGGCATTGACCGGTAAAAAGGATGATAATAACAGTCTGTCTACTTTCCAGACATTGATCGTATCAACGGCAACCCGTGTCGGTATGGGTAATCTGGTAGGTGTGGTTGCGGCAGTATCGGCCGGAGGCGCAGGAGCTGTCTTCTGGATGTGGGTGACGGCACTGATCGGATCGTCAACTGCATTCATAGAGGCAACGCTTGCACAGATTCATAAAGAAAGAGATCCCCTGTATGGTGGATTCCGCGGAGGTCCGGCATATTATATCCATGATTATATAGAAGGCAGGACAGGAAAAAAGAAAAACCATGTATTGGTATCGGTGTTATTTGCTGTCTCCGGACTGATCTGCTGGTGTGGGATCAGCCAGGTGATCAGTAATTCGGTAGCCGCTTCTTTTGAAAATGCATTTTCGATTCCGCCGCTTTACACGACGATTGTGCTGGTAATCCTTGCGGCTGTCATTGTACTTCGTAAAAATGCCACAGTGAAAGTGCTGGATCTGATGGTTCCGTTTATGGCGGTATGTTATTTCTTTATTACAATCTTCATCATCGTAACGAATATCGGAAGTCTTCCTGGAGTATTTGTAAGGATTATCCAGGAGGCATTCGGAGCCCGTCAGGTAGTAGCGGGTGGATTCGGAGCAGTGTTGATGAATGGAGTAAAGCGCGGACTGTTTTCAAATGAAGCCGGATCCGGTTCCGCACCATGTGCGGCAGCGGCAGCAGAATGTGACAAACCGGTAAAGGCAGGATTTACACAGGCACTTGGGGTATTTATAGATACGATTGTGATCTGCAGCTGTACGGCCATGATCATGCTTCTGGCACCGGAAAAACTAGTGGCAGGAAAAGAAGGAATGGATCTTTTACAGACAGCGATGAAGTATCATCTGGGAGAATTTGGAGTGATCTTCATTGCAGTAACTTTATTCCTGTTCAGTTTCTCGACATTCCTGGGAATCCTCTTCTATGCAAGAAGTAATGTGTCTTATCTGTTTGGTGATAAATGGTGTTGGCAGACAGCATATAAAGTGCTCGCACTTGTGATGCTGTTCATCGGTGGAATTGCAACCTATACATTTGTATGGGATCTGGGAGATGTCGGAATCGGGCTGATGACCATTTTCAATATCGGAGCACTGTATCTGATGGGTGGACAGGCACTGGATGAATTGAAAGTGTATGAAGCGTCAAAAAAGAATAAGAAATCATGATAAAGATTAAAAAAGAGCAGCAGATATACCGTTGAAATAAAAATACGGCATATCATAGTGCTCTTTTTTATTATCATTTATCTGTCATAATATTTGCCATATCTGCAGGCAGCGGAGCTGTAAATGACATCCATTCTCCGGTAATCGGATGGGCAAATTCCATATGATGGGAATGCAGTGCCTGTCTGCTTATGTGTTCCATATCCGGGTTATACAAGTAATCTCCAATCAGTGGGAACCCCAGATGTTTCATATGGATGCGGATCTGATGTGTCCGGCCGGTCTCAAGCTTCAGAGAGACCAGACTGTGTCCGTTGGCTTCTTTTACAAGTCGGTAATGTGTGATGGCTTCTTCGCCGTGTTCAAAATCAACCGTGCGCTCGATGATGGTGCCTTCTTTTCTGGCAAGCGGAGCACAGATGGTTCCAGCCGCAGGTGTGACACTGCCCTTTACTATGGCAAGATATTCCCGGTGCACTTCGCGGTTCTTGGTCATAGTAGAAAGGATACTTCCACTGACCAGATGCTTGGATACGACAGTCAGACCGGAAGTGTCCCGGTCCAGACGGTTACAGCAACGGAAGATGAAAGGTTTTCCCTGTTCCTGATAATACCATGCGAGCGCATTGGCAAGGGAATTATAATAATTGTTCATGGACGGATGAATCGGCATACCGGCAGGTTTGTTGATTACGATGATGTCCTCGTCTTCATAAATGATGTCCAGTGGAATCTCAACCGGCGGGATCTTTTCGGAATTTTTTGTCTCGCAGATGATAACCTGAAGGATATCCCCGGCAGTCAGTATCTGGCGCATATAATAATGTACGCCATTGACAAGAATACTTTTGGGCATGCGTTTGATTTCAGCAAGATTCTGTCCGGAATACCCTCTGCGTCTTAAAAACTGTTCGATGCGCAGTCCACTGTCTTTTTCTATAATTGTATATTGTATCGTACGGTTCATTGCAATTCTCCTGTGATATAGCGTATAATGATAATACATATGATTGTAGATATCTATCATATCATAATCCATGTAAGAAAATAAAGGCAGAATATATAGGAAAGGCAGAAGTGGATGATATGTAAGGGAAAGGAGAAAAGTGTGACAGGACTCAGTACATTATGTTATATCGAAAAAGATGGAAAATATCTGATGCTTCACCGTACGGTAAAGAAGAATGATGTAAATAAAGACAAATGGATTGGTGTCGGCGGACATTTTGAGGCAGATGAAAGTCCGGAAGAATGCATTTTAAGAGAAGTAAAAGAAGAGACAGGATATACATTGACGTCTTATCGGTTCTGTGGAATCGTTACATTTGTATCTGGAAATGGTGTGACGGAATACATGCATTTATTCACTGCAGATGGATTCGAAGGAGAACCGATTGCATGTGACGAAGGTGAACTGGAATGGGTGGATATCGATAAGATTGAATCATTACACATCTGGGAAGGGGACAAGATCTTCCTCCGTCTGCTCGCTGAGAAAGTACCGTTCTTTTCGCTGAAGCTGGTCTATGACGGACATGACGGTCTGATATCGGCGGTGCTGAACGGGAAAGAGATAAAAAAATAAAGAAAGGAAAGAATCGGAACATGCAGAAAAATACAGAACAGATGAAATTGGAAAATGATCAGATTGAAGTTATCGTGAATTATCACGGAGCGGAACTCCGGTCATTGAAGAAGAAAGCAACAGATCAGGAATACCTCTGGAATGCAGATGCGAAATACTGGGGACGTACATCACCGGTATTATTTCCATTTGTAGGAGGAGTAAAGAATAAAGTTTACAGATATGAGGGAAAAGAATGTCCGATGAACCAGCATGGATTTGCCAGAGACATGGAGTTTTCACTGGTAAGCCAGAGCGCAGATGAAGTATGGTTTGCACTGGAAGATACAGAAGAGACATATAAAGTATATCCATTTCACTTTCATCTGGAGATAGGATATAGACTGGAAGATGCTTCGGTCAGTGTGATGTGGAAAGTTAAGAATATAAATGATAAGGAGATGCATTTTGCAATTGGTGCACATCCTGCATTCTTCTGTCCGCTTCATGAAGGTGAGAAACAGTCTGAGTATTGTCTGGGATTCCGTAATGGACAGGGAAAAGTACCGGAAGCATTGGTGAATACCGTATTTGGAGAAGGTGGTGTCGTTACGACGCAGAAAAAAGAATATAAGCTGACAGACGGATGCCTTCCGATGGATGAACATCTCTTTGACGGAGATGCACTGGTGATCGAAGACCACCAGATTCAGAAAGTAGTACTAATGGATCCACAGAAGAAGGAATATCTGGCAGTGGAGTTTGATGCACCGTTAGTCGGAATCTGGTCACCGCCGAAAAAACAGGCACCGTTTGTATGTATTGAACCATGGTATGGACGCTGTGACAGTGAGATATTTGAGGGAGAATTAAAAGACAGAGACTGGGAAAATACACTGGCAGCAGGAGAGGAATTTGAGGTATCCTATAGAATCGTTGTTGAATAATTTTTTCAGAATATTTTATAAAATATATATGGATAACTTTGGGGAATCGGTTATAATAAGCTTGTAGTTACATGATAACAGTCATTACGAAAGAGAGGAAATAGATATGGCAATTGTACATTTGTCAAAAGACAACTTTAAGGAAGAAGTATTAGAATCAAAAGTGCCGGTACTGGTAGACTTCTGGGCAACGTGGTGCGGACCATGCCAGACAATGGGACCGCTGGTGGAAGAGATTGCAGAAGAGCGCGCAGATATCAAAGTGTGCAAGCTTGATGTAGATCAGGAACCGGAACTTGCAAGACAGTACCGTGTAATGTCTATCCCGACATTCCTTGTGTTTAAAGAAGGAGAAGTTGTAAAGAGAGACATGGGTGTGATGTCTAAAGAAGAAGTTGAAGGACTTATTGGATAATCTATAAAGCGGTTTCACCGGATGGTGAAGCCGCTTTATGTATATATAAAAGTATTAAAGTCCGAGTACGTCCTTAATAGAATAGAATCCAGGAGCTTTCCCGTCAAGATAAGCTGCGCAGTCACAGGCACCTCTCGCAAAGCATTCCCAGTTATAGGAATGATGTGTGATCTCAAGACGTTCTCCCATGCCTCCGAAGAATACCGTATGGCTGCTTGGAATATTACCTGCACGGAGAGAATGATAGCCGATTGTTCCAGGTTCACGTGGAGATTCTCCCTCGCGTCCGTAGACGGCAATGTTGCTTAATTCTTTGCCGAGAGCATGCGCCATGATTTCACCCATTTCTTTGGAAGTTCCGCTTGGAGCATCTTTCTTCCACTGATCATGCATTTCCAGAATCTCGATATCAATCTCATCTTTTAATGTTGTGGTTACGAGTTCCAGAAGCTTGTTCATGATATTGACAAGCTTAGAAGTATTGGCGGCATAAAGCATTGGGATCTGCTTTCCGGCATCCTCAAATCGTTTCATCTCTTCGGCGGAGAATCCGGTAGAACCGCATACCAGTGCTTTCTTATGTGCGATGGCAAGATCCAGGACCTCCATAGCCATTTCTTTTGTTGAAAAATCAATGATGACGTCACAGGAGTCGATCACACCTGCCAGATCATCTGTTACAGGAACGCCGAGTTCTGATCCTGTCATTGCGACAGTTCCAAGATCCATTCCTATATAATCACGTCCTTTTGGTGCTATCCCGGCGACGAGTTTCATATCATCACGGCTGGCAGCGACCTGTGTGATTAATTTTCCCATTTTCCCTCTGGGTCCGATTACAATAACTTTCATATCCATTCTCCTTTCGCAGTCCGGTCGTATTTTTATAGCGGTATATCCGGAACTGCTATAAACTAAGACCAGTATAACACAGCAATTATCCTGTGGATATGAAACATTGTATAAATAAAAAAATTCAGGAGAAAGATTCATAAGAGTCTGCTCTTGTAGGAAAGGTATGAAAATAGTATACTATGAAAAAGTGATTATGAAAAAAGATAATGGAGGCACGAATGAAAGGAATTATATTTGACGTAGACGGAACTTTGTGGGATTCGACAAGGGAAGTTGCGGTTGCATGGAATAAAGTATTGCAGGATGAGATGGAAGGCCACGAGATCTTAACCGCAGAAGGGCTGCAGAAAGAATTTGGAAAGCCGATGGATGCGATTGCAGAAAGTCTCTTTCCGGAAATGTCTGAAAAAGACAGGATGGAACTTCTAGGTAAGATGATGGCATATGAAAATGAACTGGTAGCGGTTGGTCCATGTGTGATCTACAATGGTGTACCGGAGACAATCAAAGCACTGAGTAAAAAATATCCACTGTATATAGTTAGTAACTGTCAGGATGGATATATTGAAGCGTTTCTTAAGAATTCCGGACTGGGCGGGTATTTCAAAGATTTTACATGTCCGGCTTATACAGGCAGGTTGAAGGGTGAAAATATCCGTATCATTATGGAAAGAAACGGACTGGATGAAGCAGTGTATGTAGGAGACACCCAGGGGGATGCCAATGCATGTAAGGAAGCAGAAGTATCGATGATCTTTGCGTCATATGGGTTTGGAGAAGTGGAAGGAGAATATCCGTCGATCCAGGCATTTACAGAACTGCAGAATATAGATTTTGACAGACTATAATCAGAAAAATATTGCATTTTATATGCAAAAATACTATAATTCTCTTATATTATTTCGTTGAAAAATACTAGAAAAGCAGAGGTATAGATTATGAAAAAAAGAGTTGTAGTTGCATTAGGACACAGAGCACTTGGTACGACATTACCAGAACAGAAAGAAGCAGTTAAGAAGACCGCAAAAGTAATCGGTGATCTGATTGAAAAGGGATATCAGGTTGCGGTCACACACAGTAATGCGCCGCAGGTCGGTATGATCCATACTGCAATGAATGAATTCGCAAAAGAGCATGAAGATTACACGGCAGCCCCAATGTCGGTATGTTCTGCCATGAGTCAGGGATATATCGGATATGACCTTCAGAATGCAATCCGCGAAGAATTAATGGATCGTGGAATCTACAGAACAGTCAGCACGATCCTGACACAAGTGATCGTTGATCCGTACGATGAAGCATTTTATACACCGACCAAGGTACTTGGACGTTATATGGATGTAGAAGAAGCAAGTGCAGAACGCAAGAAGGGAAACTATGTTGTAGAAGAACCTGGTAAAGGATTCCGCCGTATCGTTGCAGCTCCGAATCCGGTCAGCATCGTAGAGATTGATGCGATCAAAGCATTGCTGGATGCAGATCAGGTTGTCATTGCATGCGGTGGAGGCGGAATTCCGGTATTAGAGCAGGATCACCGTCTGAAAGGTGCAAGTGCAGTAATCGAAAAAGATCTGACAGCCGGAAAGATGGCAGAAGAGACAGATGCGGATTCACTCATCATTCTTACAAGTGTTGAAAAAGTTAAGATCAACATGGACAGACCGGAGGAAGAAGAACTGAGAGAGATCAGTGTTGATCAGGCAAAAGCCTATATGGAAGAAGGACATTTCGGAAAATATAACATGTATCCGAAGTTCAGAGCAGCTGTAGAATTTCTTGAAAAGAGAGAAGGAAGAAGTGCACTGATCACATCTTTTGATAAGCTGGATGAAGCACTCAAAGGAAAGACAGGTACACTGATCAGATAAAAAGTTACAAGATCAGAAGAATCGGCTGCCTTCAAAAGCAGGATAAAAACCTGCACAGACATAGTGAAAGCTGTGAATGTGCGGGTTTTTTTGTATTTTAACAGACAATCAGAATAAGGAGCAGGTGCATATAGTATAAGGAACAGGAACTTTACAATGTGGATAAGTTATGCTGTGTCCGACAGGGAGGTGGAAAACAGATGTCCAAAATCCGGCTGTGCGAACTGTCCAAAAAAGAAGTGATCAATTGCTGCGACTGCAAGAAGCTTGGATATATCGATGACCTGATCATTGATGACTGCAAAGGCTGTATTGAAGCACTTGTAGTCCCGGAAGGTGGGAAATGGTGTAACTTTTTTGGAGATGGAACAGAGTATATCATACCCTTTTCCTGCATCAAAAGAATCGGCCCTGATTTAATTCTGGTAGAGATACATGAGGAAAAATAACAAAAAATAGGGCGGAAATGTGTTTGACTTCTCTTTTTGAAAAAGATATACTGTATTTGAACTGCTATAAAGAACAGAAAGGAACGAATCAGATGAAATGCCCATATTGTAATAATCCGGATACAAGAGTGATTGATTCCAGACCGGCGGAAGACGGAAGCTGTATCAGACGCCGCCGTTCTTGTGATATATGTGGGAAACGTTTTACTACATATGAAAAAGTAGAGACAATTCCGCTGACAGTAATAAAGAAGGACAATACCAGAGAACAGTATGACCGCCGGAAAGTAGAGAACGGCGTGGTTCGTGCCTGTTATAAACGACCTGTTGCAACGGCAGATATCCAGAAAGTTGTCGACAGAATAGAAACAAAAGTATTTAGCATGGAAGAAAAAGAGATTCCGAGCAGTGCGATCGGTGAGGCTGTTATGGATGAATTAAAAATACTCGATGAGGTTGCTTATGTCCGTTTTGCATCCGTTTACAGAGAATTTAAGGATGTCAGTACATTTATGGACGAATTAAAAAAGATATTAAAATAAATCCGATATGGAATGGGAATGCAGAATCTGTCAGACTGAATAATGAATATTGGATGAAGAAGGAATTGCTTATAAAGCAATAAAGTGATAAAATATATGGGAGAAGCAAAAGTATTTGCTTCTCCCTTTTTCAAAAGAGAATCAGATTTGTTATAAATAGATGTGTATTTAAAATAGCTTGTTAGAATAGATTGGGTGAAATAATATGAGAACATATAAGTTAACTATTTCCTATGACGGAAGCAGGTATCAGGGATGGCAGAGACAGGCCACAACAGACAATACGATACAGTATATTCTGGAGTGGAGTATTGGTAAATTAGTCGGATACCGTGTGCATATAGATGGATCAGGAAGAACAGATGCAGGTGTACATGCGCGTGGACAGGTCGCAAGTGTGAAACTGTCTAAGTTGTACGATACGAAAGAACTGAAAGATTCGTTGAACAGATATCTTCCGGAAGATATCCGTATTGTGAAAGTAGAACTGGCAAAGAATGGATTCCATGCGCGCAAAAGTGCGAAAGGTAAGAAATATGAATATTACATCGACTGCCGTGAAAAGCCGGATGTATTTTCAAGAAGATATTGTTATCATTATCCAGAAAAACTGGATATTGAAGCAATGCGTGATGCGACCAGATATCTGATCGGACCGAAGAACTTTACCAGCTTTACAGATGACAAGGAATGTAAAGATCCGGTTCGGAAGATTACGAATATTAAGATCGTCAGGAGCGGGGAAAAGGTAAGAATTACTTATTATGGTACCGGTTTCCTATATCACATGGTAAGAATCCTGACGGGAACGCTTCTGGAGATAGGTGCAGGCAAGAGGGATGCGTCCATGCTTCCGGTCGTAATTGCGGCAGAGGACAGAAGCCTTGCAGGATTTTTGGCTCCGGCAAGGGGATTATTCTTAAGAAAAGTATATTATTAAGAATAGAATAAAACAGATAGGATATATGTCAGAAAAAGTAAAAGTACTGTCCGCAAAAAAGGACAGGAAAAAGCCGGGAGGAATATATGAAGTTTATATCGTGGAACGTCAATGGAATCCGTGCGTGTGTACAGAAGGGATTTATGGATGTTTTTAATGAATTAGATGCAGATATTTTCTGTATTCAGGAATCAAAGATGCAGGCAGGACAGTTAGAACTGGATATGCCCGGATATCATCAGTATTGGAATTATGCAGAGAAGAAGGGATATTCGGGTACCGGGATTTTTACAAAGAAAGAACCGGTATCAGTAAGTTATGGTCTGGGAATCGAAGAACATGACAAAGAGGGCCGGGTGATCACGCTGGAATTTGAGGAATTCTATTTCATTACCGTGTATACACCGAATTCACAGAGTGAGCTTGCAAGACTGGATTACAGAATGCAGTGGGAAGATGCATTCCTTACTTATCTAAAAGAATTGGAAAAGAAGAAACCGGTCATTTTTTGTGGGGATTTAAATGTAGCACACAAAGAAATAGACTTGAAGAACCCAAAGACAAACCGTAAAAATGCAGGATTCACAGATGAAGAACGTGGGAAATTTACAGATCTTTTAAATGCGGGATTTATTGATACGTTCCGCTACTTCTATCCGGAAAAGGAAGGAATATACTCATGGTGGTCCTACAGATTCAGCGCAAGAAAGAAGAATGCAGGGTGGCGTATTGATTATTTCTGTGTATCAGAGAGCCTGCAGCCACGTTTGAAAGATGCCGTCATTCACACGGAGATCATGGGATCGGATCATTGTCCGGTAGAACTTGATATAGAGTAATCCGACAGTGTTATAATCATATGGAAAATATATGGAGCTGCCGCAAAAGTAGATAAACAATCTGTTTTTGCGGCAGCTCCACATATTTAAAAAGATAAAGAGTTTTATAAAAAGCCTCCGTCAACCCCGATGATCTGTCCGGTCATATATTCCGGAGCATGTACAATATTCCATACCATCTGGGCAATTTCCTTAGGAGTTCCGTAACGTCCGGCAGGAATTTCATCTTCCAGGGCTTTTCGTTCTTCCGGTGTGAGCTGATCGTTCATAGAAGTATCGATGACACCGCATGCAATTGCATTCACCTGGACATTACTTGGTGCGAGTTCTTTCGCCAGAGCTTTTGTGAATCCGTTGATACCGGATTTGGATGCGGAGTATGCAACTTCGCAGGAAGCACCCGAGAGCCCCCACATTGAAGAAATGTTGATGATCTTACCGGAACGCTTCGATACCATCGGAGGGATGGCCTGCCGGCAACAATAAAATACAGAAGAAAGATTGGTCTGAATAATATGATTCCAGTCTTCATCTGTCATATCGGATAAGAGATTGATATGAGAAATTCCGGCATTGTTCACAAGAACATCAAGGTGTGAACAGTCATGATAGATACGGTTATATATGGCTCTTACATGGTCAGGATTGCCGACATCCCCGACAACGATCGTGCAAGGTGTGTGGTATTTTTTGCGGATATAGGCGCGGAGCTTTTTCAGTTCATCTACAGAAGAAGAACAATTTAAAAATGTGTGATATCCGCGCGATGCAAATCGTAAAGCAATGCTTTTCCCGATACCCCGGGAAGCCCCTGTAATTAAAATAGTCTTTTGTTCCATAATTTTTCTCCCCTGATCAATTAACTTTTCTTCTATTATATACTGAAATCATTGTCATTTAAAGTGTTAGGTGATATTATTTATATAACAATAACCAGTCGGACCGTAGAAGATTGGTTCCAAAAGCCAGACGTGATAAAAGAGAGGTACCATTATGATTAATAAGGCAATTGAATTTGCCACGAGAGCACATGCAGGACAGTTCAGGAAAGGGACAAGCAGACCATATATTGTGCATCCGATCGAAGTGGGAGATATTGTCTCAACGATGACAAAGGACGAGGAGATTATCAGTGCAGCGGTTCTTCATGATACAATAGAAGATTGTGCAGGAGTATCAAGAGAGCTTCTGACAGAAGAATTTTCAGAACGGGTAGCGGGAATTGTGGCACAGGAAAGCGAAGACAAATCCAAGACATGGATGGAACGGAAATCAGCAACGATCGAGCATATCCGTACTGCACCAAAAGAAGTGCAGATGGTAGGACTTGCAGACAAACTTTCGAATATGAGGGATATTGACAGAGATTATCCGGTATACGGAGAAGAATTGTGGAACCGTTTCAGAATGAAGGAAAAAGGGATTATCGGCTGGTATTATATTGGGATCCGGGATGCATTGAAGGAGTCGTTTGAAGGTGTAGAGGCTTATGAAGAATATACCAGACTGGTGAATAAGATTTTTGAACAGGAATGAATCATAAAGACAGATCATATAGCAGAAGATATCCAGGGTGTTGTGCAAAAGCAGTACCCTGATTCTTATTTACGCGAACAACGAGCAAAAGTCTGTGCTTGCACGAGACGATTGTCGCGATAACCTGAGAAACTCGCAGAGCGCGTTTCTAATAGTTTAGGAGAAGATGAGATGGCTGATGTAAGAAAACACATGATATTTCACGGAAGAGTGCAGGGAGTAGGTTTTCGTTATACTGCCAAATATCTGGCAAGATCAATGAATCTGACCGGATGGGTGAAAAATGAATATGACGGAACCGTAGTGATGGAAGTACAGGGAAGAGAGGCAATGATCTTCGAACTGATGAAAGGACTGAACAGGAATCAGTTTATCCAGATCGACTGGATCGATACAGAAGAGAAGAAAACAGAAACGGAAAGCAGTTTTGAAGTGAAATATTAAGTTTACAGGACGGGAAAAGTGATTCGGTATATACACTTGAAAGATACATATGTTATACTGGAAGTATTCAAGATGAGGGTGGACAAGGAGAAGAAAAATGACGATAGAAACTGAAAATCAAAAGAGCGTAAAAGGAAGAATTGTAGCTGCGGCGTGGCAGCTGTTCTATGAAAAAGGATATAATGGAACAACGGTGGATGATATCATTGATCTGTCCGGAACATCCAAGGGTTCCTTCTATTATTACTTTAATACAAAGGACGAGCTTTTGAATACATTGTCTATGATCCTGGATGATAATTATGAAATATTGAAAGAGAAAATGGATCCGGATATGAACAGTTATGATAAGTTACTGTATCTGAATTATGAAGCACATTCTATGATAGAAGAAAAGATCAACATTGATCTTCTGGCATCTCTGTATTCTACACAGCTTGTGGCACAGGGACACAGATCATTGCTGGATCAGAACCGGACATATTATAAGCTGATCAGCAGTGTGATCGATGAAGGACAAAAGCGTGGCGAGATATCGGATGAAGTCTCGGTGAGCGATCTGGTCAGATATTATTCCATGTGCGAAAGGGCGCTGGTTTCGGACTGGTGTCTGAATAAGGGAGAGTATTCACTGAGAGAGTATTCGAAAAAATGTATGCCGGTCATGCTGGAACATTTTAAAAGATAATAAATACACAGAACCTGCCAATGGCAGGTTCTTGTTCTGTAGATCAATGCATTTTCAAAGCAGTGCTGCGTCCGGTACCGAAATGATCATTTTTCAGTATTTCAAACGCCTTTTCATAATTTCCTTTCCGCATAAATGCAACCATTTTCTTGAGATTTTCATTTGTCTTTGGAATTCCCATTCCGTTACGGATGGAATATTGTCCGATACGGATGAGTTCAGACAGATTATTTTCATAGATCCGGTTGATCCGTTCATTATCCAGAATACTGATAATCTCCATATGCATTGCGGTATCCGCAATTTCCCATTCGTACAGATCACCGGCAACGGCGCACATGCGCACGATCTTTTCCTCTATGCGGTAAGAATATTCCTCATACCGGCCTGACGTAAAGATAAGGTGAAAAGCCGGGCCCTCTAATAATTCTCTTAACTGATAGATTTCATTGATATCTTTCTCTGTAATTTCTTTCACCGTCATAGATTTATAATAATCAGAAACGATCAGCCCTTCGACCTGCAGCATCTGGATCGCAGTACGGACCGGGCTGCGGCTCATCCCCAGTTCTTTGGTGAGCATGGCTTCGGTGAGAACCATGCCCGGAGGATAGGTAAGATTCATAATATTTTCTTTGATCGTCTCATAAGCCTGTGTGGCAAGAGACGGACTCTTTTCTGCCATGTCGGATTCCCCCTTTTGGTATACGTCCCAGAAAAAATGGATGTGAAGATAAAAGTATACATCTTTTATATTTGTATACAAATTATAACGTGTTTTTAAAGAAAATTCAAGGTTATGTGTTGACTTTTTTGAAAAGGAGTGTTATAGTCACAGTAGAAATGATTTGTATACAAATTAAAAAAACGTATACAAATAGCACATGAAGAATATCCATTACAAATCATAAATCATCATTCATGCGCTGGAACAATTAATAAGACAATATCATATTGGAAAAGGAAGGTAATTAAGGATGAAATTAGGATTTATTGGTACAGGTAACATGGCATCAGCAATCATGGGTGGAATTATTAAGAATAATGTAATTCCGGCAGAAGAGATCATCGGAGCAGATCTTTTTGCACCTGGAAGAGAAAGAGCGCAGAAAGAATATGGAATCAATGTAACAGCAGATAATAAAGAAGTTGCTTCAAAAGCAGAGACAATTATCCTCTCTGTAAAACCTCAGTTCTATGCAAGCGTAATTGCAGATATCAAAGATGTAGTAACAGACAACCAGATTATCATTACAATTGCACCTGGTAAGACACTTGCATGGCTTGCAGAACAGTTTGGAAAAGAAGTAAAGATTGTCCGTACAATGCCTAACACACCGGCTATGGTTGGAGAAGGTATGACAGCCGTTTGCCCGAATGAGCACCTTACAGAAGATGAGATCGCATATGTAAAGAGTCTTCTGGAAAGCTTCAGCCGCGCAGAGATCGTTCCGGAGCGTCTGATGGATGTTGTGACAGCAGTAAGCGGAAGCTCACCGGCATATGTATTCATGCTGATCGAAGCTATGGCAGACGCAGCAGTTTCAGGCGGAATGCCAAGAAAACAGGCTTATCAGTTTGCTGCACAGGCAGTTCTCGGAAGCGCAAAGATGGTTCTGGATACAGGAAAACATCCTGGAGAATTAAAAGATATGGTTTGCTCACCGGCAGGAACAACAATTGAAGCTGTTCGTACATTAGAAGAACTTGGATTCAGAAGTTCTATCATTGAAGCAATGAAAGTCTGCGAAGAGATGTCTAGAAGTTTATAATCAATATATTTAAATAATAAAAATATCTATACGGAGCAGGAATTACAGAGAAGTTGTAGTTCCTGCTTTTTGTGTTGTCTATTCGTATTTGGGAAGAATTGTGTTAGAATAACATTTAGAAGAAAACAGGACAGGTGAATAAAAGATGAAAAAAGAACTGGATTATTTTATGATTGATGGAGAATTTGGCGGAAATCAGGACTGGTTTACCAATATTGTTATGAATGTCGGAGGATGCGGGGCAGCAACGGCCTGTGACAGCTGCATCTATCTGGCAAAATACAAAGGAATGAAAGAACTATATCCATTTGATCTGGAACAGATGGATAAAGAAGCCTATAAAAAATTCAGCCAGCTTATGAAGCCGTATATACGGCCGAGAGTTCAGGGAGTGAAAAAGCCTGAGTGGTACATCGGGGGATTGGAAAAATATATTTCAGACGTGAATAAAAGATGTGGAACAGATTACCAGATCCATATGGAAAAATTCGACGGAACAGGAGATGCAGACGAGGCAGAACGTATTATATGCGGACAGATTGATAAAGAACTTCCGGTTCCATATCTGATGCTCCGTCATTTGAACACTGAAAAATACAAAGATTTTATCTGGCACTGGTTCCTGGTGGTCGGATATGAAAAAGAGAAGCATGAAACATGGATTGATGTGGCTACTTATGGGGAAAAAGTCCGTTTGAACCTGAAAGATCTGTGGAAAACCGGGTGTGAAGAAAAAGGGGGAATCGTAATTTATGAGATAAAAGAGCAGAAAAAGAATTAAAATGACCAAGTTTCATATTTTTTACACATTTTTGAATTATAATTATTCATAATCGTAAAAAAATAAAAGAAAAGGTGGGAGAGAAAAAGTGAAAAAGCGAATCATGACTGCAGGAATGTTAGCTATGATACTTGCGATAGGAATGACAGCGTGCACAAAAGTAGATAACACAACCAAAACAGAGAACACTTTGGAATCAGATGGAAAACAAGAACAGAAGGAAACGGATAACGAAAAAAATGTAATGAATACAGAGCAGAAAAAGATCTACGAAAAAATCAAGCAGACCTATAATGCGGAAGAGCAGGAAAAAGTTGCGGATGCATTAGAGAACAAGAAAGAGTCACAGGATTATAATCTGAGCAATATGCTGATTGAATATAATCCATTCGGAACCAATACACAGTCACTGTATGTATATTTTAAAACGGATGCAGCGGTAAAGGTATCCTACACGATCCATGTAAAAGACGATGGCATTTCTGATTTCAGCAGAGATGTATATCAGGATGAGGAGTATCAGACAGAACATGAATTTCAGGTGATTGGCCTGATTCCGGATACGGAGAATACAATTACCTTTTATGTGACAAATGAAGATGGGTCTACAAATACAAAGGAAATCGTATACGAAATGGGAAGCCTGTACGGAGAGGAAAAGGTACAGCTTGATACCGATATAAAACAGAGTGCGGATCAGCTGGAAGACGGACTTTATGTGATATTAGGCAATGACAGCAGTTCTATGGATTTCATGTATTATTATGATAACAGCGGAGTATTAAGAGGTGAGGTGCCGCTTCTGGGGTACAGAAGCAACAGGCTGATCTTTGACGATAATTTCATGTATTACAGTATTTCTGAGAAGAAGATGGCACAGGTGAACCGTCTCGGACAGGTGACAAAGGTGTACAATCTTGGTGATTACAGTCTGCATCATGATTATGTGTTTGATGAAAATGGCAATATGCTGATCCTGGCAACGGATACCACACAGGACAGTGTGGAGGATATCGTGTTGAAGCTGGATGTGAATTCAGGTGAAGTGACAGAGGTACTGGATCTGGGAGACCTGTTTGGTGATTATAAGAAGACCTGCGTGAAGAATTCCTCGGATGAGCTGGACTGGATGCATATTAATACGATCCAGTACATGGGAAATGGATCAGTGCTGTTAAGCTCCAGAGAGACGTCTACGATCATTAAAGTGGACAACCTTTATGATGAACCATCGATTGCTTACATGATCGGTGAGAAGGATTTCTGGGAAGATACATCCTACGTAAGTTGTGTGCTGAATAAAAAAGGCGATTTTATCATTCAGGGCGGTCAGCATACGATTACATATGAGACGGATGAAAGCCTTGCAGACGGGCAGTATTATCTGTATATGTTTAATAATAATATCGGAATCAGCGAGACAAGACCGGATTATGACTGGTCTTTCATCGGACTTAAGACCAGTTCGGCAGTGGACGGAAAGAATTCCAAATATTATAAATATCTGGTAGACGAAAATGAAGGAACATTTGAACTTGTGGATTCATTTAAGGTTCCATATTCTGGATACGTCAGCAGCGCACAGGATATTGGGGATCACGTGCTTGTAGATTCCGGATTGAAAGGAACGTTTACGGAATATGATGCGGATCATAAGGCAATCGCAACATATAAGATGGATTATGAAGAATTCATTTACCGTGTATTCAAGTATAATTTTGAAGGATATTATTTTGGAAAAAGTGAATAATCCATAAAAATCATATGGAAGTCTTTACGGATAACGATTTATCCGCTAAAATGAAAGCGTCGGTTTTTGCCGGCGCTTTTTGAAAAAGTAGTTGAATTAAGAAAGAAAAGGGGAAAATAGAATGGCAAATCCAATCGTTACAATTGAGATGGAAAACGGAGATATTATGAAAGCAGAACTGTATCCGGAAGTTGCACCGAATACGGTAAATAATTTCGTTTCCTTGGTGAAAAAAGGGTATTATGACGGACTGATCTTCCACCGTGTTATTAATGGATTCATGATACAGGGCGGATGCCCGGACGGAACAGGAATGGGCGGCCCGGGATATTCGATCAAAGGAGAATTTGCTCAGAATGGTTTTGCAAATGAACTTGCACATACAGAAGGAGTGCTTTCTATGGCAAGGGCAATGCATCCGGATTCAGCAGGTTCACAGTTCTTTATCATGCATAAAGCAGCACCACATCTGGATGGCTCATATGCTGCATTTGGTAAGATCATCGAAGGCATGGATATTGTGAATAAGATCGCTGAGACAGATACAGATTACAGCGACAGACCACTGGATGAACAGAAGATGAAGAAGGTAACTGTTGATACAATGGGAACAGAGTATCCGGAACCGGAGAAAGCATAAAACGGCGGCAGATAGTAACCGTACAGGTATAAGATGGCAGAATCATAGCAATCAGGCATACAGCGATCAGATACGTCTGATCGCTGTATGTAAATTTCCAACACATATGACGCGGAGGAAAACGACAGATGGAAATGATCCAGACAGAAAAATTGGTATATGAATATGAAAAACGTGATGAAGAAGGCAATGTGATTGGAACATCGCGTGCCATTGATGAAGTAGATATTGAAGCAAAAGAAGGACAGTTTATAGCGATTCTCGGACATAATGGTTCCGGAAAATCAACTCTTGCCAAGCATCTGAATGCAATTCTGATGCCAACAGAAGGTTCCGTATGGGTGAATGGAAAGAATACGAGTAATCCGGATGAACTTTGGAATGTAAGACAGTCGGCGGGAATGGTATTTCAGAATCCGGACAATCAGATCATTGGCACTGTAGTAGAAGAAGATGTGGGGTTTGGTCCGGAGAACCTGGGCGTTCCGACGGATGAGATCTGGCAGCGGGTGGAAGAAAGTCTGAAAGCTGTTGGGATGATCGAATACCGGCATCATTCTCCGAATAAGCTTTCCGGAGGACAAAAACAGAGAGTAGCAATCGCCGGTGTCGTGGCAATGGAACCGAAATGCATCGTTATGGATGAGCCGACTGCAATGCTTGACCCGGTTGGAAGGAGAGAAGTCTTAAAGACGGTTCATAAACTCAGAAAGCAGAAGAAGGTCACTGTGATACTGATCACACATTACATGGAAGAAGTAGTAGATGCAGATAAGATATTCGTGATGGATCACGGAAAAGTCGTGATGGAAGGCTCACCGAAAGAGATATTCTCCAAAGTAGATGAATTAAAGAGTTACCGGCTGGATGTGCCGCAAGTGACGATTCTGGCAGATGAACTCAGAAAACGCGGACTGGATATTCTGAAAGGGATTCTGAGAAAAGAAGAACTGGTAGAGGCAGTGGAACGTTTGACAAGTGAAAATGGTGAGAAGAAATGACAGACATTGCAATTAAGATAGAACATTTGAATTATATATACAGTCCCGGGACTGCATATGAAAAACATGCACTCAGAGACATTTGTCTGGAAATCCCACATGGAGAATTTGTGGGGATCATCGGGCATACTGGATCAGGAAAGTCGACACTGATCCAACATTTGAACGGCCTGGTAAAGGCAACAGATGGTGCATTATATTATAATGGAGAAAACATTTACCAAAATGGGTATGATATGCGTGCACTCCGTAATCAGGTCGGACTGGTATTTCAGTATCCGGAGTACCAGTTGTTCGAGATCGATGTACTGACAGATGTGTGTTTTGGTCCGAAGAATCAGGGACTGAGCAAAGAAGAGTGTGAAAAGCGTGCGCTAGAGGCATTGAAACTGGTAGGGTTAAAAGAAAAATATTATAAATCTTCTCCATTTGAGCTCTCGGGCGGACAGAAACGAAGAGTAGCGATTGCCGGAGTTCTGGCAATGCATCCCAAGGTCCTGGTTCTTGATGAGCCGACGGCGGGGCTTGATCCGAAGGGCAGAGATGATATTCTGGATCAGATCGCATATCTTCATAAGCAGAGCGATATGACAGTGATTCTGGTGTCGCATAGCATGGAAGACATTGCGAGATATGCGGATCGGATCGTTGTGATGAACAAGGGGGCAGTGATGTATAATGGCACACCGAAAGAGGTGTTTGCGCATTATCAGGAGTTGGAGAAGATTGGCCTTGCAGCTCCGCAGGTAACATATATCATGCACGACCTGAAAGAAAAAGGTTTACCAGTAAAGGTAAATGTGACGACTGTGAAAGAAGCAACAGATGAGATTATGCGGGCACTGGAGAAGAAGATATGATAAGAGATATAACAATCGGACAATATTATCCGGCAAAGAGTGTGTTACACAGATTGGATCCAAGAGTAAAGCTGGTGGGAACGCTGCTCTACCTGATCTCACTGTTTTTATTCAACAGTATTCCGGGATACGTGATGACGACGTTGTTTCTGATCCTTGTTATCAGGATATCAAAAGTACCGTTTTCTTTTATTGTAAGAGGGTTAAAACCGGTCATCATGCTTTTGATGATCACGGTGTTGTTCAACTTATTTCTGACGAGGGATGGAGCAGTGTTGTTCCATGCATGGATTTTCACGATCACAGAAGGCGGTCTCAGGACAGCGGTATATATGGCAATCCGGCTGATCTATCTGATCATCGGTTCGTCACTTATGACATTTACAACGACCCCGAATGAACTGACAGATGGAATTGAAGAATTACTCGGACCACTGAACAAGATTCGTGTTCCAGTACATGAGATTGCAATGATCATGTCAATCGCACTCCGCTTCATCCCGATCCTTCTGGAAGAGACGGATAAGATCATGAAAGCGCAGATCGCAAGAGGTGCCGATCTGGAAAGCGGCAATATGATCCAGAAAGCAAAGAGTATGATTCCGATTTTGGTTCCTTTGTTTGTGTCTGCGTTCCGGAGAGCGAATGATCTGGCGATGGCAATGGAGGCAAGATGTTACCATGGTGGTGAGGGACGTACGAAGATGAAGCCGTTAAAATACTGCAGGAAAGACAGAATAGCTTATATTACTGTAATTGCGTATGTGGTTCTCGTTGTTTTAATCGGAAGATTTGTACCACTGCATATATGGATATTTTAGAGGATAAGCGACAGTTATGCATCAGAAAATGGGACGGGGAAAACTCCGTCCCTGATTTATTCCGGGATATGATCAAGTGAAAGGAAAGAAAAATATCATGAGAAGAATCAGAATCTTTGTAGCATATGACGGGACGAATTACTGCGGCTGGCAGATCCAGCCGAATGGAATTACAATAGAAGAAAAACTGAATAAAGCGTTAAACAGACTTACCAGAGAAGACATCCGGGTTATCGGGGCAAGCCGTACGGATTCCGGAGTGCATGCGCTTGGCAATGTGGCAGTATTTGATACAGAATCTCCGATTCCGCCGGAAAGATTTTCCTATGCATTAAATCAGAGGCTTCCGGAAGATATTGTGGTAGTAAAGTCAGATGAAGTGCCGCTTGACTGGCATCCGAGATATCAGGATAATATCTCTAAAACATATGAGTACCATATTTACAATGCACAGATGCCGAATCCATTAAAGACACGATATTGTACATTTGTATCGTTTCCGCTGGATATTGGTGCAATGAGAGAAGGAGCCAAATATCTGATCGGAGCGCATGATTTTGTGAGTTTTTGTAATATCCGAACCAATACACAGGATACAGTGAGAACAGTATATGATCTGACGATTGAAAAAAAAGATGATGAGATTGTGCTGAGAATCACAGGAAATGGATTTTTGTACAACATGGTCCGCATTATCGCAGGTGTCCTGATCCGGGTCGGCAGAGGGTTCTATACTCCAGAAAAAGTAAAAGAGATTCTGGAAGCCAAAGTCCATACTTCAGAAGGGGCCACAGCATTGCCAAACGGACTGGTATTGGTAAAAATAGATTATAAATAATCAATGAATAGTCGGTATTTTGGACAATATACAGAAAAAAATCGGAATAACATACAAAAATAAAAAAAACCGCCATAAAAAGACAAGAATATGTTAAAATACATCTGTCCAGCATAAAGTTGAGAAAGCTGGACGGAAGGAGAAAAATTATGGAAATGTTATTGTATCTCGTTCCGGTATTTGGAATCCTTGGACTGCTCTTTGCAGCTTATCTGGCAGCAAGAGTAGGAAGACAGGATGCCGGAAACGACAGAATGAAAGAAATCGCCGCAGCAATCAGTGATGGTGCGCAGGCATTTCTGACGGCAGAGTACAAGATTCTGGTTATTTTCGTTGCGGTATTATTCGTACTTATCGGATTCGGAATCGGTAACTGGATTACTGCTGTATGCTTTGTAGTAGGAGCTTTATTCTCAACGCTTGCAGGTTTCTGCGGGATGAAAGTTGCTACAAAGGCAAATGTAAGAACTGCGAATGCAGCTAAAGAAAAAGGAATGAACAAAGCACTCTCGATTGCATTCTCCGGTGGAGCTGTAATGGGTATGTGTGTAGCCGGTTTTGGGGTATTTGGTGTCAGCATCATTTACATCCTGACTAAAAATGTTGATATTATTACAGGCTTTAGTTTAGGAGCTTCTTCCATTGCTCTGTTTGCACGTGTTGGTGGTGGTATCTACACAAAAGCTGCCGATGTAGGAGCCGATCTTGTTGGTAAGGTAGAAGCAGGTATTCCGGAAGATGATCCGCGTAACCCGGCTGTTATCGCCGATAATGTAGGGGATAACGTAGGTGATGTTGCAGGTATGGGAGCAGACCTTTTTGAGTCTTATGTAGGCGCACTTGTATCGGCACTGACACTTGGAATCGTATATTATAAAGCTGAGGGAGCTATCTTCCCACTCCTGATCGCAGGACTTGGACTTGTAGCTTCTATCCTCGGAACATTTTTTGTAAAGGGTGACGAGAATTCCAATCCACATAAAGCATTAAAGACAGGTTCTTATGTAGCAAGTGTATTGGTACTGATCGTATCTTGCGTATTCAGTAAAGTATTCTTTGGAGATTTTAAAGCAGCGATTGCTATCGTAGCCGGTCTGATCGTGGGACTTCTGATCGGTATCATCACAGAAGTATATACATCCGGAGACTACAAATCAGTGAAAGAAATTGCAGAACAGTCAGAGACGGGATCTGCAACAACCATTATCAGTGGTCTTGCAGTAGGTATGAAGTCTACAGCAATTCCGATTCTTCTGATCTGTGTCGGTATCTTTGTTGCATACCAGACATGCGGACTTTACGGTATCGCACTTGCTGCTGTAGGAATGCTTTCTACTACCGCTATTACAGTAGCTGTAGATGCTTATGGACCAATTGCGGACAATGCCGGGGGTATTGCAGAGATGTCTGAGCTGGATCCACATGTTCGTCAGATCACTGACAAACTGGATGCCGTTGGTAACACAACAGCGGCTATGGGTAAAGGTTTCGCTATCGGATCTGCAGCCCTGACAGCGCTTGCCCTGTTTGTATCTTATGCAGAGGCAGTACATCTGAAGACAATTGATATCCTTGACTCACGTGTAATCATCGGAATGCTGATCGGTGGAATGCTTCCATTCTTATTCTCAGCTATGACAATGTCATCTGTATCAAGAGCAGCATATCAGATGATTGAAGAAGTAAGACGTCAGTTCAAGACAATGCCTGGAATCATGAAAGGTACAGAAAAGCCGGATTATAAATCATGCGTTGCAATCTCAACAACAGCAGCATTAAAAGAGATGCTGGTTCCTGGTGTTATGGCAGTGCTTGCACCACTGGTAGTGGGAATCCTTCTTGGACCTTCCGCACTTGGCGGACTTCTTGCAGGAGCGCTTGTAACAGGTGTTATGATGGCAATCTTCATGTCCAATGCAGGTGGAGCATGGGATAATGCTAAGAAATATATCGAAGACGGTAACCACGGTGGAAAAGGAAGTGAAGCTCATAAAGCAGCTGTAGTCGGAGACACTGTTGGTGATCCATTCAAAGATACGTCAGGACCTTCCATCAACATCCTGATCAAACTGATGACAGTTGTATCACTGGTGTTCGCACCATTGTTCCTGTCAATTGGCGGATTGTTATAGGAAGAATCATAAAAATGAAAAGAGGTATCTGTACCAAAGTGATGTGTACAGATATCTCTTTTCATTTTATGTATTTGGAAGAATTTTATGGATGATTTATAGAAAGTTGAGAAAAATAATAGAATTGAGGGACTGGCAACCCCCAGCTGTTTGTGATAATATATGTGTCGGGACTTTTATTAATGTTTGAAAATAGATAGAAAAGAGGCAATAAAGATGACAAAAGTAGATATTATTTCAGGATTCCTCGGAGCAGGAAAAACTACATTTATCAAAAAGCTGCTCAGCGACGTATGGGCAGGAGAGAAACTTGTACTGATTGAAAATGAATTTGGTGAGATCGGTATTGATGGAGGATTCCTGAAAGATGCAGGAATCGAGATTACAGAGATGAACTCAGGATGTATCTGCTGCACCCTGGTAGGTGATTTCAGCAAAGCACTGGTAAAAGTACTGGACGAGTATCATCCGGATCGTGTTATCATCGAGCCGTCGGGAGTAGGTAAATTATCCGATGTAGCCAGAGCAATCGAGGCAGTAGAGAAAGATGCAGATATCGAGATCGATGGAAGAATCACTGTTGTAGATGGTAAAAAAGCGAAGATGTACATGAAGAACTTTGGAGAATTCTTCAAAGATCAGGTAGAGCATGCATCTACAATTGTTGTGAGCCGTACACAGATGATGACTGATGAAAAGGTAGAAGAGTGCGTGCACACACTTCGTGAGGAAAATGCAGAAGCAACCATCATCTCCACTCCATGGGATGAACTTGGAAGAGAAGCAATCAGCCATGCATTGACAAAAGGAGCTGAGATTGAGAGCCTGTTTGAAGAACATGGAGATCACCACGACCATGACCATCATGATCATGACCATGATCACTGCTGTGACCACGATCATCACGACCATGACCATCATGACCATGATCACTGCTGTGACCACGATCATCACGATCATCACGATCATCACGATCATCACGCTCATGATCACCATGACCACGCTCATGACTGCTGCTGCGGACATGATCACCACCATGATCACCATCATCATCATGCAGATGATGTGTTTACAAGCTGGGGCAAAGAGACTGTTCATAAATATACAGAAGAAGAATTGGATTATCTGCTGAAAGCGTTGTCGGAGACCACTTCGTATGGAACAATCCTTCGTTCAAAAGGTATCATTCAGATGACAGACGGAGGATGGAAACAGTTTGATTTAGTACCGGAAGAATACGAAGTAAGAGAAGGTCAGCCGGATTATACAGGACGCATCTGCGTAATCGGAACAGATCTGAAGGAAGAAGAACTTCTGAAGTTATTCCACGTATAAGACAGGAAATAGAAAAAAGGAAAGAGGTGCGGGTATGGCAACACCTATGTTTATTGTCACGGGATTCTTAGACAGTGGTAAAACAACCATGATAAAAGATACCCTGATGGAACAGGAATGGATCGAACCGGGACTTACACTGCTGCTTCTCTGTGAAGAAGGAGAAGAAGAGTATCCGGAAGAATATTTGAAAGAAAAGAATATGGCAGTTCTGAAAATCGAAGAATTCGAACAGCTGAACACTGTATTTTTCAAAAACTGTGAAAGAAATTATCATCCGGCACAGATCGTTATTGAATATAACGGGATGTGGAAACTGGAAGATCTGCTTTCGATCAGATATCCAAGAAGCTTCGAACTGCAGGGCGTATATTCAACCGTTAATGGTATGACATTGGATATGTATCTGATGAATATGAGAAATATGCTGATGGAACAGCTGACAGAATCAGAACTGATCGTTGTAAACCGCTGTGCAGACGGCGTTAACAGATCAGGATTCAGACGGGCACTGAAAGTGCAGAACCCGATGGCACAGCTCCTTTTTGAAGATATGCAGGGTAAGATCATAGAACCGTCTGAAGAAGATCTTCCATATGACGTAAAAGGTGATAAGATTGTGCTGGACGATGTTGACTTTGGAGTATGGTATGTGGATGCATATGATCATCCGGAATTATATCTTCATAAAGAGATTGATTTTAAAGGACAGATCTTTCGGCCAAAGGGGATGCCGGACAATATGTTCGTTCCGGTCAGAGAGATCATGACCTGCTGTGCGGATGATGTACGTTATTACGGATATCCATGTAAGGCAGAAATGAAAATTGATGCAAAGACAAAATCCTGGATGCAGATCCGTGCAAGATTCGAGTACGAGGCAGTAAGTTCCTTTGGAAACAAACAGCCGGTATTGTATCTGATCGATATGGAACCAGCCGCAGAGCCGGAAGATAAGGTTGTGTATTTAGGGTAATTGGGATTTAATTCAGAAAGGCACGACGACCCGGACCTGCATAAAAAGTAGGAAGCCGTTCCTGTTCAGGTTCCGTCGGCGGGAAATACTAAAGCGTCAAAATTATGCTAAAAACGGGCTTCCGAAATTTGCAACTCGCCATTCGGCTCAAACAGGCAAATTTCGAAAACCCAACGCATAATTTTGACGCTTAACTATTTCCAACACCTTCTTCACATTCACTGGAACGGCTTTCTACTTTTTATTCCGTGGGTGTCGAATGCCTTACGAATGAATGGCAA
>ERZ507075.71-NODE-71-length-98688-cov-7.5778_pt1 | contig 98688 bp, 86 predicted proteins | sample MGYA00512863_ERZ507075 | MGnify/ENA metagenome assembly ERZ507075 | reverse complement strand
ACCTCCTAAGTAGCTTTTGGTTATTTCCATTGTCTACTTAAGAGGTATCATATCAAAACCCGGTTCCGGCTGCCTGCCGTTTTTTAATTTTTATTTTCTGTCCCTTTGGAGAGGGTGAAGATAAATTCCGTACCCACACCTTCTGTGCTTATGACATTGATGTGCTGGTTGTGGGAGTTGATGATCTCCTTCACAATGGAGAGCCCAAGACCAGTGCCTTTTCTGTCTTTTCCTCTTGAAGGATCTGTCTTGTAGAAACGGTCCCAGATTTTTGGGAGGCTGCTTTTGGGTATGCCGCAGCCCGAGTCCTTGACAGAGACAAATACGGTCTCATGCTTTATGGTGGTCTCCACCTTGATGATGGAATCCGGCGGGCTGAATTTGCTGGCATTGTCTATCAGGTTGTAGAGAACCTGCTGTATTTTACCCATATCCGCGGATACATACAGGGTCTGCCCGGTGAGCAGCAGTTCAATGGAAATGCGTTTTTCACGGCAGATGCCCTCAAAGGCGGCGGCGGTAGTCTTGATGGTATTGTTGATATCAAAGTTTGTATATTCCAGCATTCTGCCCTTTTCGTCCATGTCGTTCAGGGTGAGGAGGCTCTGGGTCAGTTTGTACAGGCGGTCTGTCTCGTACACCACGATGTTCAGATATTTATTCTGAAGCTCAGGCGGAATCGTGCCGTCCAGGATGGCTTCCGTGTAACCTTTGATGGAAGTCAGGGGGGAGCGGAAGTCATGGGATACATTGGAGACAAATTTTCGCTGGTATTCCCCTGTCTTGTCAAGCTCATCGGACATGTAATTCAGGGTCAGAGCCAGATAGCCCATCTCATCCCTTGTGTACACCGGGATATTGTGCTTCAGGTTACCGGAGGCAAACTGATCAGCTCCTGCGATGATCTTCTTCAGCGGGCGGTAGACCATGAAGGAAAATACAGCCAGCATGAGCAGCATGATCAGAAGTAGGATCAGGATCAGAAGATAGATAATATTCATCACATCGTTCTCCTGCTCCTGCAGAATGGACATGGGAAGATGCATGGCCACATATCCCTGAATGGACATTTTCCAGGTGACAGGTACCATGACACTCAGATGATCCTCTGCAAACTGGTCATAAAAACAGCCGATCTGGTAGTAGGAGCCGCTGGAGTGCCCGGGATTAAAATGCTCTATGGTCCTGGTCTCATCCTCAGAAAAATCATCGGATGTACTCAGGAGAATCTCACCCTGTGGACTGATCAGCCAGATCTCCGCATCCTGATAGATGGACAGGGTTTTCAGGTTCATGGCAACGCTGTCCAGAGTCGCCTGTTCCTGATAGTATTTGGAGGCTCTGTTCTCTGCGATGGAGGAAGCCTCCCGGTATAAATCTCCGCTGTAGACATCCTCCAGATGGTTCTCCACCATGGAGGGGCCTATCATGGAAACTGTGAAGAAACCGATAAACCCCAGAATCAGGAAGAATGCCACAAACTTGATATAAAGCGATTTTTTCATCCGTTTTTGACCTCGAATTTATAGCCGATACCCCATACGGTGCTGATGGACCAGGCGGGGTGGTCCTTTATTTTTTCCCTCAGACGTTTGATATGTACGTCCACGGTTCTTGTGTCCCCGATATACTCATATCCCCAGATATGGTCCAGGAGCTGTTCCCTTGTAAAGACCTGATTGGGGGAGGCAGCCAGGAAATACAGAAGCTCCAGTTCTTTTGGCGGCATATCCACCTGTTTTCCGTAATATACAACAGAATAGTTGGTCAGGTTGATAGCCAGGTCAGGATACTCCACGTATTTGCCTGAGGGCTGGTTTCCCGGAGCCACAGTAGGCTGGTAGCGGCGGAGGACAGCCTTCACCCTTGCAACCAGTTCCTTGGAGTCAAAGGGTTTGATCATATAGTCATCCGCGCCCAGTTCCAGTCCCAGGACCTTGTCGAAGATCTCCCCTTTTGCGGAGAGCATAATGATAGGAACATTGGATTTGTGGCGGATTTCCCGGCAGACCTGATAGCCATCCATGCCGGGAAGCATTAAATCCAGTAAAATGAGGTTAGGGCCGAAGGAGGCAAATGCCTTCAGCGCCTCCTCACCGTCATTGACAATCATGGTGTCAAAGCATTCCTTGGTGAGGTACAGAGAGATAAGCTCTGCAATGTTGTTGTCGTCGTCAACGATCAGTATTTTCTGTTTCGCAGCCATGATATACCCCCTATGGTTTATTTCTTGAATTCTACGATGGTGACTCCGGCGTCCCCTTCGCCGAATTCAGCCAGATGATAGTCCTTTACATATTTCAGGCGTTTGAGGTAGTTGTGGATGCCTTTCCGCAGGGCGCCTGTGCCCTTGCCGTGGACAACGCGGACACTGTTTAAATGTGCCAGGTATGCGTCATCCAGGTATTTGTCCAGCTCAGCCACAGCTTCGTCCACGGTCTTGCCGAGCAGATTGATCTCTGTGCTGACTGAGGCGGATTTGTTCATCTTTATCTTGCCGGCGCCTGTTCTCGAAAGTGCCGGGCCGGTGATGACCGGTTCGTCCAGAAGCTGCAGATCGGAAATGTGTACCCTGGAGCGCAGGATGCCCATCTGTACAAAGAGCATGCCCTTGGCATCGGGCTTGGAGCTTACGGTTCCCTTTACATTCATACTCAGAACCTTGACGGAATCGCCCAGGGACAGATCCTGGGGGCGGAGCGTGGATGCTTTTTTGGGAGGTGTCTTAAGCGCCACCTTTTTGCCTGCGGAATCCATTTTTTTACGCAGTTCGGAGCGTCTCTGTTCCAGTTCTTTTGCGGAGAGGGTTTCCTTTCCGGCTTTATTGAAGACTTTCATAGTCTGGTCAGCGTATTCCTTGGCTTCCCGAAGAACACGGTGTGCCTCCTCATTGGCCTCCGCCAGGATGCGCTCTTTCCGCTGTTCCAGTTTATCCTGTTTTTCCTCTAACTGGGCTTTGAGGGCCTTGATCTCCTTTTTGTAGGAGGCAATCTCTTCCCGCTCAGTCTCAATGGTGATGCGGCTCTGTTCCAGGCTGGTCAGTACATCCTCAAAGGATTCGTCCTCCTGGCTGATCTGTTCTCTGGCACGGTCAATGATATATTCCGGCAGTCCCAGCTTGCCTGAAATGGCAAATGCGTTGCTCTTTCCGGGAACACCTATGAGCAGGCGGTAAGTGGGACGCAGGGTCTCCACATCAAATTCACAGGAAGCATTCTCCACGCCGGGGGTGGAGAGGGCATAAACCTTTAATTCACTGTAGTGGGTGGTTGCCATAACGCGCACACCGCGGTCATGGAGGGAGGAGAGAATGGCAATTGCCAGAGCCGCGCCCTCTGTGGGGTCTGTGCCGGCGCCCAGCTCATCAAAGAGCACCAGGGAATCTTTATCCGCTTTTTCGATAAAATGCACCACATTGGTCATGTGGGAGGAGAAGGTACTGAGGCTCTGCTCAATGCTCTGTTCATCCCCGATATCCGCGTAAACTTCCTTGAAAACGCTGAGACGGGAATTATCAAAGGCAGGTATATGGAGGCCTGACTGTCCCATCAGGGTCAATAATCCGACGGTCTTTAAGGAGACGGTTTTACCACCCGTGTTTGGACCTGTGACTACCAGCAGATCAAAGGATTCGCCCAGGCGCACATCGATGGGAACCACCTGATGCTTTTCGATAAGCGGGTGGCGGGCCTTCTTGATATCAATGATTCCCTCCCGGTTAAATACCGGTTCTGAGGCATTTTGGGATTTGGCCAGCAGGGCGCGGGCAAAGATGAAATCCAGTTCCACCATAATTTTCAGGTTGTCATCTATAAGTTCCAGATTCCCGGCAGCCAGTTCGCTTAAGTTTGACAGCACGATCTCAATTTCCTGCTGTTCTTTTATTTCCAGTTCCCTCAGGTCGTTGTTTAGCTTTACAACCGCCATGGGTTCCACGAAAATGGTGGAGCCGGTGGAGGACTGGTCATGGATCATGCCGGGCACCTGGCCTTTGTGCTCTGCCTTTACAGGAATACAGTAGCGGCCGTTGCGCATGGTGATCACCGCATCCTGGAGATAGGAGCGGGAACCGCCGTTTACAATGGAATTTAACTGGCTGTGGATCTTGTCATTGGTATTTTTCATGGAGCGGCGCACCTGGCGCAGTCCGGGACTTGCGTCATCAGCAATCTCCTCCTCGGAGAGAATACAGCGCCGGATCTCTGCAGACAGAGGAGTCAGAGGCTGTAAAACCTCAAACATGCCGTCCAGGGAGTCTGTGCGCTCGTCCTCATTCTCTTTTCTGGAGTAGGCTTTGGCACGGTTTGTATTTTCCAGAAGAGAGCAGATGGCCAGCAGTTCGCCGGCGCCTAAGGTACTTCCCACTTCCAGGCGTTTCAGAGAGCCGCGGACATCCTTCACTCCGCCGAAAGACAGGCTGCCCTTCTGATAGATACGGGCCAGAGCATCTGCGGTTTCCTGCTGCATGACCTCAATCTTACCGATCTCATCCAGAGGAGTCAGTTCCCGGCAGAGTGCCTTTCCCATGGAGCAGGTGGCAAAGCTCTCCAGCTGTTCTATGATTTTATAATATTCCAGAGTTCGTAATGCTTTTTCATTCATAAAATTCACCTTTTTAAGTATCTGATTAATATGTCCGGTTCTGTCACGGCATAATTTCGCCATGATACAGATACTCTTATTCTAACGCATATCGGGCGGAAAGAAAAGGGACTTTTTGAGGGCAGCAGGAAATAATTTTGGCCTTCTTCATAAATTGTTCACATATATCTGGTAAAATAATTAAAAGTTTATGGCATCTTTTACAGAGCGGCAGGAGATGTGTTATGGATGATGAAAAAAAAGAAGATTTAAGGCACGAGGATGAAAAGCAGGAACAGGACACCGGAGCAGATAATTACGAGTTCCTGAAAGAGACAATCAAAGAGCGCCCTATTGATAAAAAAAAGCTGGCCAGGCACGCCGGCTTTCTTGCAGCCGGAGGGGTTCTTTTCGGCCTTGCGGCTGCGCTGACATTTGCCTATGTGGAACCCAAGATAGAGAAAAACGTACAGAGCAAAGAGGTTCCCTATGTAAACATTCCGGGAGACGAAGAGCCGGGAACCCAGGAGGAGCAGAATCCCCAGGACAATGGGCAGTCAGAGCAGCAGACAGCAGATGAATCCGCTGAGGACAGCCAGGCAGCCCAGGCGGAATCCAGGGAGATCACACTGGATGATTACAAGAACCTGTACACAGAGATTCTGAAGCAGGCGGAAGAGCCAAAGAAGGCCATGGTGACGGTGATCGGCAGCAAGAAGGATGAAGACTGGTTTCAGACACCTTATGAAAACCAGATATCAGGTCTGATCGTTGCGGATAACGGGCAGGAGATGTTTATACTCACAGAGTACAGAATCGTGGAAAATGTGGACCGGATACAGGTGGTATTCTGCGATGGGAGCGTGGTGGATGCCAGGTTCCAGAAAGCGGATAAGAATACGGGATTTGCCATCCTGAAGGTTCCCGTGTCCGACATCTCAGCAGAGACAAAGGAAAAGATCATAACAGCGCCTCTGGGCAATTCATACGGATTAAATCAGGGAGAACCTGTTATTGCAATTGGAAGCCCGATGGGGTATAGTGATTCTATAGCTTATGGAGTGGTGACTTCGACCACCAATTCTGTGTCTAAAGTGGACGCGGAGTACGGCATTCTCACAACCGATATTGTGGGGAGCGGAGACGGAAGCGGGATTCTTGTGAATCTGAAAGGGGAAGTTGTGGGTGTGATAGCCCAGTCTTTCGCCAAGGCCGATACAAAGAATATCATCACCGGTCTGTCCATATCCCAGACAAAGGATCTGATTGAAAATCTGTCCAACAATAAGGATATCGTTTATATGGGAGTCACCGGGCAGACGATCACCTCAGAGATTTCCGAGAAGAAAGGCATCCCCAAAGGTGTCTTCGTAGAAGGTGTGGAGATAGATTCACCGGCCATGCAGGCCGATATCCGCAATGCGGATGTGATCGTGGAGGTCAACAAAGAAAAGGTGGAGACAGTAAAAGGCTATCAGCAGCAGCTAAAATCCTGTAAAGCCGGTTCTGTCATAGAAGTCAAGGCAATGCGCCAGGGAACCGAAGGCTATGTGGAAGTTACTTTTGAAGTGACTTTGGGGGCATTATAAAAAGAAAGGATTCTGTGTGAAACAGACACACAGAACCGGCAGCGGCATGCATTTTACCGCGCCGGTGGTTGAAATATGAGATTTATCAATGAACTGCACGAAGGCGAAAAGTTAGCGGGGATTTATCTGTGCAAACATAAGCAGCCGGCAGTCACAAAAAACGGAAAACCCTATGAAAATGTGATTTTACAGGACAAGACAGGCACCATAGACGCAAAGATCTGGGACCCTAATTCGCTGGGGATTGATGATTTTGATACCTTGGACTATGTGGATGTTGTGGGAGATGTGACCAGCTTCCAGGGATCTCTGCAGGTGAGCATCAAGCGGGCCCGCAAGGCATCTGAGGGAGAATACGAGCCGGGAAATTATCTTCCGGTCAGTGATAAAAGCGTGGAGGCCATGTATGGCGAGCTTCTGAATTTCGTAAGCCGGGTGAAGAATATTTATCTTTCCCGTCTTCTGCACAGCTTTTTTGCGGAAGATGAGGCGTTTATCAGGGCATTCAAGGGGAATTCCGCTGCAAAAACCGTGCATCATGGATTTATCGGTGGACTTTTGGAGCATACTCTGAGTGTAGTGAAGCTCTGCAGCTATTACTGCAGTACATATCCCATTCTCAATGAAGACCTGCTGATCACAGCAGCCATGCTTCATGATATCGGCAAGACCAAAGAACTCAGCCCGTTTCCCATGAATGACTATACGGATGACGGACAGCTTCTGGGACACATTATGATCGGAGCCGAGATGATCCATGATAAAGCCCGGGAAATCCCGGGATTTCCGGAGAAGCTGGAGAGCGAGCTGAAACACTGTATTCTGGCCCACCACGGCGAACTGGAATATGGATCACCGAAAAAACCTGCGCTTGCAGAGGCAGTGGCACTGAACCTTGCGGATAATACGGATGCCAAGATGGAGACATTGACGGAAATCTTCCGTGCAGCAGGGGAAAATAAGGAATGGCTGGGATATAACCGGCTGTTTGAGTCCAATTTGAGAAAAAGCGGCTGTGAAGAATAACAGGAACAGAATATTTAGGTAGAAAAAGGGGAGCGGCAGTCAGCCATAAGGCAGAAGCCACTCCCTTTTTGGACGAAAGCAGACAGTGAAAAGTTTTCGGATGGAAGGAAGAGAGAGATGGAATTTAAGAAAAATGATATTGTCACAGTGAAAATAGAAGACATGAGCCATGACGGTTCCGGCATTGGAAAAGCAGACGGGTATACCCTTTTTATCAAAGACGCGGTGATCGGTGACGAGGTGGAAGCCAAGATCATGAAGACAAAAAAGAATTATGGATTTGCCCGCCTCATGAACGTCCTGGTCCCATCTCCTGACCGCACCGAACCAAAATGCCCGAAGGCCAGGGCATGCGGGGGATGTCAGCTTCAGTTTCTCAGCTATGAAAAACAGTTGGAATTCAAGAAAAACAAGGTGGAAGGCAACCTGCGCCGTATCGGAGGCTTCCGGGATTTTTCCATAGAAAAGGTAATGGGAATGGAGAATCCCTGGAGATATAGGAATAAGGCCCAGTTTCCCTTTGGAAAGGACAAAGACGGCAACATTGTGACAGGCTTCTACGCAGGCAGGACCCATGCGATTATCCCAAACAGAAACTGTTATCTGGGAGTGGAGGAAAATGAGGAGATATTAAACCTTATCATAGAATATATGGAAGAGAACCATGTGGAGCCTTACCATGAGGAGACCGGGAAAGGTCTTGTCCGCCATGCACTGATCCGTTATGGTTTTACCACAAAGGAGATCATGGTATGTCTGATCATCAACGGGGACAGCCTTCCGAAAAAGGACAGACTCATTGAGCGGCTTGTAAAAATTCCGGGAATGACCAGCATTACGGCCAATGTGAACAAGAAGCGCAGCAATGTGATCTTAGGGGAGAAGATACTTCCGCTGTGGGGACAGGGATATATTACGGACTACATCGGTAATGTAAAATACCAGATTTCCCCCCTCTCCTTTTACCAGGTCAATCCGGTGCAGACTGTGAAGCTGTATGAGACAGCGCTTGCATACGCAGGCCTTACGGGAAATGAGACAGTCTGGGACCTGTACTGCGGGATTGGGACCATTTCCCTTTTTCTGGCACAGAAGGCTAAGCAGGTGTACGGTGTGGAGATCGTTCCGGCGGCCATAGAGGATGCAGAGAAAAATGCAGAGCTGAACGGAATCGAAAATGCAGAGTTTTATGTGGGGAAAGCAGAGGAGGTTCTGCCTAGGGAATATAAAGAGAAGGGGATTTATGCGGATGTTATCGTGGTGGACCCTCCAAGGAAAGGCTGCGATGAGGAACTGCTGTCAACCATGCTGGCTATGAGACCGGAGCGGATCGTGTATGTGAGCTGCGATTCCTCTACACTGGCAAGAGATCTGAAGATTTTGTGCAGTGAGGAGTATCGGCTTGAGAGGGTGGCGGTTTGTGATATGTTTCCGGCTTCAGTGCATGTGGAGACCGTGGTGTTGCTGGAGCGGAAGGGGCAGTAAATCAAAGGATTTCGGTGATTTGGAGAGGATATGTAAGTGTGTTTTTGTGGGTGATGGGGGGAATATGTTTCCGGTTACCATGGTGGGGTAAGGGAAATGAACGTTTTGGTAAAAGAGTACAAGTTTGAGGTGATTGCATACAGTGGATGCTTTTATTTTGAGTGAGGAGGTTTTGTTATGAATAAATGGAAATTATATTGGGTTACTTCAGACGGTTTGGAAGATTGCTTTGTTGTGGCGAAAAATTCAAGAAGTGCTAAAAGAATTGAAAAAGATGCAAATGGTTTTGAGGATCAGGAAGTGCAGGTTACTAGAATTATGGATATTCCTGACGAATATGAAATGTTGGCTAATAGTAAATTTCGAGATTGGTCAAAAAAACATGATTATAATAAATATTTAGATATAGATAATTTAATTGCATGGCCGTACTATGCGGATAGATGGCTATTAGATTTATTAGGTGCCGAGTATAGAATGATAGAGGAAAAAGAAGAAATTCTGATAAATGATTTTGTAATATCTACAAATAGTATATATCCGGTTGGGGTTAGGGCTATGAAAGAACTTGCAGAATTAACTGGAGATAAATTCCCTAATATTTCAAATGTTAGTTATGAAGGAATGAGAAGTACACTTGACAATATGATTGGTATTTGTATAACTGCAATTCACAAAATAGAAAAATACATAACAGATTCTTTTATTTTTGCTATTGGTAATGAAAGATATGGAGAATATTCTATAAAAGAAGTAACAAGTCTATGGAAAAGAAAATTGACATTTGGCAAGCTAATTAAGCTGATACAAGAAAGATTTGAAATAGATGAAGATGTGTACTATGCATTAACTTTGTTCTTAGCCCAAAGAAATAAAATTGCTCATGGCTTAACTATGGATGAAAGATTTGATATTGATACTGTTTGGGGACAGAAAGAATTGGTTGGTTATTTGGCATTGTTTTTGAGGAATGCATGGTTGCTTGAGGAAGTGTTTGAGTCGGCTTATACTGTTACAATGGGGGTTGGCTTTAATTTAATAAAAGGAGATAGTGATGATCCAGAGTTGTTAAAAACTATTAACGATTTTGAAAAAGATCCTATAGTAAAAAATAAAATAGCTTTATTTTCAGAGGTGTTTCGAATGAAAATTTAAGATTTTTATATCGAGAAAAAGGAGAGCGGAAATTAGAGTTTAGGCATTCAAACTAGGCAACTATTTTATTATAATTGAAGAGTAAATCTAGTAGACAGGGTAAGAAGATACTTTCACCATGTAGTATAAAAACTATATTTCACCGCATGTGGAGAGTGTTGTGCTTTTGTCCCGCAAATGAAGATACAATTCATGCAAATAGAATCGATATTGCAATTTATACACAAGATTTTGAAAATGAATTTATATCATTGACGGATACAGCCAGATATAAAGTGATGATCCAGCGGCGGTAATATAGAATTGGATGAGAAGTCGTGACGTCATAGAATTCTTGGGATTATGGGAGAGGTTACATAATCCTGATTTTAAATCCCTCGAATTCGAAGGGTTTAAAAAACATAAATAAGTATTCAGCTTCATAGAGGGACGCCCGATAGATATTGCTGTAGGCTTTCAGATGAATAATGACTGTGTTGTCTGTTTCCACAAATGGTCAAGTTAAGTCGTTAAGGATTACATGATTTAAAACTGGTCGATGGATAAGGAACGTAAAGATGGGATGAGTATATACATCCCATTTTTTTTGTACAAATGCAGTAAACGTATTCTTGGGAGAATGTTTTTTGCATGCCCGCAAATTACTCATTTTAAGAATAGCAGTGTGTTTACTATATCCCCCATTTTATATCAGTCAGGATAGAGAAAAGGTCATGTTCATTTTATATATACAGTAAATAAAAACAAGAGAGTCAAAAAACTTTTAGGACATTTCCGCAATATTTCAGCTTTAAAATTTATAATCGTCAATATAATACAAGCGAGGTATCGAATGAGAAAAATATTAATTGCAGAAGATGATAAACTCCTCAATAAAACACTCAATTTCAATTTGACATCAGATGGATTTAACGTATCATCCGTGCATACTTATCGTGACGCAGTACAGTATATAAAAGAAATAGAATTTGACATTGCCCTGCTGGACATCAACTTACCGGATGGAAACGGCCTTGACTTATGCGAAGAGATCCGGGGAAGGGGTCAACACACTTATATTATTTTTATAACCGCCAATGATAAAGAAAGTGATATGCTAAAAGGTTATCGTGCCGGCGGGGCCGATTATGTGACAAAGCCGTTTTCCGTAATGGTTTTATGCAAAAAGGTAGCAGCAGTTCTCGCCAATCTGGAACTGCGGGCACCGCAGCATGATGTATTTGACGATGGACATCTAAAGATAGATTTCTCAGAGCAGAGTGCAGCACTGGGAGGTCAGCCTTTGGATTTTACGCCCAAGGAATACCGTACGCTGTTTCTTTTTGTGAAGAATCCCCGCATTATTCTGACAAAGCGGCAGATTTTAGAAAAACTGTGGGATATTGACGGGGATTTTGTGGAGGAGCATACGCTTGTATCCATTATCAGCCGTATTCGTAAAAAGATTGAGGCCAAGGGGCACAAATATATTAAAACAGCCTACGGTATGGGGTATCAGTGGATGGGTGGTGAGCAGAATAAAAGTTGAAAAATTATCAGTAAAGAATTTTATACGGTGTGCTGCCTTCGGAGCAGTTTTGACTTCCGCTTTCTTTCTGCTGGTGTTGTACCTGACAACCCGGAATCTGTATCTGGTTTTCTATGGCCTTATACTGACAGCAGCCCTTTTTCTGTGGGGCGCGGTATTCCTCTGTTATTTTCAAAGAAAGCTGGCACTCTTTACGGACAACCTGTGCCGGACCCTGGATGATATGATGAACAGCACTACCCGTCCGCAGACGGATTATGAGGCGGAAACCATACTGGCGCGGATCAGTTTCCGTCTGGAACGACTCTATCATGTGATGCAGCAAAACAGGGCTGTCACTGCCAAAGAAAAATCCGAGCTGCAGTCACTGGTATCAGATATTTCCCATCAAACAAAAACACCCATTGCCAATTTAAAAATGCTTAATGAAACGTTGCTGACGCGTTCTATTTCTGAAGAACAGCGCAGAGAATTTCTGCAGGCATCAGAAAGTCAGATTGAAAAATTGGACTTTCTCATACAGGCCATGGTAAAAACCTCACGTTTGGAAACAGGTGTGATCACTCTGGAAAAGAAGTATACAAGAATCGGGGAAACTTTGGTGACGGCAATTAACGGTGTTCTGGCCTCCATGGAGAAAAAACAGATCGAACTGTCCGTAGAATGTCCGGAGGATCTGCTGGTCTGCCATGACAGCCGCTGGACTTCGGAGGCTCTGTTTAACCTGCTGGACAATGCGGTAAAATACACGCCGGATGGCGGCAGTATACATGTGACAGTACAGAACTGGGAAATGTATCTGAAAATAGATGTGGCAGATACGGGCCGGGGTATCCCGGAGAACCAACAGGCAGCAATCTTCAAACGGTTTTACAGGGAAGAGTCCGTACATGATGTGGAGGGGATTGGAATCGGCCTGTATCTTGCCCGTGAGATCATTACCATGCAGGGCGGTTACATTGCCGTAAGCTCCCATGCCGGCAAAGGCTCTACCTTTTCGATGTTCCTGCCGCAAAGATGAACGGGCGGGACATTTCTGCAACATTTGAGCCTTAGGCTATGGGAGAAAGGAGTTGATGGTCATGACATTACCATTTGACAATGATACCAGTGCCGCCATACAGAGGATTGCTTCCGCGCATCTGAAACATGACAAATTGAAGAAGGGCCTGTCTGTTTTTGCGATTGCATTGGCAACATTTCTTATGACTGCGGTATTACTCTTAGTTTCAGGGATTAAGACAGTTAATAGGAATGGCGGGAACAGTATCACCGGTTCTTACCATGCACTGGTTACGGGCGTCACACAGGAGCAGTACGAACGCTTAGCAGGAGACAGCCACATAGAACTTTTAGGTTTTAATGCTTCTTTGGGAAGTGTTTCAGACAATGACACGCATCTGAATATTTCCTGTACAAATAGGGACAGCCTTATCCTTAACGGTTTGTCAGTTTCTGAGGGAAAAATGCCGGAGCAGGCGGATGAGGCAGTGATCGAAAAAGAATATCTGCTGAACCGGGGGATTGACGCTGGAATCGGAGATTCTATTTCCCTTCCTACAGAAAACGGACAGGAAGAATTTATTGTTTCCGGTTTTTTGAAAACAAGTGCAGGGGGAACCGACCGTTCCCTGTATGCAGCTATATTGTCGGTGGATTATTTTAATGCAGCAGATGGGTGGAACACACTTTCCCCCATGGTAATGATCCGTCTTACTTCCCAATATGCATCAGGAGATGAGGAAATCCACAATGTGGTTACACAGGTTTGCAGGGATGCAGGGATCAAACAAGCGCCATCTTTCAACGAGGCCTATATAGAGCTGAGCCATCCCTCTGTTTGGATGACCGCTGCTGCTCTTTTTGGGCTTTCTGTTGTTATTATGGCAGGGGTGCTGGTGATCTATTGTATTTTCTACATTTCCATTATCAATGCGATCAAAGATTATGGACAGCTGCGGACAATCGGCATGACAAAGGGACAAATCAAGCGGCTCGTATATAAAGAGGGAAATTCGCTGTCCCTGACTGCTGTCCCCATCGGTATGGCAGCGGGAATAATCGTATCTTATCTGTTGATACCGCAGGGATTCCGTTTTGGCAGCTTGATCTGGGTATGCCCTTTGGCCGGTGTGTTAGTCTTTTTTACCGTTCGGTTATCCATAAAAAAACCGGCAGCCATTGCCGCAGCCGTATCTCCCATAGAGGCATACCGTTTCGAGGCAGAAATTCCCGTACTCCATATGCATAAAAGGAAAAAGATTTCCCCGGTTTTTCTGGCAGAGAGGCAGATTTTACGCAACAAGAAAAAGAACATGCTGTCCATAGCGTCTTTAGTTCTGACAGGCATTCTGTTATTCAGTGTGTCTTCCGTTCTATCTTCGATCAATGCAAGAGATATGTCTTTGTCCGGATTTTCTATGGGGCAGTTTTACGTTGGCATCCAAAATTCGGAATTGCGGGAGAACTCTCTGGAAGCCATTCAGAAAAACAGTCCTTTTACCGATGAAATATACCGCTCTTTCAGTCATGTTTCCGGAATTGAGAAAATATCCGTTATTTCCAATCTTCCGGTGTCCGGGAATCTGCAGGCACAGGAATCCGATGCGGCTATTGTCGGTTTCGGACAGGAGGATATGGACTTAATAAAGTCGTGTGCCTCAAGAGATACCATTCCGGAATATGAGGAAATGACATCTCAAAATAAGCTGCTCGTTGGCCGGCCGGATGATTTCGAAGAGTATTTCGGCAGACAGCCGGAAGCCGGTTCATCCGTCACTCTGAAGATTTTCGACGGAACGGATGTAAAGGAAATGGACTTGGAAATCGCCGCGGTGCTGGATCAAAAGAAAATCGGAAACAACGGCGATAAGATTGATATGCTGCTGCTCCCCATGGATTCCATAAGCAAGATCGCCGCGTCCAACACTACTTACCAGTATGTGATCCGTGTTACCGATAACATGGAACAGCAGGCGCAGAAGGAAATGGAACAGATATTGACAAGCGCACCGCGTTTGTCCCTGCGGACTTTATCGGATGCGATCGCTCAAAACGAGAATTTTTTACAGGGTATAACCTTTGCACTTACGGCTGCAGTTATATTTATCGGCTGCTTTTCAGTCATGAACCTGTTGAACACTATTTTAACGGGGATTATAGTACGGCAAAAGGAATTTGCTCTTATGCGCTCCGTAGGAATGTCGCAGAAGCAGCTTACTAGGATGATATGCTGCGAAGGATTGATGGTTGCCGCGGCCGGATTGGTTTTATCCATTTTGGCCGGAGGTAGTATGGGATTTATTTTGTGCGGATTTTTGAAGCGGGAATTGATGACGTATTTAAAGTATCAATTTCCGGTTGGCATTCTTTTGATTTACTGCATCGTTATCCTTTTATGCTCACTGGCAATCACTGAGGGAGCATTAAGACGCCAGAGGAAATCCTCACTGATAGAACTTTTAAGAGGATGAGAAAGGAGATGTTTTTATGACTGTTTTGCAGACAAAAGATTTAAAAAAATATTACGGTTCCCAGTCGAACCTCACCCGTGCCCTGGATGGGGTAGACTTCACTGTGGAAGAGGGGGAGTTTGTTGCTGTAGTCGGCACCTCCGGTTCCGGAAAATCTACGCTGCTGCACATGATGGGCGGATTAGACACTCCTACATCCGGCAGCGTAGCTGTGCGGGACAAGGAACTGGCAGTGATGAATGACGAGCAGCTTACTATTTTCCGCCGCCGAAATATCGGCTTTATCTTCCAGAATTATAATCTGGTTCCCATTTTGAATGTCTATGAAAACATTATTCTTCCGGTGGAGATGGACGGGGACACGGTGGACCGGCGGTATATGGATGAGGTGGTTACCATGCTTGGTCTGAAGGATAAGCTTGAGAGTATGCCGAACAATCTGTCAGGCGGACAGCAGCAGCGTGCAGCGATTGCCCGTGCTCTTGTAACAAAGCCTGCTATCATACTGGCTGACGAACCAACAGGCAATCTGGACAGTAAGACCAGCGCCGGTGTATTGGGACTGATTCAGAGAACAAGCCGCAAGTTTCATCAGACGGTTGTGATGATCACTCATAACAATGAAATCGCTCAGCTTGCTGACTGGATCGTGCGCATCGAGGACGGGAAAATTGTGAATGAGCAGGCCATGGGCCGCAGCAGTAAGGACAGAGTATAAAATAAATATTAAATATCTCCCATACCTTCTATTTACGTTACCTTTATGGTAAAATATAGATATTCCAAAAGAAAGAAGGTATGTCAATTATGGAAAAAGAAGTATTGGATTTTGTTGTTGGGAAAACACACGATTTAATGGATGCAGCATCATGCAGCAGTGAGGCAAAGACAGCAGCTCAGGCCTGGCTGGATGCACTCGGAACGGAAAATGAGGCAGAAGAAACGAAAAAATACATTGCTGAGCTGGAAGCCGATATTATGCCCATTGACGGCTTGATTGCTTTTGCAGAATCAGATGCCGGAGCACAGGTTTTCGGAGCTGATGCTGCGAAGAACGTTGCAGCACACGCGAAGGAGATCAAAGCAGCCGGAGCAAAATACTGTGACTGCCCGGCATGTGCAGCCGCTGAAGCGATTCTCGAAAAGAAGGATATGATGCTTTAAGCAGTGACCGCATTTCACAGAATTACCGAAGGCGGGCAACACAGCCGGGAATATCAGATTGACAGCCAATACATTTTTGACAGCCAATAATTTCAAAGAGCATCAGTCGGAGGCGATTGATGCTCTGATTTTTTGTATTTATCCCGTGGAGCCATGTCCCTGTAAATGGACAATATCATTTACAGGGGCATGGCTCTGTCTATATAAACATAAAAATACATTGACAAATATAACTGTAACAAATATAATTACATTAACAACATGAATTTATCTAACCTCAAAAGCAGCAGAGTGAGATTCATCCATTTGGGGAATAACAAAAAGGGGTGGGAAAATGGATCATAAAAAAGAGCAGCAAAAGCAGCAGGCAGCCCGGGCCGCGGCTGATTACATCAAAGAGGGCATGACGATCGGGCTTGGTTCAGGGACGACCTCCCGTTATCTGATACGGGAAGCAGGGAAAAGGTATGGGCAGGGACTTCACTTTTACGGAATCGCCACATCAAGGGATTCCGAGCAGCTGGCAGCGTCCCTTGGGATACCGCTTCTTGAACCGGAGCAGGCAGGGAAGATCCATCTGGCAATTGACGGCGTGGATGAGATAGACCGGGAGTTCAGAGCGGTCAAAGGAGGCGGCGGTGCTCTTTTGAGGGAGAAGATCATTGCCTCCTGGGCAGAGGAAGTCATCTGGATCATGGATGAGAGCAAGCTGGTGGAACGACTGGGAGCGTTTCCGTTTCCTGTGGAGACCGTTCCTTTTGGTATGCCCTTTGTAAAACGCAGAATCGCAGATATGGGAGCAGTTCCCGCCCTGCGCATGGGAGATGGAAAATCGTATTTGACGGACAGCGGAAATTTTATACTGGATGTGCAGTTTGCCGAAAATACGGATATTTCCCAGGCGGCAGAGCAGATCCGCAATATGCCGGGAGTTGTGGAGACCGGGTACTTTGGACAGATGTGCAGCCGTATTGCGGCAGGTACTTCATCAGGGGTCAAAGTCATGGAAAACCCGCATAGAGCAGTTTAGGAAGAACAGCAGGTCAGGAGGCGGAAGACATGGGAATCACAAATGGATTTATAGGCACATATGCTTCTGAAAACAGCAGGGGCGTATACCGGTTTACATTCGACACAGACAGCGGGGCGTTAGGACAGCCGGAACTGTTCTATGAGGCAGGGGATGCGAAATGGGTTTCTCTGTACAAGAACACCATGGCAGTTCCCGTGGCAAAGGATAAGGCAGCAGGCACCTGTCTTTTAGACATATCAGAGGGGAAAGCGAAGGTTCTGGGAGAGGTTTTGGGGGAGACGCATACGCCCTGCTATATCCTTCAGGATGAAACTTATGTGTATACCGCAAACTATCATGAGGGTCTGGTCATGATATATGAAAAAAGGTTCGGGGAAAAGGATGCACTGTGTCCGGTAAAGAAGATTGCCATAGCACCCCTGGCAGGCTGCCATCAGATTTTATTTCATGGGCCGCTTATGCTTGTTCCCTGTCTGACACAAAACAGAATCCTGTACTTTGACAGGAAAAGGAATTTTGAAAAGGCCGGAGAGCTGCTTTTCCCGGAAAAGAGCGGACCCAGGCACGGGATATTTAACAGGACCCACAGTAGATTCTGGGTCGTCGGCGAGTGGAGCAATGAAGTATATTCCTTTGCGGTGAGGGAAGACAGGTTTCAGCTCCTGGAGGCGTTTCCCCTTCTTAAGAAGGAGGCAGGTGCGGCTGCGGCTGTCCGCTTATCTGGCGATGAACGTTTTCTGTATATCTCTCTGCGGGGAACCAATCAGATTGCTGTATTGTATGTGGGCGGGGAACGTATGGAACTGGTGGAGCGCGTTTCCAGCCAGGGAGAACATCCCCGAGATTTTATCCTCAGTGAGGACGGACAGTTTCTACTGGCAGTAAACAGGAACCGGGGTGGTCTTGTCAGTATGAAAAGGGACCTGAAAAGCGGAAAAATTGTAAAAATAACAGGACAGGCGGAAATTCCGGAAGGGGTTTCTGTAATACTGGAGGAAATATAAGGAGGCACACCATGCGGAAAACAGATATAGGAATCATAGGCCTGGCAGTGATGGGCAGAAGCCTGGCGCTGAACATGGCGGATCACGGCTTTCAGGTAGGAGGCTATAACAGAAGTAAAGAGGTGACAGAAGCTGTCATAAAGGAACATCCCCATAAAAATCTCATCCCATTTTATACTCTGAAAGATCTGGTGGGATCACAGGAACGCCCCAGAAAATTCATGATGATGGTAAAAGCGGGCAGACCTGTGGACGCAGTGATCGCCCAGTTGGAGCCTCTTCTGGAAGAAGGGGATATTCTCATTGACGGTGGAAATTCTTTTTTTGAAGACACCAGAAGACGAACAGAAGCACTTGGAAAAAAGGGCATCCACTATTTCGGCGTTGGTGTTTCCGGCGGGGAAAAAGGGGCGCGTTTCGGTCCGTCCATTATGCCGGGCGGCAATGCCCGGGCTTACCGGGAAGTCGCGCCCATTCTGGAGGCAATCGCCGCAAAGGCCCAGGGTGAGCCCTGCTGCGCATACATGGGACCGGACGGTGCAGGCCATTATGTGAAAATGGTGCACAACGGAATCGAGTACGCGGATATGCAGCTCATCGCAGAGGCTTACCTGCTCTTAAAATACGCAGGCGGGTTTAACAATCAGGAGCTGGCAGAGGAATTTTCAAAATGGAATAAAGGAGAATTAAAAAGTTTCCTTATCGGCATTACAGCGGGCATCTTCGGGGAGGCAGACGATTTTTCAGAGGGACAGCTTGTGGATTACATTGTGGACAGTGCCGGGCAGAAAGGTACCGGAAGGTGGACAAGTCTGGAATCCCTGAAACAGGGCGTGAATGTATCCATGATCACAGCGGCCTGCAATGCAAGGATTATGTCAAACCGGCTGGAACAGCGTGCCGAGGCGAAAAAAATCATCCCGGGTCCCCAGATCATGGAGGCGGAGCCGAAAACAGACTCCCGGAAGGAGGCATTTGCAAATCTGGTCAGGGAAGGGCTTTATGCAGCCAAGATCGTGGCCTATGCACAGGGATTTGACCTGCTCTTTCATGCCTCCGCGGAATACGGATGGAATCTGGATTTCGGAAGGATCGCGGCTATATTCCGCGCCGGCTGTATTATCCAGGCAGAGTTTTTAAATGACATCACAAGAGCATTTGAGAAGAATCCGAAACTTAACAACCTGATCCTGGATGAATTTTTCCTGGATAAGATCAGCAGAAACCAGGATAGCCTGCGAAAAGTGCTTTCCTGCGGTATCCTGTCAGGCATTCCCATGCCGGCCATGAGCCAGGCCGCTGCTTATCTGGATGCATTCCGGGGAATGCCCGTGGGGGCCAATCTGATTCAGGCACAGAGGGACTGTTTTGGTGCCCATACCTATGAGCGGACTGACAGGGAAGGCACTTTCCACCATGAATGGGGGCAGGGATATGAATAAAAAACTTACGTTTACTATTTTCGGAGGGACCGGTGATCTGACGTTTCGAAAATTGCTTCCGGCACTCTACAATATGTCGGTTTCCAGTAAAACAGAATCCGTGGGACAGGTGATCATCATCGGTAGAAGGGACTATACCAGTGAGCAGTACCGGATGATCGCCAGGGACTGGGTGGAAAAGTTTGCCCGCCTTCCCTACACGGAGCAGGATTATGACAGGCTGGCAGCAGGGATTTTATACTATAAAATGGACTTTACAGATGAGGAGGCCTATGCACAGCTCAATGCATTTTATAAAGAGATGGAGGCAGGCAGCCATATTTTCTATTTTGCAGTAGCACCCAGATTTTTCTCTTCCATTGTGACAGGGCTTGTCCATGTGGAGCATGCCTGCCGGGGAAAAGTAGTGCTGGAGAAGCCCTTCGGTGAAAATCTGGCGGCAGCAAAAGAGCTGAACGAGAAAATGGAGCATTTCTTCCATCCGGATCATATTTACCGGATCGATCATTATCTGGGAAAGGAAATGGTGCGGAATATACAGACCATACGGTTTGCCAACCCTATCTTTTCAGGTGTGTGGGATGCAGAGCACATAGAATGCATACAGATTTCAGCCCTGGAGGAAGTGGGCGTGGAGACCAGGGGCGGATACTATGACCACAGCGGAGCCATGAAGGATATGGTGCAGAATCATCTGTTTCAGATACTTTCCATTGTAGCCATGGAACAGCCCGGGGAACTGATGCTGGCAGGAGAGGAGATGCACAGGGAACAGATCCGTGTGCTGTCCTCCCTGCATACGCCGGAAAATATCGAGGACAGTCTGGTCCTGGGGCAGTACAGGGGATACCGGGAAGAGAAAGCGGTGGCAGAGGATTCCGTGACCGAGACCTATGCTGCCCTGAAGGTCTTTCTGGACAACGACAGATGGAGGGGCATGCCCTTTTACATCCGGACCGGAAAGAAGCTGGGACATCGGGAGATGCAGGTCCTTGTGGTCTTCAAATCCGCCGCGCCTCAGGTGGAGTCCAATATTTTGAACATTAAGATACAGCCCACAGAGGGTGTTTACCTGCAGTTCAATATTAAAAAGCCCGGCGAGGAGGATGAGATCGCCCAGGCAAAAATGGATTTCTGTCAGAGCTGTTCCTTCATCAACCAGATGAACACACCGGAGGCATACGAGAGGCTGCTGGGTGCCTGTGTGAGAGGAGAGCGGTTCTGGTTCTCCCAGTGGGATCAGATCGAGGCGAGCTGGAAATATGTAGATGACATACGGAAGAGGTATCATGAAAAGAATCTTCCCGTCTATGAATACGAGCCGGGGACTTATGGTCCTGGCGCAGCGGAAAAAATGCTGGAGATGTCAGGGGATTTCTGGCTGGATTGAGAAGTGTCTTTGGCAGCGGGTCTATCCAATATATGATTGGGATATTCATATGTAAAGGCGGCACCTAACTAAGGTGTCCGCCTTCAAATACAGGGGCATTTGTCCGCCCTGCGATCAGTTTTCTGTGAGCCTTTCGTATCTTTTCCTGATACATGGCCAGAAGTCCGGGAAATTCTTTCCACTTTTCCAAATCCGCGTTTTGAGATAATTTTTCTTCCAGCAGATAGGCCTGGATGACCAGATGGTAATAGAGCTGGGAGTCCATGGATTCGGAGCGGCATATTTTATCCAGAAGTTCCGTGACGGATTTATATTTTTTCCATAACTGCCTCGTTGCTTTGGCGCGGCTGTAAGGGAGGATAATGCAGTTCAATATATAGGCCGCGGCTGCTCCTGCCAGAATGTAGCCAAGCCGGGTCAGGAACATACTGCTCACAGCCTGAAAACCGAAACTGCCCATAAAGACAGCGCCTCCCAGGGCACCTATGGTGGAGCAGGCGAAGGTTTCTCTGTAATCCGTAAAATAAAAGGACAGGTATCCCGAGAGCATCATGGCAGCCGTCCGTCCGGCCGGGGACGGGATCAGAGAATAGATCACAACAGATAAGATACCGCCGGTTATGGTGGCGAGTATACGCTTTTTCATTTTGGCGGGAACATCGTCTGCGTAGGGCAGGGAGACAGAGGCCAGGGTAAACAGAAGCCATTTGCCGTGAGGCAGGCCGAGATACTGTACAAGCAGGGTGGCGCAGGACAAAACAAGCGCGGTACGGAAGGCATAGACGGCTCTTACAGGGCTCAGATCAAGCGCTGCCTGCAGACGCACCTTAAAGGAGAGGGCGGTTTTCCTGTAATGTGTTTTGTTCAGCGGGTCAGTCATGTGCAGGAGTCTGTCCTGTGTATACTGCAGGGTGCTGCGGAACAGACGGTCTATTTTACTGTCTCCGCTGTCAGGAAAATCAGAGAAAACGGGGAGCGGAAGTTTTACGGTATCCCTCTGCAGAAAGGCGCGGAAGGATTTAAGCTGGTCAGAGGTGTACAGCAGAATCACCGTTTCCCGGTCAGACAGTTTCTCCGGCAGTTCATGGACCAGCATCAGCAGGTGTTCCAGTCCACGTCCCGCGGCGATCATGGAGAAGCTGGCGTCGGACACACACATGACTTTTTTCCTGCGCTCGTATACGGTTCTGCCGAGACGGCAGAGCTTGCTGCGAATATCCGCAGGATTCGGTTCCTTCTCTGTCTCGCCCAGCCGATTGGCAATGAGTAGAGAGATGTCATCGATCATTTCAGTCAGCACATCTTTTGCAGTCTCCACCACTCTTTTTCTTCCCATGATCCACTGATACAGCATAATAGACACAGCGCCGGCTGCCATACCCAGCATTCTTTTCGGAAGCTGCGGTGCATTTACCGGAGAAATAAATATAAGGAATAAATAAGATAAAATATAAGGAAAATATATATGATTTGAATATTCATATGTAAAAGCATACAAAATTACCAATAATGTGATAAAATTGATGACAAAGGACAGAGGAGCGGGTAATGTGCTGACCCAGAATGCGGCAGCCGCCATCCAGACAAGTACCAGCGCCTGAATGAAAAGATGCCGGAAGGGTGTGGCAGTCAGGTCACGCACCATGGAGGCTGACATCATGATGGTAAAGATGACACCCACAATGGAGTTTTCGGGGCCGAATAAAATTTGAAATATGTTCACATAGAAAATGATGAAGATAAAACTCAGTGTGCTGAAACGAAAGTTATCTTTTATCACATTCGTTATGTTCCGTTTACTTTTTGACATATATGTCTGCGTCTCCTTTTCTGATTCTTTTAACGTGTAAAAACTGCTGTTACAAAATCAATATATATTATAATACAAATATGATAGTCATATTTTATTTACTAATTTATTAGAATAGCACGATTCCATATATTTGTCAACGGGGAGAAAAAGGATGAAGACTGAAAAGATATCGGAACAATTTGTTCAAAATCTGCTGCTTGTGATGCCTAACTGGCATGCCAAGCTGATCAAACCATTTAAGGACACACTGAACCGGGAGATGAGCCTGGAAACCTATTACTGTCTGGAAACCGTGAAGAGGTGCGGTGCCATTACCATGACAAATCTGGCCCGGGAACTGAAAGTGCCCAAGCAGCAGGTCACCAAGCTGATCGACAAGCTGAGTGAATATCAGTTCGTGGAGCGTGTGAGCAATGAGAGGGACAGAAGGTCTGTCCGGATTCAGCTTACGCCGAAGGCCTCCGCTTATCTGGATGAGTATTATCTGAAAAACAGGGTCTTTATACAGATGCTGGAGGAGCAGCTTACAGAAGAGGAGCTGCAGCGGCTGAATGAAGCCGCCCGGGTTCTGAATGAGATACTTCCTAAGCTGAAATAACGGCATTTCCCCTAAATGCAACCGCCGGATGCGGGATTATACACAGGGATTGCTGGCACGCAACCGCCGTGTCTGTTATATTTGGGGAAAGAAAAAGGAGGAACAACAAATGGATATATCAGAAAAAATACTGCAGCTCAGAAAGGCAAAAGGCTTTACACAGGAGGAACTGGCAGAGAAGCTCAATGTCTCCAGACAGTCTGTTTCCAAATGGGAATCAGGTCAGTCTGTGCCGGAACTGGAGAAACTTGTGACTCTTTGCGAAGTCTTCCAGGTGTCCGCAGATTACCTGTTGAAACCCTCAGAACTGGATCAGCTTTCCATAAAAACGGAGATGCTGGAAAAACAGCAGCAGGAGCTTGCCATGGAGAGCAGGAAAAGGAAAGAGAAACAGTTCTGTATCTGGAGCTGTGTGGGAATCTATCTTACGGCATTTGCACTTTTGGTACTTCTTCGGAATATTTCTTTAGAGAATGATTTTCTTTGGAATATCTTTCCCGGATTTACGCTGCCGTTTATGATACTGGCGGTGGCCACAGCCGCTGCGATCATGGTCTGCCTGCGCCACAGAAACAGGCATGGGGCTGATTCGCGGCAGTGATCATTAAGGAATATTTTTACGGGCAGGTTCTGCGGTTCTAACCGAATCGGCAAAACCTGCTTTTTGTGATTTTCTGTAACCATTTTGGAAAAACAGGTACTAAATTAGAAGAGGGGGTGGGAATATGCAGGAATTTCAGGAACTGTACGAAAAATATAGCCGGTATGTCTACCACTTTTTGCTGAAACTCACCAACTCCAATGCGGACCTGGCAGATGAACTGACCCAGGAGACCTTTTTTCAGGTATACCTTTCACTTCCGAAATACAAAGGAGATTCCGGTATTCTCACCTGGATCTGCGGAATTGCGAAAAATGTCTGCCGCAGATATTATAAGAAGAATCCTGTCACAGTGGAGTTTTCGGGGATTGAATCTGAGCTTTTAAAGGGTGGTGGATTTCCGGGCATGGAGGAGAAAGCGGAACAGAGGGAGCTGTATACCCGTGCGGTGCAGGAAATCATGGAAATGAAAGGAAAATACAGGGAGGTACTGATTTACCGCCTGTTTTTTGATATGTCCTTTCACGAGATTGCTGAGATCATGGGGATAAAGGAAAATTCAGCGAAAGTGATTTATCACCGGGGGAAAAATATGATTCGCGGTAGAATGGAGGAATATGGGGATGACAGATAAAAGTTTTTGTCCGGCGGTTAAGGATTTGCTGCCCCTCTATGAAGACGGGGCTTTGAGCCGGGAGACAGAGGAACTGGTCAGCGGACATTTGAGGCAGTGCGGGGCGTGCAGGGCGTATTATGAAGAGATGAAGGGAGTGGAGCCCGACCGGGAGGAGGAAACTGAAGAGAGGATGCGGTACCGAAAGATTGCAAAGCGCATCCATCACAGACGCTTAGGGGCCGCAGGTCTTGTCCTTTTGTTATGTATGGGTATTTTTATTGTAACAACCAGCATGTTTCAGAGAGCTATTGTCTCAGGGGACTGCATGGCGCCCACAGTCAGAGACCGGGAGACTTATATCATGAATAAATGGGCGTACAAAACGGGTGCACCATGCCGCAGGGATATCCTTGTATACGAGAGAGACGGAGTTTTCTATATCACCAGAGTGATCGGGCTTCCGGGAGAGCAGGTGGAGTTAAAACAGGGCAGCGTGTACATAGACGGCCGGTTATATGAGGAATCCGGAACGTATCCCGGGGACTGTTCCATGGAGCTGACAGAGCTTGGAGAAAATGAATATTTTGTGCTGGAGGATAATCGGCAGGCGGCAGACGGGAAAAATCATATAATCAGGAAAAGTGACATTGCCGGCAAAGTGATGGTCACACATTGAGGAGGGCAGATGAGAGAGATCATCAAATTGAATCAAATTTCAAAGGTATATAACCATAAACAGATCCTGGATCAGGTCGACCTGTCCATATACGAAGGGCAGTCCATTGCGTTTACGGGGCATAACGGCAGCGGAAAAAGCACCATGCTCAAAATTATCGCCGGGCTTGTAAGACCTTCCGGCGGGAAGGTGGTTTACAGGGAAAAACTGCTGTTTCACTACGTGCCGGAACGTTTTCCGAAGATGAATCTAACGGCATGGCAGTATCTGAAGAGAATGGGGGAGATAGACGGGATACCCGGGAAGGTTCTGGCGGACAGATGCGAAAAATTGTTTGCTGATTTTTTCCTGACAGAGATGGTACATACCCCCATGAAAGATCTGTCAAAGGGTACCTTGCAGAAGATTGGTGTAATACAGGCTCTTCTGCGGAGACCACAGGTGCTGCTGTTGGACGAGCCGCTGTCGGGACAGGATATGGACTCCCAGATGGTATTCATTCAGAAAATGAATGCCCTCAGAGCGGAAAAGGTAACGCTTCTCATGTCCTGCCATGAAAAATATCTGGTTGAAAGTCTGTCGGATACGGTAATGGCTGTGGGACACGGGCAGGTGAATAAGGTTGACATAACTGCAGAGCTTTCCGCCAAAGAATACATCCTGTGGTTTGAAAGACAGGAAAATGCTTCCTGGCCGGAAGAATACCGGCCGTATATCCAGATAGCGGGAAAAGGCTGCAGAGCAAGGATTTCGGAGCATGAGAGCAGCCGGATGATAGTGGAGATGATCCGGCACGGATGGAAACTGAGGGGGATGAGTGATGCGCAGGTTTAGCGGATTAGTAAAATATCAGATGCAGCAGTATTTCAGTACAAGCAGGTTTGCCATGCCCTTTGCTGTACTTATGATCTTACTGTACAGTATCTATTCCTCCAGACCTGTGGGGGTGGTGGACAGTCTGATGGTGTCCTGTGTATTTTTATTCCTGCTCATGGTGTGGATCGGGGTTACGGCCTGTGACATGGAACATGAGGTTTCAGAACAGATATTGATCCTGCGGGTACAGAGTGCCTGGAAATATTATAGCAGCCATGCATGTTTCCTGTTTCTGATTGGAATGATAAGCAGTGCCATAGCCGTTCTCTTTCCTGTGATCATGGATCTGTGCAGCCGGGGGCAGCTTTTTGAACGGCCGCTTAAGGCGGCTGACCTGCTGTACGGTTTCCCGCTTATGTCCGTAAGTGCCTTTTTGGGAGGCGCGCTGGGAGAAATCTCACATCCCGGATTGAACAGGAACAGGAAAACAGCCATCCTATTTACCTTCCTGCTGGCAGTCACAGCGGTAACAAAGGCAGCCATACTGAAAAATGTTCCGGTGCTGGCTGTTCTTTTATGGGTGGTTCCTCCCATATCGGATGTGACGGCAATGTTCGCGGGGGAATCTTGTTTTTCTGTAAATAAATGCAGTACGGCATTTATTATTCTGCTCATATCTGGTATGATTTGGACAGCAGTAAAAATCATGGGACTGAAGAAAAAAGGATTTTAGGCGGCAGAAAGGAGAGCACTTTGAGGAAAACAGTATTATATATTGCGGAAAGTCTTGATGGGTTCATCGCAGCGCCGGACGGAGGTGTGGGCTGGCTGACAGAGCAGCATCCGGACGGTCTGGAGGAGGGCAGTTACCCGGAATTTATCAGGACCGTGGACACGGTGCTCATGGGATATACAACGTATCACCAGATCGTTACTGAGCTTTCACCGGACAAATGGGCCTATGAGGGGATGCATACCTATGTGTTTACCCATAAGGAGATTCCGGATAAGCCGGGAATCTCTTTCACGGATGAAGCCCCCGAGGATCTTGTGGAGCGCCTGAAGGAGCAGCCGGGAAAGGATATCTGGATCTGCGGAGGAGCAGAGACAGCCGGTCAGTTGATTCGGAAGGACCGAATTGACTGTTACTGGATCACAGTGATTCCCGTGATTTTGGGAAAAGGCATCCGTCTGTTTGACGGGGAGAATCCGGAGCTGCAGCTTCGTCTTATTTCCGCTGAGAGTTATAACGGCATGACGGATCTGGTATACCAGAGGAGATAGGAAGAGGGCAAAAGAGGAGGATATAAGATGAAGGGATTTCAAAGGGAGGACAGGATGTTTTCCCTGTGCGGGCTGAACTGTATGCTGTGTCCGATGCAGATTGGCGGGTACTGCCCCGGCTGCGGAGGCGGCGAAGGAAATCAGTCCTGTGCCATTGCCAGATGCAGTCTGGAGCATGACAAAGTAGAATACTGTCACCAGTGCGGGGAATACCCCTGCAGCAGATATGACGGGATTGACGAATACGACAGTTTTATCACACACCGCCACATGAAAAGAGATATGCAGAAGGCAGAGGAGGCGGGAAGCAGGGCATACGGGGAAGAGCAGGCAGAGAAAGCGGAGATTTTAAGATATCTTTTGGAGCATTATAATGACGGAAGAAAGAAAAATTTTTACTGTGTGGCAGTGAATCTTCTGGAACTGCAGGATATCAGAAATGTGATGAAGGAAATTGCAGGTATAGAAGGCCTGGATGAGCTTTCGGAAAAAGAGAGAGCTTCCTGTGCGGCAAAACTTTTCCAGGCAGCAGCCGCCAAACAGGGGATAGAATTGAAACTGAAGAAAAAGCCGGGAAAGAAGAAGTGAAAAGCCGGCTTTTTTCTATTTTCATTTATCGCATATTTTGATAAAATGGAACACAGAACGCGGGTTTAGCCGGAAAGGGGCGGACAACGTGGAAGAAAGAGACAAGAGATAAGAAGGCAGGAAAAGAAAATGGAAGGAAAGAAAAAGAGAATTCTCCGTGCATTCCGCGCGGCATTTCCCTATACCATCCCTATTTTTGCAGGGTTTTGGTTTGTGGGGCTGACGTATGGTATTTATATGAATGTATCGGGGTTCAGTTTTTGGTACCCTATGATCATGAGTCTGACAATATTTGCAGGCTCCATAGAATTTGTGGTGGTCAACATGCTGCTTGGGGCGTTTAACCCGCTTCAGGCTCTTGTGATGACTCTTATGATAAATGCAAGGCATTTATTTTACGGCATTTCCATGCTGGACAAATACAGGAACACGGGCTGGAAAAAAGGATTTCTGATTTTCGGAATGTGTGACGAGAGCTTTACCATCAACTATACGGCAAAGATACCGGAGGATGTGGATGAGGGCTGGTTTATGTTCTTTGTGACGCTGCTGAATTATCTCTACTGGTTTTCCGGCGCCACTTTAGGAGGTATCTTCGGTTCCCTTCTGAAATTCAATACAGAAGGGCTTGATTTTGTTATGACGGCCATGTTTGTGGTCATCTTTATGGAGCAGTGGCTGAAGGAGAAGAACCATGTCAGTTCCCTTCTGGGGCTTGGCCTGTCTCTTCTGTGCCTGCTGGCGTTCGGGGCGGAGAATTTCATGATTCCTGCCATGCTGGCCATTATCGGCGTGCTGACGCTGCTTAGGAAACCCATTGAGAAAGAAAGCGAGGAAGTTTGCCAATGACTCTTACACAGCAGATCATAACCATAGCCATGGTGGTGCTTGGAACCGTACTCACACGTTTTCTGCCTTTTCTGCTCTTTCCGGCAGGAAAGCCTACCCCGAAATACATACAGTATCTTGGCAAAGTACTGCCCGCTTCCGTCTTTGGGCTTCTGGTCATTTACTGTCTGAAAAATGTCAGCATTTTCACAGGCAGCCATGGGATACCGGAACTTCTGGCAATCCTGCTGGTGATCGCGCTGCATCTGTGGAAACGGCAGATGCTGTTGTCCATAGCGGGAGGCACCGTATTTTATATGCTTTTGGTCCAGACTGTTTTTTGAGAAAACGTATTGACTCTCCCACACTGTTACACCCTATACTGTAAGTGAGCTCAGAAATTCACATATGTGAAAGGTGGAAACTATGTTAAAGATCGGAGATTTCTCAAAGCTGTCGAGAATCAGTATCCGCATGCTGCGGCATTACGATGAAATAGGCCTGTTAAAGCCGGGAAAGGTGGATGCGTTTACCGGATACCGGTACTATGAAGAATCCCAGCTTCTGGACGCAGAGCGTATTCAGGTGCTGAAGAATATGGGCTTTGGCCTGTCCGTGATCCGGGAGATCATGGGAAAGTACGCAGACACGGAGGAGCTTAAGCATTTCCTGGAAATCAAGAGGCAGGAGACCGCGGAACAGGAGCAGATACTGAGGCAGCGGAAACATCTGATCGACAGTACCATTAAATGGATGAGAAAGGATGGAAGCATTATGGGATATGATGTAAGTCTGAAGACGCTGCCGAAACGGTATGTAGTCAGTGTGCGTCAAATCATTCCTGCCTATGAGGAGGAGGGGAGACTGTGGCGTATCATGAGGGATGAGACGGCAGATATGGAGCTGCGCTTTGACAGCCCCTGCTATGACATGGCTGTCTTTTATGACGGGGATTATAAGGAGAGCGATGTGGATGTGGAGGTACAGCGGACGGTCATCGGCACATACCGGGATACCGAACATGTAAAATTTAAGACCATGCCCTCAGTGCAGTATGCAGGCGCGGTTTTTCAGGGACGGTATGAAAAGATCACCCGGGTAAACGAAGCTGTGGCCAGGTGGTGCGCGGATAACGGATATGAGTTTAACGGGGTGGGATTTAACATTTACCACGTGGGACCAAAGGATACAGAGAATCCGGAGGAATTTGTGACGGAGGTTTGTTATCCGGTAAAAAAGAAACAGTAACAGGTGATGCGGGAGCTTCCTTTTTGAGGAAGCTCCTTTTGCTTTCCATACAATGGCATTCCATATTAATAATTAATTAATATGCATTCATATTTCCTTATGTTATAATGAAATTGTTTTGAAATTATATAAAATTTAATTTTAATCCAATAGAGTAAGAAGCAGGAGGTAATCATGGCAGGTGGAAGAAAAGCCGTGGTTTTTTTGGCACTCTGTATTCTGATCTGCTGCGTGGGAGGCTGCCAAAATGACAGAAAAGACGTGGAAGTAAAAGTTTGTAAAACCAGTATTTTTTCATGGGAAGAGGAATACATGCTTCCGGGTGCGGAGGAAGAGGTGCAGAAGGCTATGGAAATGCTGGATTGTGAGGCCATATACCAGCAGGTTCCGGCAGATACGGATATGGATGTGATAAAAGATTATCTGAGACGCCGCAGAAAGGCAGGCCAGGATGTCTACTATCTGGCCGGGGACTCAAAGTGGGCAGTTCAGAAAAGCGGGGAGTCCATGCTTACGGCTGTTGATACTGTGGGCAGATGGAATGAAGAGGCGGAAGCGGACGGAGAATTCTGCGGCATTGTGTGGGATGTGGAACCCTATCTTTTGGAGCGGTGGGACACAGATCCGGTCACGGTAATGGCGCAGTTTGTGCAGAACGCCGCCAAAGCGTATGAGGCGGCAGAGAAGCGGAATCTGCTTGTGATCCTCTGCATCCCCAATTTTTACGATTCCATGGGTCTTGAACAGTCACTGGAGAAGCTGATCCGGACGGGCTGTGACGCTGTAGCTGTCATGAATTATGATAAAACAGATGAGGCGGGCCAGATATGGGGCGAAGCAGAGATCGCGGAAAAATACGGAAAGGGAATCATCCATATTACGGAAATGCAGAGGCCCGGCACCCATGATCTGGAACCCAAGAACACCTATTACGAAGACGGGATAGAAGCAGTTAAAGAGAGCTGGGAGCATCTCAGGGAGGAGATACCAAATGAGAATCTGGGATTTTCCTGGCACTATCTGAAACCGGTGCTGGAACTGCTGGAGTTGGACACATTCCAGGAGAAAGGGGAAAATACATGAGAGAAGTATTGCGTCAGGAGAAGAAGTATCTGATGTCATATGATCAGTTCAGAAGGCTGGACAACACATTTGAGAAAGTACTGCATCCGGATCCCCACAACGGGGTGAGCGGATATGCTGTCCGAAGCCTGTATTTTGATACACTGCAGGAAAGGGATTTTTACGAGAAGGAAGACGGGCTGGAGATCCGCAGAAAAATCCGTCTGCGGACCTATTCGCCCACCTCTGATTTTGCTATGCTGGAAATGAAGCAGAAGCAGGGGGATAATCAGAAAAAGAGGTCTCTGCGCGTATCCAGAGAAGATGCCATAGAACTGTCCCGGGGCAGGTACGGGTGTCTGCTTAAGTATGAGGACCCCTTTGCAAAGGAATGCTACGGGCTTATGAATATGATGCTGTACCGTCCGAAATCCATTGTGGAGTACCAGAGAAAAGCCTATATAGCAAGTGAAAATAAGACCCGCATCACCTTTGACTTTGATATCAAAGCCACGGAAAGTGACTTCCGCATTTTTGCGGCAGATCTGAACCAGAATCCTGTGATGGATAAATACCTGGTGGTGATGGAAGTAAAATACAGCGGTTTTATGCTGAGTTATATTAAACAGATGGTTAGCTTGGAGGGAAAAAGCCCACTTTCCGTGAGCAAATACAGTCTTTCCAGAAGCGCCAGCCTTCATTTTTTATTCTGACATACAGCAGCCGGGCTGCAGAAAGAGAGGAAAAAGCATAAATGAAAAATTATCTTTATTCTATGTTTGAGGAGACAGGTTCTCTGAATACAGAGCAGATCATTCTGAATATACTCGTAGCGGTGATTCTCGGAGGCGTTATTTACCTGTCCTATTATTTCACCCATGCAGGCGGAGTGTATTCCAAAAAATTCAATGTGTCCCTCATAACCCTTACGGTCTTAACCGCCACTGTCATGACGGTTATAGGCAACAACATTGCCCTGTCCCTCGGTATGGTAGGTGCGCTGTCCATTGTGAGATTCAGGACGGCGATCAAGGATTCCCGGGATACTACTTATATTTTCTGGACCATCATTGTGGGAATCTGCTGCGGTGTGGGCGATTATGTGGTGGCCTGTGTGGGCAGCGGTGTGGTGTTCCTGGTCCTGTTGGTTCTGGGAAGAGTGAAAAACGACAACAGGATCCTTCTCATCATCCGGGGCGCGAGGAATATGGAGCGCAGGATGGAAGCCATTGTATTTGACTATTTTGAGGCAAAGGCCATGCTGAGAGTCAAGAACACAAGCCGGGAATCCATTGAGCTTATATATGAGATGCCCAGAAAGATATATCTTCTCTCCAATAAAAAGGAGAAGAGTATTGCGGAGATGCTGTATGAACTGGAATCTATCGAATATGTCAATATTGTAACTCAGAATGATGAGATCAGCGGGTAACAACAATGAAAAGTAAATGGTTATACGTGGGAGCAGTTCTGCTGTCACTGCTTGCAGTGCTGGGAATAGCGAAATTCATAGAACCTGAGAATGTGAGGGTACAGCAGCATCTGTCTTACAATACAGAGGTGGAGGACACCAATCTGTCCATAGAACCGTCCTCCTTTTCCTCCCGCCTTCCGGTGGTCAGCATTGAGACAGGCGGGCAGGCCATACCGGGAAGACCGGAGGAGGGCCAGAAAGTAAGCCAGGTGAAGAATACCTTTATCCATGCAGAGATGAAGATCATGGAAAATAAAGGGGAGCTAAATACTCTGCAGGACACGCCCCAGGTGGAGTCAGATATACAGATCCGTGTCAGGGGAAATTCCTCCCGGCTGTTTGATAAGGCCGGGTATTTGTTTAAATTCACGGATGAGGACGGCATGGACAAGGGATATGAGGTTATGGGAATGGAAAAGGACAGTACCTGGGTACTGCACGGCCCTTATCTGGATAAGACCCTGATGCGGAATTATATGTGGTATAACCTCTCGGGCCAGATCATGGAATGGGCACCGGATGTGCGTTTTTGCGAGGTGTTCTTGAACGATGAATACCAGGGCGTATACGTGATGGCAGAACAGATCAGTGTAGGGGAAGGCAGAGTAGAGGTGACTGAGTATGACGGGAAATCCAATGCCTCCAGCTATATTGTCTGTGTGGACAGGGAGAGTGTCAATGATGTGGATTATCTGGATAACTTCACAGAGTACGCAAGGCGGATGACGAGCAAGGTGGAGGTTAAATATCCGGGTGCCAGAAAGCTGACACCGGAGATCACGGATTATATCAGCCGGGATTTTTCAGAGTTTGAGAAGTCCCTGTATTCGTATGATTATACATCCAGGCGCTATGGCTATCGGAACTTTATAGACGTAGATAATTTTGTGGATTATTTCATTATCAATGAGGTGACGCAGAATACAGATGCCGGTATTTTTTCCACCTATTTTTACAAGGATATATCGGGTAAGCTGAAGACAGCGGTCTGGGATTTTAACAACTGTTGTGATAACTACATGGAATACCAGCAGTCCATGGCAGGTTTTTTTATGCAGAACAGAACATGGTTTTTCATGCTTGCCAAGGATGAGGCGTTTACCGAAAAGGTGATCGACAGATACAGAGAACTCAGAAAAGGGATACTCAGCGATGACCATGTAAAGGCATATATGGAAGAGGTACAGGAATACCTGGGATGTGCTATAGACCGAAATTTCCAGGTATGGGGATATACCTTTGAACCGCAGAACGACCTTCTGAAAGGGGAAGGGCGGCAGATCAGCTCTTATGATGAGGCAGTGGAACAGTATGAAAAACGCCTTGTCAGCCGTATGGGCTGGATGGATAAGCATATAGATGCCCTGTACTCCTACAGCCACGAGTCTGTCAACAAAAAATTTAATGATTAGAATGCGTTGTAACGGAGGAAACATACTTTGAAGAAATTTTTGATCGGTGCTGTTTCGCTGATAATTCTGGTTCTCTTTTTGAACACGGCATATTACCGGTGGGGATTTTATATTGATTTTTGGCCGGACAAAGAACCGGATACTTTTACAACGGTCAGCGGTAAAGAAATCCTGGTGGATGAGGGGAAAGGGCCCGAGCCATTTGAGATAAAAGGGGTAGATCTGGGTGCCGGAATACCGGGACATTTTGCCACGGAGTATGCCATTGACAAGGAAACGTATCTGAGATGGTTCCGCATGATCCAGGATATGGGGGCAAATACCATCCGTGTGTATACCATTCTTTCCAGTGATTTTTATGAAGCTGTGTATGAATATAACAGGGATAACCCGGAGCCTCTTTACATTATCCACGGGGTATGGGTCAATGATTATATACAGAATTCACACGTGGATGCCTTTGATGATTCCTTTTTAAAAACTTTTAAGGAGGACTGCAGGACTTTGGTAGATATCATCCACGGCAGGAAGAAAATGAACCTGGGATACAGCACATCCAACGCCAGCGGTTCCTATACAAAGGATATCTCCCGGTGGGTGCTGGGATATATCATGGGTGTAGAGTGGGAGGATGTGACGGTTGCGTATACGGACCATATGCGCCGGGAGAACAGTTCCTACCGGGGGGAGTATATGTATACGACCGAAGATGCCACACCCTTTGAAGCCATGCTGGCAGAGGCCGGTGACCAGATCATTATGTATGAGAGTAAAAAATATAAAGAACAGCGCCTGGTGGCATTTTCCAACTGGCCTACAACGGACCCCATGGACTATCCGGAGGAGATCAACCAGTTGTTTATGAAATGTGCACAGGTGGATGTGGAGCATATTGCCTCCACAGATAAATTCCTTTCCGGTCAGTTTGCGTCCTACCATGTGTATTCCTATTATCCGGACTATCTGAGTCATTATGATTCCTGGAAAGAGGAGATACCTTATGCGAAGGACTATCTGCAGGAGGACGGCAGCTATAACACCTACGGAATCTATCTGGAAATGCTGAACCGCCATCATACCATGCCTGTGGTCATATCCGAGTTTGGCGTGCCCACGTCAAGAGGCAGGGCACAGCTTGATTTTCACACAGCCCGTTCCCAGGGATATATGTCGGAGAAAGAGCAGGGAAATGCCCTGGTGTCCAGCTATGAGGACATCAAAAAGGCGGGGTGCGCGGGGAGTATTATCTTCTCCTGGCAGGATGAGTGGTTCAAGAGAACCTGGAATACCATGGCAAATGTAGACCTGACCAAGACGGCCTACTGGAGTGATTTTCAGACAAATGAACAGTTTTTCGGACTGATGTCCTTTGACCCCGGGGAAGAGGAGAGCGTCTGCTATACGGACGGAGACACAGAGGAGTGGAGCGGGGACGATATACTCTCAGAAAACGGAGATTACACCTTGTCCATGAAATACGATGAGAAGTTCATCTATTTCCGTATCCACAAGGAGAATCTGGATTTTGAAAATGAGAAAATCTATATTCCGCTGGATATCACGCCCAAGTCAGGGAGTTATTATGCGGAGGGCGAGGATGTAAAATTTGACCGGCAGGCTGATTTTCTGGTTGTATTGGACGGAAAAGAGAACAGCCGTGTTCTTGTACAGCAGCGCTATGATGTCTTCCGGGTGGTGTACAGTGAGGCATATGGGGAGGATAACCCGTATTTTGAAGTGCCGGATAAGGATACTCCTGTTTTTGACAAGATATATATGGCACTTCAGATCGGCAATGTGAATGCAGCGGACGAGGAGGATAGGATGTCAGAAAAGTTTGAGACGGGAAGACTTACCTATGGAAACGGAAATCCCTACGACCGGGATTACCATTCTGTGTCGGATTTTATTGCCGATGGGGATGATATTGAGATCCGGCTTCCATGGGATCTGCTGAATTTCTCCAATCCATCCCAGATGCAGGTCCATGATGATTATTATGAGAACTATGGAATCGAAAATCTGTCCGTGAAAGGGATATATGCCGGAATCGGAACAGAGGCGGGGAAGGATAACAGGATTAAAATGAACCGGAAGGAGCTGAAGGGGTAGGGGAAGGATCCCACGTACCATGAACGGCTGAAGCAGTCCTATTATATGATACAGGATATCTGGAACAGATAAAAAACACGAAGGAGGAGACAATGCACATACTTTCAATCAAACCGGAAGTGATTTTATATGTCTATATGGCAAGCTGTGTTGCTGTCCTTGTGTTTAATGTACTCTACATTTTTATTGACAAGTACAGGGGGCGGCGTCTGGAGCACCAAAGCCTGGAGATGGTAGATGAGATTACGGGACAGATACAGCAGATGGAAGCCGGCGTTGATGTCCGGGAGGAATATTTTACGGGTCTGATACGGAGGTTGAAAAAACTGGAAAAATTAAGAGCCTTTGAATTATCCATGGAGGAGATACGAAGACAGATGCCGGCCGGGCGAACGGAAAAGTATCTGGAACAAATGCGCCGGGTTTTCCTGGAATTAGTCCCTGTATATGAGAAAAGGGATGAAATTGAGCAGGCTTATTTTGCCAGTCTTGTAGAGAAGTTCGGCATAGACAAAGGTCACACGGCTTATGACGGCCTGATGGATTTTATGATCCGTATGGTAGTCCACAAGGGTGTCTTCGTCAGGGAGAACGCGCTGAGGGCTCTTTATATGATCGGGAACAAAGAGGCAGTGCTGGCCGCCTGGGAGAAAATGGAGGATAATGAGATCTGCCACAGCAAAAAGCTGCTGTCTGACGGCCTTCTTAAATTTACAGGTGACAGGGGAGAACTTGCCCGCCTGCTGTTTGAGCACAGGAGCAGGTTTGATACCCGGCTGGTACTTCCTGTCATGCAGTTCATCCGGTTTCTGGGTGAGGATTTCCGGAAAGAGTTCCTGGAACTTCTCTCCAAGGAGACAGTAGATAAGGAAATCCGTCTGGAGGCAGTCCGTTATTTCAGAAAATATCCGTATGAGCCGGTCCGTGCGCTGCTGCAGCGCTTTTTGCAGTACCATGAATATTTGGACTGGGAATATGCCGCGGTTGCGGCCCAGGCTCTGGAATCCTATCCCGGTCCTGATACAGTGGATTGTCTGAAAGAAGGGCTGAAGGCTGTCAACTGGTATGTGCGGCTGAACAGCGCGGAGACCCTGATCATGGGTCTTAAAATACCAAAGAAGGATTTATTCGATGTGTATAATGGACGTGACCGTTATGCCAGAGAGATCCTGAATTATGTCACAGAGAAAATAGAGATCAAAGGCCAGGAAATGGAGCTGAGGGAGACAGATGTTTGAGTTTGTTAAGTGTTTTTATACAGTGGTGGGTGCCCTGTTTGTCATCTACCTGCTGGGCTATTCCACATTTCTTATCGCTTCTGTGATCGCCGGCTCTCTTGACCTGTACAAGGAGAGTAAAAAGAGACGATACCACAATGAGATCAGCCATGACTATTACGTTCCTGTGTCCATTGTAGTTCCCGCCTATAATGAGGAGGTCACAGTGGTTGACACGGTGAAATCCCTGCTCATGATGGATTACAGGCTGTATGAGATCGTTGTCGTGGATGACGGATCAAAGGACGCGACTACCCAGGTACTGCTGGATGCCTTTCATCTGAAAAAGGTGATGCGGCCTATTAACCGGCAGATCAAATGCAGAAAGGAACAGAATGTATACGAGGCTGTGGTCAATGGGATCAATATCACTTTGGTCCAGAAGATAAACGGCGGTAAGGCGGATGCCCTGAATATGGGTATCAATGCGTCCAGATACCCGTATTTTATCTGTATGGATGCGGACAGTGTGCTGCAGAAGGATTCTCTGAAATATATTGTCCGCCCGGTGCTGGAGGATGACACCATTGTGGCGGTGGGCGGCCTGGTGAGGATATCCAACTGTGCGGTGCTGAGTGAGGGCGAGCTTGTGGACTATCACATGCCCTGGAACCCCATTGTGGGAATGCAGATACTGGAGTATGACCGCTCTTTCATGGCATCCAGAATCCTTATGGATAAATTTAACGGCAACCTGATCATATCCGGGGCGTTCGGACTTTTTAAGAAAGATATGGTCGCCAGCGTGGGCGGTTACGATGCCTCCACTATGGGAGAGGATATGGAGCTGGTCGTAAAACTTCATGCCTTCTGCCGTATCAATAAAATACCCTATGGGATACGATACATACCGGACGCGATCTGCTGGAGTCAGTGTCCTTCCAGTATCGGGGATTTAAAGAAACAGAGGAGAAGATGGTTCTTAGGACTCTTCCAGTGTCTGAACAAACACAGAAGAATGTTCCTGGCACCGGAATTCGGAGTGGTGGGATACATTTCATATCTGTATTATCTTCTGTATGAACTGCTGTCCCCGTTTATCGAGTTGTTTGGGCTTTTGACCATTGTGCTGGCATATATGGTGAATCTGATCAATGTGCCTTTTATGATCATGTTTTTCCTGATCTATGCGCTCTATGGAGCGGTTTTGACTATAACGGCGTTTTTTGCCAGGATTTACACGCAGAATATCAGACTGTCCGTGCTGGATGTGGTGAAGGCTGTCTATCTGTGCATTGCGGAGAGCGTATTTTTCCGGTTTATCCAGGCGTTTACAAGAATGACGGCATTTTTCGGATATAAGAAAAAGAAAAATGTTTGGGGACAGATCAAGAGACAGAAGATACAGCTTCATCAGACATCTGAAGAAAAGGGGAAAATGGGAGATGCGAAATAAGATTATCCGTTATCTGGCAGTGATTACAGCAGCCATGTTTATTTTCACACCCTCAGTGTGCCGGGCCGGAAATGAGGTGTATGTGGCCGGCATGCCGGATTCCTGGCCTTTTGAATTTTACGACGAGACAGCAGAGGATTACAGAGGTGTCCTGCCTGACCTTCTGAGGGAGGCAGGGGAAGCCGCAGATATTACCATAAAGTATATCAAGCCCTCTGATCAGGACAGGCGCCTGGCTTTGGCCGGGAATATACAGGCAGATGCGGTATGGACGCTGGGCCTTACAGAGGAGGAGATAAAAGACGCAGGGCTTGTAAAGGGCCGGGATTTGATCGTCTATGAGGAGGACAGAGAAGAGAAAAGCATAAGTCTGGCCTATACAAAGAGTATGGAAACGGCAGATATTGAGAAGCTGGAAAAAGCGTTTCAGAATATTGACACAGCGAAAATACAGGGGGCATATGCCGGCTATGCCGCCAAAGGGGATAACCCGGAAGGAAAGTCCGGCATTTATCTTAGGATCATTTTCGGCCTTATTCTGTTTTCCATTGCCATACTTGTATTTTTTCCTGTGTACTTTTGGCAAAAAAGGCGTCAGATGGAGCAGATGGCATATAAGGATGACGTTACCGGAAGGGACAATCTGACATCCTGGAAACAAAAGTTTTCCAAATGTATCGTTGAGGAGAACAGGAATCACTATGCGGTGCTCTTTTTATACGCCGGCATTGATGTGGTGAGTCATATATACGGATACAAGGAGGCGGAGAATGCACTGCGGCTTATCAGTGATACCTGTGAAGAGCTGGTCATGCACGAAAAAGAGGCGTTTGCCCGCTTTAATGAATATTATTATATTTTCTTTGTGGAGTATACCGGAATCGAAGGGCTGAAGAAGCGGATCCGGGATATGCAGGAAAATATAGTTGAGGAATTTAAAAAGAAAGAGAAGAAATATTTTCTGGAGCTGCACACAGGTATCTACAGAATGACCAATGTGGATGAAGATCCCCTGAAGACGATCCAGTTCAGTGAAGTGGCTATGGAATATGCCAAGATACATGTCTTGGATTACGCCCTCTATGACGAATATGTGGAGAGAGAGACCATATCCGGTTATGCAATGGAACATGAGGCAATCCACGGACTGATGCATGAAGAATTTCTCATGTATCTGCAGCCCATGGTAAGCCTGGACAGCGGCAGAATCTGCGGTGCCGAGGCACTGGTCCGGTGGCAGAACCCAAACAGGGGGCTTTTAAGGCCAAATGAATTTCTGGATGTCATGAAGCGCAAGCAGCTCACGGGTAAGATGAACATGGAGATCTACCGCCAGGGCTGCCAGTTTCTGAAGCAGGAGGCAGAGAAGGGGCGTTCTCTCAGGCTGCTGTTTAATTTTACCGTTGAGAATATTGGTGATGAACAGTTCGCAAACCATTTGTATGCCATAGCAGAACAGTATCATATTGACAGGAAGCAGATCATTGTCCAGCTAAATCAGATGGTGGAGATGAGCCAGTCGGAAATTTATGCGAAAACAATCAAACAGCTCAGGCAGTTCGGCTTTGATGTATATCTGGCGGGTCTGGAACTGGACCGTGTATTCTTTCATTATCTCTACTGCGGAATCAACGGCATTAAACTGAGGCAGGAAATGATCAGCGAGATCGACAAGCCGGAGGGGAAAGTGGTAGTGAAAAGCGTGGTGGAATTGTGCAGGAAGCTGAATCTGGAAGTGCTCAGCGTAGGGGTAGAAAATGAGGAGCAGGAAAGATTCCTGAGAGACCTTGGCTGTACCATGGTCAGCGGATTCCACTATTATTATCCCGTCAGTCAGGAGGTATTTGGTGAGCTTGAGAAATGATCACAGGCTGGCTGGACACTCTGTAGTATTGGGGATATCTCTTCGGGGATATCCCTTTTTATGTGGAAAAAAGCCTTCCGGGCGGGATATGTACTTCGCGTAGGAAGAAAACGACTGTGAGGGGCGTTTGGATACTTAGTATCAAAAAGGCATCTATAGCACTTTCAAGTGCGCTCTTGTGGAGCGGGAGAGCCCTGTTTTATAATAAAATAAAAGGGAAGACAGCATTTCATTTCCGGAAATTCAGAAGGGGGAAAGCAGTATGGAAACAGCAGAAATCCTCAGGATATTGAGAGAAGAGATACATTCCGCAGTGTTTGCGACTGTGGATGAACAGGGGCTTCCTGCAACGAGAGTGATTGATATTATGTTAACTGATGAGGACAGTCTTTATTTTATTACGGCAAAGGGAAAAGCCTTTTACCGACAGCTTACGGACAGAAAATACGCGGCTGTCAGCGGCATGACACAGGGGAAGGGTTCACTGGAGAGGAAAGCCGTATCCGTGAGAGGTAAGGTGGAGAATATAGGGAGCGGCAGACTTGCCCAGGTATTTGAAGCGAATCCTTATATGGCGGAGATTTATCCGGAGGAGGAAAGCCGTACTGCACTGGAGGTATTCCGCATGTATGAGGGGGAGGGCGAATATTTTGACCTCTCAGCAAAACCCGTGGTGCGGCATACTTTTTCCCTGGGCGGCGCACAGGAAAGACATCCTGTCAGCGGAGACTATTATATTGACGAGACCTGCAGCGGCTGCCGGGAATGTCTTAAAAAGTGCCCGCAGAAGTGTATTGATATGTCTGCAGTTCCATATGTGATCCTGCAGGAGCACTGCCTGCGCTGCGGAAACTGTCAGGAGGTATGTCCCTGCAAGGCAGTACATCGAAGATAGGAGGGAGGTTTATTGGGGCTGATGGAGGCTTTGAACGCTTTGAACAGAAAAGAGGAGAAGAAAGAGGAAAATCTGTACCGTGAACTGCGGACAGCCGAGACGGTGGTGATCGGAGCCGGAGCCGGACTTTCCACTTCTGCCGGATTTGTATACACCGGGGAGAGGTTCCGGGAAAACTTCCGTGATTTTGAGGTGAAGTACGGGTTTCATGATATGTACAGCGGAGGTTTTTATCCCTATGAGTCCCTGGAAGAATATTGGGCTTATTGGAGCAGATATATTTACCTGAACCGGTACCGGGAGGTGCCGAAGCCGGTCTATACGGATCTGCTTCAGTTAGTAAAGGATAAGGATTATTTTGTGCTGACCACAAATGTGGACCATTGTTTTCAGAGAGCCGGGTTTGACAAGAAGCGGCTTTTCTATACCCAGGGGGACTTTGGGCTGTGGCAGTGTTCCGTACCGTGCCATAAGAAAACCTATGATAATGAGGAGACCGTGCGCCGCATGATCGCCAAACAGAAGGATATGCGCATTCCGGGTGAACTGATTCCGCTTTGCCCTGTCTGCAAAAAGCCCATGACTATGAATCTGAGAGCAGACAGCACGTTTGTGGAGGATGAGGGATGGCACGAAGCCTGCGGGCGGTATGAGAATTTTTTGGAGACCCGTAAAGGAAGCAGGGTCTTATTTCTGGAGCTGGGCTGCGGGATGAATACACCCGGTATCATCAAGTTCAGTTTTTGGCGCCTTACCAGCCAATGGCCGGAGGCGGTGTATGGGTGCATCAATCTGGGGGAAGCCTATGCGCCGCAGGAAATAGAGGGAAAGTCTGTCTGTATCAGTGAAGATATCGGCAGGATCCTGAGCGTTTGGAAGAGGAGAATGGAAGATGAGAGCTAAGGATATGACCCAGGAAGAGCGTTTGGATTATCTGATCCATTATTTATGTGAGGATTCCGTTCAGTACCGGGGCCTGCGGGTGGAAAAGGCAGAACGGCGCGCCACACTGCGTTCACTCATGAACATCCGTATGCCGGGTCACGTCTCGGCGGAATTTCTGGAAATACAGGATGCTTTTCTGCAGAAGGAGGCTTGGGAGAAGGGGATTGTGGATGTGGAGCACATTCCCACGATTCGTGAGGCATACGGCATAACCGGACAGAACAGCACCAGAATATCCCTGTGGCAGGGGGATATCACCAGATTATCCGTGGATGCCATTGTAAACGCTGCCAATTCCCGGATGCTGGGGTGCTTTGTTCCCTGCCACGGGTGCATCGATAATGCCATACACTCTGCGGCAGGTATAGAACTGCGGGAGGAATGCAGCAGGCTTATGGAGAGAAAGGGGCATGAGGAGGCCACCGGAGAGGCAGAGATCACAGGAGCATACAACCTGCCTTGTAAATATGTTCTGCATACAGTGGGCCCCATTGTCTATGAGAACCTTACAAAACACCACTGCCGGCAGCTCGCATCCTGCTACAAATCCTGTCTCAGTCTGGCTGAGGAGAAGGGCCTTAAAAGCGTAGCTTTCTGCTGTATATCCACCGGGGAATTTCATTTCCCCAACCATAAGGCCGCGGAGATCGCAGTGAAGACCGTGGGAGAGTGGCTGGGGCACAGCGGGATGGAGAGGGTGGTGTTTAATGTGTTTAAGGATGAGGATTTAAGGATATATGAAGAGATTTTGAAAACATTATAATTTCCAGCATGACGGAACCGTCTGCCTGATACAGGGCAGGCGGTTTTTGTGTGCGTGTATAAGATTTCATGCGATATAGGGGGAATTACTTAGTTGTCAAAAACTTCTATAAACTTTTTCTTACTATACGAAAGAAAGATTATATAATATAATTTTTTTAGATAAAAGATTTAACAATTTTTGATGCGCATCAGAATTATTAAATAATGAAATGGACAAAAAAAACTATACCAGGTACGAACAAGGAGAAAAGGTATGAAAAAAAGATTAAGTATGCTGCTTGCAGCCAGTGCAGCAGTCAGCCTTCTGTTGGCAGGATGCGGTGGGGATTCTGCATCCGAAGATAAAAATTCAGAAGAAAAAGTCAATACAGAGAGCAATGATACGCAGAAAAAAGAGGAGGAAGAAAAAGAATCAGGGGAGACAGCCAAAATTACGTTCTGGGATATGATGTGGGGAGAAGCAGGTGTGTACGATGTGGCCGCGGAAGCACTGGTGGACCAGTACAACCAGGAAAATCCCAATGTGAAAGTAGAATATCAGAGTGTGCCCTGGGATAACTACTATCAGACATTTTTGACGGCGATCACCAGCGGAACAGGGCCGGATGTAGCCACGGCAGGATCTCAGACTCCAATGCAGTTTGCGACCATGGGGGAAATCATGCCGCTTACCCCTATTGTAGAAAAATGGCAGAGCGAAAAGGATCCGATCCTGGATGATATGATGGAGGGGATACTGGAAACAAACAAACTTGAAGACGAGTATATTGCGCTTCCCTGGCAGTGTGATACAAGGATTTTTACATATCGGACGGATATGTTCAAGGAGGCAGGAATTGAGAAACTTCCGTCTACATGGGAGGAATTACTGGATGTGCTTCGCACGCTGAAGGAGAAAAATCCAGATGTCTTTCCGCTTGTGACAGCCGGGGATTTGGGCGGAGCACAGAACATTATGATGTATCTGACCGTGGGAAATAATGTGGGTCCCGTAACAGCAGACGCCAAATCAGATTTTACTTCACCTAAGATGCAGGAATGTTTGGAGTTTGTTGCAGCCCTTATGGATGAAGAGCTGATTCCGGAAGCAACCATCAGCTACAAAGATGCAGATGCGCAGAAACTTTTCTATTCCGGTCAGGCTGCCATTTTTTATGGGGCACCTGTTATAGGATTTTTTGAGGATGAAAATCTGAAAGATAATCTTGACATTCTTGATCCCCTGCAGGGGCCGTCAGCGGACAAACCGCAGACTGTGTACTGGGCAAACAGTATAGCGGCATATAACAAAGACTCTGAAAATGCGCAGGCAACCCTGGACTTTGTGGAGTGGTGGGTAAAAAATTCAAAGACATTGTTCACAGAGGGGAAATGCGGCAAAACGCCGGTACTGAAATCTATCACAACAGATCCTTACTATGATAACGCAGTATTAGAAAAGCTTGTTAATGAAAAGATCATGCCTACCTTTGTACATGCGACAGAACCGATCCAGAATTTCTATCCTGCATTTGGACAGATCAACGGGGAACGTTATCTGGGAAATGCGGCACAAAAGGTTCTGAGCGGCAGACGGGATTATGAGGCAATCCTGGAAGAGGACAATGGAAATGTGGAAGCAGCGCTGGAGCTGCAGGCAGAATAGCAGACATTTTAGGGGCTGCCCACAGAAGATTTTCTGTAGGCAGCCTTTCGTAAAGGGAGTATAACTATGCAGAAAAAGAAAAAATCCAAACGCCTTGGTTATCTTATGCTTTTGCCCGCACTGGCAGTGATCCTGCTGATTCAGATCTATCCGTTTCTGGATGGTTTTAAGCTGAGCTTTACTAACAGCAATCTGTTAAGCCCGGGAAAAGAAAAATTCATAGGGGTGCAGAATTATATTGATATTCTCACAAAAGATAAAGAGTTCTACAGTTCACTGTCGTTCTCCTTTATCTACGCTATTTCTATTGTTGTATTCAGCTATGTCCTGGGAATGCTGATCGCAGCACTTTTGAATATGAATATGAAAGGGCGGGGAATTTACCGTGCAGTCATACTGATGCCCTGGGTCATCGCGCCTATGGTAATGGCTGCAAACTGGCTCTGGCTGTTAAATGACCAATTCGGCTTGATAAACCATGTGCTCATGGAGCTGAAGATAATTGAGAAACCCATTTTGTTTTTGACGACCAGGTATATGTCACGCTTTACAGTTACCATGATAGGGGTATGGAAAAACCTGCCCTTTATGACGATCACGCTGCTGGCAGGAATGCAGGGAATCCCGGGAGAATTATATGAGGCAGCCAGAATTGACGGCGGCGGGAAGATAAAAAGCTTTTTTTACATAACACTTCCGTCCCTTCGTTCCGTGTCAAAAGTGTCAGTCACCCTGCTGCTCATCTGGGCTTTTAATGGGTTTGAGAACATCTTTCTGCTCACAGAAGGGGGGCCTTCCGGCAATACTATGGTGCTTCCCATATACGCGTATAACACAGCATTTTTCAGATCAAAGATGGGGTACGCATCTGCGGCATCCGTATTAATGCTTCTGTGCATGATAGTGCTGTGTCTGATCAATCAAAAATTCAGCAGGAATAACGAATAGGAGGCGGCAGAATGAAAAGGGCAATTTCAAGGATGATCATGTATCTGGTAACATTTGCAGTGTGCTTTTTGCTGGCACTGCCTGTTATCTCCATGTTCGGGACTTCTCTGAAAACAAAGACAATGGCTATGAGTGATCTGGGGATGTTTCCCAAATTTCAGGACGTGTATCTGGGAAATTTCAGCAAGGTACTTCATGTGGAATCCTTTGTAAAAAGTATTTTCAACAGTATATTTGTATCGGTTGTGGCCATGATTTTCTGCGTATTGATCGCCGCGTTTGCGGGATATGCGATTTCAAGATTTAAGGGGAAGATTTTCAGTGGATTTATAGGGCTTCTTCTTGTACTGCAGATGCTGCCCATGATGCTGACACTGATACCAATGTTCATGATATACAAAGGACTGGGGCTGAATAATACCCATGCCGGGCTGATCGTGGCATATATCTCATTTTCACTGACATTTGCTATCTGGCTGCTGAAAGGGTTCTTTGATTCGGTGCCCATGGAATTGGAGGAATCCGGTCTGATTGACGGATGCAGCCAGTTTCAGGCATTTATCAGGATCATCCTGCCTATATCAAAGCCGGGATTGGCAACAGTAGCGATTTTTACGTTTGTCCGTTCCTGGAATGAGTATATGATGGCAAGGATACTGATCCAGACAGACGAACTGAAAACCATCAACCTGGCACTGCAGAAATTCGTACAGGAGAACCTGGTTGACTGGTCACTGCTTTCCGCCGGTGCAGTGATAGCCACAGTGCCGACTCTTTTATTTCTTCTGTTCGCACAGAAATATCTGGTACAGGGCCTGATGGCCGGGGCGGTTAAGGGATAAGGAGGACGCAGGGCAGAATGAAAGAGCATTGGAAAAAATTTGTCAACAGAATGATCAGAATAGTGCGCCGGCTGGGGCTGCAGAAACGATTTCTGCTGCTTGTGGTTTTTGCGGTCATATTTCCTCTGCTTTTTCTGGAAACAGCAACATTTTTTTCCGTGCGCAGAGTCTTTCAGTTGAGTAATTACGAGAATATGCAGCAGGAATTGGACTCTTATAATGTGCTGGTGAACAACCGTCTCAGGGAATACAGTTCTGTGGGAAATAAAATCGCTACCAGCCTGTATACCATCAAGATGCTGGAGAAAACATCAAGTGATAAACAATTGGATGATTTTATACAGACAAATGAGTATTATAAATTTTTGGACGAATGGGCCGGTGAGCTGGAAGATTATATAGCTGTGGAAGTTATAAATAAAAGAGGATTTATAGCCTACAAGCCATATCAGTTCACGGACAGCCGCCTGGAAGAGAGTGTGCTCTTTTCCCATATCATGAGTCTGGAGGAAAGGCAGGTGTGGCTCGGGGCATTCAAATGGGAGAATACGGATAAGTATTCCTCTCCTCCCAGCAGGAAAAACCTGCAGTACCCGCTGATCATATCCACCAAAGTAAAGGGCGCGTATTCCTCAGACTATCTGGGATGCGTAAATCTGTATATCGATCAGTTTCTGCTGTCAGATTTATTGTCAGAGGTTTTGAATTACAGAGAAAAAACAAGTTCACTGTTTTCGGAGGAAGAACTGTTTTTTATTGACAGAAGCGGCAAGATCGTTTCCCATAAAGATCCCGGACAGATTGGGACTTATATTGAAAAGGAGCTGAAAGAAAATTTAAAGCAGAATAAGATTGATCAACCGGAATCTAAAGTCGTGTTTCTGAATGGGGGCAGGGAGAAAAAACTTGTATTCTATTCGGAATCCAAATTAACCGGCATGCGCATGGTGGCACTGGTGGATTATAAGGAGTTCTATCAGGTGATCAACCAGATATTTAAAATGATGGTATTTTTCAGTGTACTTGTACTGGTGGTAGCAGGGATTGTGTCCTGGCTGTATTTTATCAGTATTAAAAAACCGATCAATCAGATTGTTGCAGGTATGAAGCAGGTAGAGAAGAATAATTTCTCTGTTGTGGTGGAGGATGAGGGAAAAGACGAGTTAAATTATCTTACCCAGAGATTTAATAAGATGGTTAACCGGACCGGAGAACTGATAGACCAGAAGATCAGCATGGAGACCGAGAAGAAAGATGCAGAACTGCGCGTATTGGAGGAACAGATCAATCCGCATTTTCTCTATAATACACTGGATATGATCAACTGGATCGCATTTGAGCGCAACGATGAAAAAACATGTCATATTATAGAATCCCTTTCTGAGTTCTACCGGACGGGGCTTAACTCCGGGGAACGGATATACACCGTCAGACAAGAGATCACACATGTAAGCGCTTATATTGAGATTCAGAAAGAACGTTATCAGGGAAAAATAAAATATCATTTCGATATTCAGGAAGAGACCTACCCATATGAAATGGTAAAAGTTGCGCTGCAGCCTCTTGTGGAAAATGCTATTGTCCACGGAATCATTCCCAAGGGAAGCAAGGGGAATATCTGGATCGCGGTGAAGATGGAAAACCATGAAATTCTTTTTCGGGTGGCCGATGACGGACAGGGACTTTCGGAAAAACAGACCATGGAAAAGAAAAGCGGAAGATCCAGTTATGGCCTGCGAAATGTAGATGCCAGAATCAAGATGTACTTTGGTGAGGATTATGGGGTCAGACTTGAACCGGGGGAAAATGGGAACGGCGCTGTATCCGTTATCAGGATTCCCGCAAGGATGGGAGGAGACGGAAATGAAGATCTTATTGGTGGATGATGAGTACTATATTCTGAACGGTTTATATCAGTTGATCCATGCACGTTTTCCCGAACTGGAGATTTTTACGGGAGACTATGTGACAAAAGCAAGAGAAATTCTGTACCGGGAAGAACCTGATATTTTGATCACGGATATCAGAATAGCGGAAGAGAACGGCCTTGATTTTATAAAAAGCATTAAGACAGATTTTCCCCATATGCATGTGTATATTATCAGCGGCTACAGTGAGTTTGAATATGCGAAAACGGCCATTGAGTTAAATGTGAGATATTATATTTTAAAGCCTATAAATCAAAAGAAAGTCGTCGAACTTGTGAGGCAGTCCATAGACCAGATCGCAGAGGAGAAAATCCGCAGGGAAGATGAAAAAAAGACACTGATGCTGGCAAAGAAAAAAGTGGTTTTGGACATGATCTTTGAGGGCGGCTGTTCCGCAGAACTGCAGGTGGAAATCCGGCGGCTTGGCCTGGCCTCACTGTTTGCCGGATACCGTGTGGTCAATATCAGCATAAAGGAATATTGGACGATTGCCACATACTCCCGTTCGGTACAGTTATCTAATCTGAAGATGTTTATACGCAGAAAGCTGGATGACATTTTAGGTGAGGCGGCAGGCAGCCGCTATCTGTGTATCGAAGATGAAACGGGAAATTACACACTGATCACAGGTATGCAGGATGAGCTGTTAGAAGCAGTTCTGGAACAGATTTATTCTGTGCTTTATGAGGATTTTAAGCTTTATACGGAATTTCAGATAAGCAGTTTATATGAGGGAGAATTGAGTTTTTATGCGGCTTACTGCGAATCCAGGGGAATAGGTACGAAGGCATCCAGAGTACTTTTTTACAGCGGCAGTGACAGCAGAATCGTCAAGGAGCTGGAAAAGATCAGATACAAGGCTGTAGATACTATGGAGCAGGAAAACTATATCCAGCTTGCCTCCCTGATAGAGCTTATGATAGTTCGTTTCAGCAGGGAATACGCAGAAAACCGAGTGGTGCAGAACTTTTCCAGAGAGCTGTACAGGGATATTGTAAGTTATCTCAAAGCAAAAATGACAGAATCGGATATACAAATTAATGACGGGCCGGAAGACTTTATTACGGATAATGATGAAACAAAGCTTGTAAATGCATACACGGCATTGGCGGAATGTCTGCGGACATGCCAGCAGCAGATGAATACCCGGAAAAACCGGGAGATGATTAAAAAGGTGATCGCTTATATGGAGGGAGACATCAGTTGTGTATCCCTAGACAGTGCCGCGGAACATGTGAATACAACACCCATATACCTCAGCATTATATTTAAGGAAGTGGAGGGAATCCATTTCAAAGAGTGTCTTATTCAAAAGAAAATAGAGAAGGCAAAAAGGCTTCTGGAAGATACGGAACTGCGTATCTATGAAATCGGTGCACTTGTGGGTTATGCGGATATAAAGTATTTCAGCAAAATGTTCAAACGTTATATCGGTATTACCCCTCAGGAGTACAGAAACCAATTTGATGAGAAAAAGGAGGATGAAAGCAGATGAAAACAGGGGTTTTTACAGTGAGTATGCCGGAATACAGTCCAAAGGAGGCTGTTAGGATATTAAAAGAACTGGGGTATGATGGAGTGGAGTGGCGGGTCGCGCCGTTACCGGACAAAAAGAAAGAAAATATTGCTTATGAGGACAGATACTGGCAGGATAATCAATGTACATTAGATTTAGAGACGATAGAGGAAACAGCAGAGATCATAAAACAGATATGTGCGGAGCAGCAAATCGCTGTATTTGGACTTACCACTTATTTGAAGCCCCATGAGCACAAACAGATAGAGAAGGTTCTGCGGGCTGCAGACATAATGGGGTGCAGGCAGGTTCGTGTATTTACACCGGATTATGATGAGACAAGGAACTATGAAGAGTTGTTTCAGGAGGCCAGAGAGAATGTTAAAATGCTGGAGACACTGGCACATAAATACAAGGTAAAGATTGTATTTGAAATCCATATGGACAATATTCTGGCCAGCGCAAGTGCAGCGCACCGGCTTCTGTGCGGATGCAGACCTGAGGATATGGGGGTCATTTATGACCCGGGAAACCTGGTATATGAGGGGTATGAAAATTATAAGAAAGCATTTGAAATGCTGGGGGATTACATTGCCCATATACATATTAAAAACGGAATGCTGAAACCGGAAGGAACAGATGAAAACGGTGTGCGGCAGTGGAAAAGAAGCTGGACACCATTGAAAGAGGGGAGTGCGGACCTTAAGAAATTGTTTCGTGTGATGAAAGAGATGAATTATCAGGGAAACATATCCGTGGAGGACTTTTCAAATGAAGAAAGTACATACGATAAGCTGAGGCATAATCTGGAATACCTGCATTGGCTTATGGATGTAGAGAAGGACTGATATATGAAATATGAAAAAATTTCAGGGTTTACAGACGAAATCAGCAGTCATCTGGAACAGCAGCTTATAGAAGCCGGCAGGACAGGGATATCTTATCTGGCATTACGGAATATAGACGGGAAAAACATCTGCAGCTATACACCCGGGGAGATTAAAAGGACAGTGCTGCCATTACTGAAAAAATATAAGATGAGAGTTTCATCCCTGGGTTCCCCGCTTGGAAAAATACCAATCTGTGACGAGGAAGCGTTTGCAGAACAGATGCTGCAGGCGGAAAATGCGGCACATATAGCAGAGATATTGGAATGCAGTTATGTGAGGATATTCAGTTTTTACATTCCCACAGGAGATTCCCATTCCATGTGGAGTGAATGTGCTGCAGATAAGGTAGGCAGGCTGGCAGAGGTATTAGGCAGGTATGGAATCAAAGCCCTGCATGAAAATGAAAAAGAAATATTCGGAGATACAAAAGAACATTGTCTGGAATTATTTGAAAAGGTGAACAGTCCTTTTTTGCAGGCAGCTTTTGACTTTGCCAATTTTGTGCAGTGTAAAGAGGAACCGTTAAAAGCATACCGGATGCTGGAACCATATGTGGCCTATTTCCATATCAAAGATGCATTGTCTGAAAATGGTGATACGGTTGTCTGCGGGCAGGGAGATGGCTGTATGGAAACGATTTTGGGGGATGCATTTGGGAAAGGGTACAACGGATTCCTTACATTGGAACCTCATCTTACAAGATTTGAAGGGCTGGAATTATTGGAGCGCAGAGCGGTAAAGGAAATAATCCGGGAAAACAGGGCAGAAGACGGAGCGGAAGCATTTCACATGCAGTATAATGCACTGAATCATATCCTGGAGAGAATTGACAGAAGGAAGAAGAACGGGGGAAAAGATTATGAGAGCTGATAAAATATGTGCTTATGAAAAGGGGAAAGTCAGGCTGGAGAGCTGTGAGGTGAAGCCCCCCGGTGAGAACGAAGTGCTCATTAAAACGTTGTTCAGCACGATCTCTCCGGGCACAGAGCTTGCATGGCTGAACCATATGGAAAATACGCCGGGCGAATATCCCTATTATCCCGGTTACAGCTGCTGCGGCCGTATAGAGGAAGCCGGCAGCGGTGTCCGCGGTCTGGCAGCAGGTGATTTGGTGGTGTGTAATCAAATACATTGTTCACGATTCACCGCCGACGCGCAAAAATGCACAAAAATACCGGAAAAGATAAATCCCCGGGAAGCGTCCGCATTCAGACTGGCCTCTATTTCCCTGCAGGGAATCAGAAAGGCAGATATTCAATTGGGGGATAAAGTGGCAGTTCTGGGCCTTGGGCCTATTGGAAATCTGGCGGCACAGCTTGGATTCTGTGCAGGGGCGGGCAGTGTGACAGGTTTTGATTTTGTGGAGTGGAGGCGTGTGCTGGCAAAGAAATGCGGGATTTTGAGGACAGAGGAAAATGGGGAGGACGAAGCATTCGACAGTGTTTTTGATGTTGTGATCGAAGCTACCGGAGTTCCCCAGGCTGTTAATACAGCACTTAAAATGGTGAAACCACTTGGACGTGTAGTCCTTCTGGGGTCCACAAGGGGAAATACGGACGGCGTCAATTTTTATCGTGATGTACACAGGAAAGGAATCGCTGTCATCGGAGCTCACGAAATGCATAGGGCACAGGATGAGAGGGATCAGTTCGGACATTTTAGAAGTCATCAGAGAGATGAGGAGACGATCATAGATCTTCTTGCACAGAGGAGAATTGTACTGGAACCGCTCATCAGCGAGAACGCTGCTCCTGAATGTGCGCAGACGATTTATGACAGACTGCTCAGTAAAAAAGATCCGCTGATGCTGGCTGCATTTTGCTGGTGCAGGGAATAGGAGGTATCCATGGAGAAGCTTGGATTTGGTGTTATCGGGTGTGGGTTTATAGGGATGCTCCATGCAGGTGTGATTGCCGCATTGGATGGGGCTTATCTGGCAGCGGTGGCAGATAGTGATGCGGAAAAAACAGAGGAGGCAGTTAGAAAATGGGGCTGCAGAAGTTACAAGGACTACCATGAGATGTTACGGGACCCGGATGTCGCAGTGGTTTCTGTCTGTCTGCCTTCGGGGATGCACAGCAGTGTCACCATAGAGGCAGCCAGGGACGGGAAACATGTCATCTGTGAAAAGCCCATAGATATTCATGTGGAACGAGCACAGGAGATGGTGGATACCTGCAGGGAATGCGGAGTAGAACTTGGGGTTATTATGCAGCATCGTTTTGATAAGCCCATAGTTTTACTCAAACAGGCGGCGGCAGAGGGAAAACTCGGCAAGCTGCTATGGGGAGCATCAAGAACAATCTGGTACAGAGACGAGGAATATTTTTCAAATCCATGGAGAGGCACCTGGGAATTTGACGGGGGAGGTTCTCTTATGAACCAGTCCATCCATTATATTGACCTGCTGCTTGATATTTTCGGGAAAGTGAAAAGTGTGAACGGAAAGTGCAGACGCCTGCTTCATCAGGAAATCGAGACAGAAGATGTGGGGATAGCTAATCTTGAATTTGCAAACGGCTGTCTTGGAACTGTGGAGGGAACGACAACTGCTTATCCGGGATTGTACGCGGAACTGGCTGTTTTTGCTGAAAAGGGCACAGTTATCATAAGGAACGATGAACTGTTGTTTTATCAGCTGAAAGACGGGGAAAGCAAGGCGTTCAGCTGTCTGCTGAATCCTGCAAAAGCAAATACACTGCATCAGGACGCAGCCATTTCCACAGATTCACACGAACGTCAGTACCGGGATTTTGTACAGGCTGTCACAGAGGGCAGAAAGCCTCTGGTAACAGGAGAGGATGCCCTGGAGAGCCTGAAATTGATAAAAGCCATCTATGAATCGTCAGAACAGGGCAGAGAAATTTATCTGTGACGGTAAAGGGACTGCAGGCACAGCCTGGTGCGTGATGCGGATGCCGATTGCAGCGCCAAAGTATATTTCAGGGGCACTATGGGCATTCTGTAAGGGAATTCCATTTACCGTTTATGCAGATCACCGCCAAAATAATCCTTTGATATCTGAATAAAATCCAGTGCATAGGAGGTCAGATAAGCCCCCTTCCGATATGCGATAATGGTACGTGTAAAGGCATCCGGATCATGAAGGGAAAAGCAGACCGGCGGTGTAGAAAACGTCATGTTCTTAATGTAAGTCTCCGGTGCGAAACAGATTCCTTCATTTTGCTGCACCAGCAGGAGTGCAGCCTGGGTATTCCGGGTATAGAACGGAACCTTAGGCTCAATGCCGTATTTTTTCAGAAGCTGTTCCGTTATGGCGCCTGTATTCTGCTCCGGAAAATGCAGTATGAATTTTTCGCTGCCGAGCTGTGACAAATCCACCTTGGGATAAGGGCCATCCTGACAGACTTTACATTTGGCCTCTTTCGCCAGAGGATGTCGGGGGGAAACTGCCAGCAGGATTTCTTCCCGGCCCAGAGTTTCATATTCCAGCTTGGGGTGCAGGTTTCCGTCGCTGAAAATTGCAAAGTCAATCCGGCTGTCAGTGAGAAGACGCTCCTGGATCGCATATGTCTCCTCCAGAAAATTCAGACGGATGTTGGGATGTATCCGGCGAAATGCCGGCAGGATCCTGGGTATCATGCAGGAGCTGCGCATGAGGGGAAAGGCCACATTCAGTTCTCCGTCATTGAGAGAGCGCAGATCCGCAAGCTCCTTCTCCCAGTCATGAGTCAGTTCCAGTACGCCTGAGGCGTATTCCATATACCGCCTTCCCGCATAAGTGGGGATATAGCAGTTGTCAACTCTGCTGAACAGTTTGATGCCCAGTTCCCGCTCCAGCTTTCCCAGATGTTTGCTGAGGGTCGGCTGGGAAATAAAAAGCTCCTGGGCGGCTTTCGTCATATTCTGATGTTTGGCAATACAAAGCACATAGTTCAATTCGTGGATATTCATAGATTTCTCCTGACCTCTTCTCAGCGAATGGCTGGAATACCGGATGGTACAGCAAGGTACCGGGTCCTATGCCGGATATGGTTTTTGGGGGCACTATTCCACTTTGGAATAGAATTTATAGTTAAGATGAATTAGACTTCCGATTACGGTTATCATACAATGAAAATGGAAAAGAATCAAGGAGTTATACGATTGAGAAAGGCAGGAGAAAATCTATATGAAACAGTGGTTGGAAAAACAATTTAAATTATCAGAGTTTCATTCCAATGTCAGAACAGAGCTTCTGGCCGGTCTGACTACATTTGTGACCATGGCCTATGTTCTGGCAACAGTGCCCAACATGATGGAGTCCGCAGGACTGGACAAGCACGTAATGTTCACGGTGCTGATCTTACTGGTCATCCTTACAACCTGTGCGATGGCATTCTACACGAACCGGCCGTTTGCGCTTGCCCCGGGACTGGGCAGTGTGGGTATTGTGACAGCAATGATAGCTAACGACGGCATTGCGCCTGATGTGGCTTCCGGTGTTATTTTCTGGAGCGGCGTGCTGTTTATTGCAATCTCTTTTCTGGGACTCAGAGAAGCTGTAGTGAAAGTCATTCCCGTCAGTCTGAAACACGCGGTGAGTGCCGGCATCGGTCTGTTCATCGCGCTTTTAGGAGCGAAAAGCTGTGGTCTTATTATCGCAAATGAAGCGAAGAAAAGCCTGGGATTCGGTGACCTGACCGCTCCTACGGTTATTGTTGCAGTCATCGGTTTTGTGATCTTACTGGTACTTAAAACCAGAAACGTGCCGGGAGATATGATTCTGGCCATTGCCCTTACCACACTGGTGGGGATTCCCTTTGGCGTCACAAAAATGCCGGAAAGCCTGTTTACCATGCCGGCCAATATCAGCGGGCAGTTCCTGCATGTGGATTTCCTGGGCGCACTTAATTTTGCATATATTCCATTTTTGATCGCACTTTTTGTACCCGACTTTTTCTCTACTTTCGGAACCGTGCTGGGGGTTGGCGCAAAGGCGGGGTATCTGGATGAGGACGGCAATCTTCCGGGCATTGACAAATGCTTCAAGGTGGATGCAGTGGCTACCAGTTTCGGCGCTCTGTTCGGAATGCCCAGTATGACAACATACCTGGAGTCCTCTGCAGGCGTGGAGGCAGGAGGTAAGACAGGACTTTCCGTAGTGTTTACTTCTGTTTTCTTCGGGCTGGCCCTGTTCCTGGCTCCGATCGCGCTGATGATTCCCTCAGCAGCTACTGCGCCGGTGCTGATGTACATTGGAATCAATATGCTGGGAGCAATGAAAAACATCAAATTCCATGATTTTACAGAGGCATTTCCGTCCTTTGTATGTATTGCATTTACCATCTTCGGAAACAACATTGCCAACGGCATCTGCGCTGCCCTTCCCACCTATGTGGTGATGAAGATCTCAGCAGGAAAGATAAAAGAGATTCGTCCTGTCATGTGGGTGCTGGTGGCAGTCTGTCTGCTTTATTTCTACTCAATTGTGTAAGATGGGAGGTGCCCTGTGGAAAAGGCGGATTTACTCATAAAGAATACGAAAGTTTACAATTCCTACCTGAAATGCTTTATGCCGGCTGATGTATATGTGCAGGATGGAAGGATTTATTATGTGGATACCAGGCAGGAGAATGCGCTTTCTCCGGATGAGGTGCTGGACGGCAGCGGCTGTCTGATGCTGCCGGGGTTTATCGATATACACATGCATATTGAAAGCTCCATGATGACACCTGTTTCCTTTGGGGAACGGGCAGCCTCCTGCGGGGTTACCACGCTGGTGTCCGAGCCTCACGAGATTGCCAATGTCATGGGTGTGCAGGGAATCCATGAGATGATCAACGGGGCAAAAGATTCACCGATTGATATTTTCTACGGAATCCCCAGCAGTGTTCCCTCCACAAATGAAAGCCTGGAGACGACCGGAGGTGTCATCGGATTTGAGAAAATGAAGCACCTCATGAGGGAAGAAGGCGTTGTCTGTGTAGGGGAAATCATGAATTACCGCCAGATTGTCAAGGGGACTGAGATGGAGATCACAAAGTTTCTGGATTACCTTAGAGAGGAAGATCCGCAGGCTGTTATTGAGGGCCACTGCCCTTCTCTTGTCGGCCTGGATCTGGCGAAGTTCCTGTTCAGGGGAATTGACGGTGACCATACAGAGCACACCCTTGAGGAAATCAGACAGCGTTTTGAAAACGGCATGTTCGTGGAACTGCAGGAGAAAATGCTGAAACCGGAGATTTTGGATTATATTATAAAAAATAACCTCTTTGAGCATTGTTGTTTTGTCACGGATGACACTATGGCAGATGCCCTTCTGGAAAAAGGCCAGCTCAATTATATTGTGAAAAAGGCAGTAGAGATGGGATTTCCCCTTGAGGAAGCTGTTTACTGCGCCTCCTATACCCCGGCAAGACGTATGAATCTCAGGGACAGAGGCGCTTTGGCACCGGGGAGAAAGGCAGATTTCCAGCTTATCAGGGAACAGGCAGTCTCTGCCTTTGAACCGGATCGCGTGTTCAAGGACGGTAAGGAGATCTTTTGCAAAGGGGAGACAAAAAGGCAGCTAAAACGCTATGGTTTTCCCACTGAATTTTATCACTCCGTGCACCTTGATAAGATCGAAGCAGAAGACCTGGAACCGAAAGTACCAAAAAGCCGGGGAACCGTTAAAGTCCGTGTCATAGAGGTAAGAGACGGACGCACCCAGACAAGGGAAAAGCAGGTTCGGATGGAAGTGGAAAACGGTCATTTAAAATGGCAAAAAAGCGGCTGCGTGCTGGCAGTTGTGCTGGAACGCCATGGCAAAAACGGTAATATAGGGTACGGATTCGTGACCGGAAACTGTCTGAAACGCGGTGCGGCGGCCACCACATATTACCATGACCATCACAATCTCATGGTGATTGGTGCTGATCCGGAGGATATGCTCATAGCAGCAAGACGGCTGATAGAGCTGCAGGGCGGCATCTGTACTGCCGAAAACGGGCAGATAACAGCAGAACTGCCTCTCCCTGTATGCGGCATTCTTTCAGAGCTTCCGGCGGATGATATCGGAAGAATGCTGGGTGATGTGAGAAGGAGCCTGGAGAATCTGGGATATGAACACTACAATCCAATTATGTCCCTGTGTACCCTGGGCCTGCCGGTCAGCCCGGCTCTGAAGCTGACAGACTGCGGGCTGATCGATGTGGAAAAAGGGGCAGTGGTGCCTCTGGTCATAGAGGAATCATGACAGTCAGAACTGCATGAAATACAACTGAAAAATACCTGTCCTGTCCGCAAACGGGGCGGGTATTTCTGCGTTCGGAAAATTTTCCAGCAGACAATTTAACCCTCCGTAGTGACTTTTTTTCTCCGCAATGTTATAGTGATAGAAACAGGTACAGGAGGAAAAATGAATGAATATATTAGTATTAAACGGCAGTCCCCGCAAAAAGGGAAATACAGAGATCATGGCAGATGCCTTCATAAAAGGAGCATTGGAACAGGGACATCAGGTGGAAAAAGTAAACCTCGGGCATATGAAAATCGCCCCCTGTCTGGCCTGTGAATTCTGTTTTACACATAACGGAGTGTGTGTGCAGAAGGATGATATGGCAGAGATACTGGACAAAGTAGACAATGCGGATATGATTGTTTTTGCGTCCCCCATTTACTGGTTTTCCATCAGTGCACAGTTAAAGGCAGCCATAGACAGACTCTACGCCAGGGCAAAAAAGGGATTCAATATCCGCTATGCAGCGCTGCTTTTGGATTCCGCTTCCGATGGTGTTTACCGCTCTGCGGTTGCTGCTTATGAGGATACCTGTTCCTATCTGCGCTGGGAAAATAAAGGGATTCTGACCGTTCCCGGGATGGATGCAAAAGGCGATATGGAACATTCCGACGGTGTGGAAAAAGCATACCGGTTAGGAAAATCCCTGGTGTCAGAATAGCGGAAAGGCGGGTGCTTTTACATATGGAAAAAGGAAAAGCTCTGGTTATCGGTATTGCCGGAGGCAGTGCGTCAGGCAAAACCACACTGTGTAATAAACTGGCAGAGATATTGGAAAAGGAAAGCCCAAAAGTCTTTCATATGGATGAGTATTTCAAACCGGAAGAGCTGCGGCCGAGGGTCCGTGCTCTGACAGGAGACAGAGAATATGTGGATGATAACCATCCGGATACCATGTATCTGCAGCAGCTATACGAGGATATCATAAGAGAAAGAGACTGCGGCAAAACAAGGATCATCCTGGTGGAAGGCCTGCTGACCCTCTATGATGATGCCATCTGCAGCCTGCTGGATCTGAAGCTTTTTGTGGACTGCCGGGCGGACGAACGGATTCTCAGGAGATTAAAACGCAATATGCAGAACGGCCTTTCCCGTGAAGAAATCACGGATGTATATCTGGATACAGTGCGATACCGCCATGACCAGTATGTAGAGCCGTCAAAATGGAGGGCGGATCTTATCTTGAACGGAGCCACTCCTTCTCGGACAGCGATGGATATGATCGTTGATTACATAAGAAAATATGTATAATGAAGACTGCCTTCTGAATGTGGAGTTTCAGAAGGCAGTATATTTAATCTCTATTTTTATTTCTTACAATCTGTTCTTTAACAGGTTCCGCCTTCCCCAATCTTCAGCATCTCAAACCCTTCCCCATGCACCTCATTGGATTCCAGAACAATGATAAAGGCATCCGGATCTGTCTCCTTCACTGCTTTCTGGACAAAATACATCTGCTTATTATTACAGGCACACATCACCACCTGTTTTTCGTCCATCCGGTAGCCGCCGACGCCTTTCAGGATGGTGCTGCCTCTGCCGCAGCACTCGTCAATGACCTCTGTGACCTTCTGTCCGTGCTCAGTCACGATCAGAGTCATCTTACCGGCATTGATTCCATAGACCACTTTATCCACAACAATAGCAAACAGAAAGTTGATGATCATTCCATAAATGATCCCATCCATATCCCGGAAAATAATACCGCCCAGGAGAATGATTCCCACATCAGATAAAAAGGCGATTTTTCCAAGGGACAGATAAGGCTTCAATGCCTTTACAGCCATGATAATAAAATCCGTGCCTCCTGTGGAGGAATTCTGCATATAAATAATGGCATAGCCAAGACCGCCCAGCACACCGGTGCAGATGGCTGACAGCATCCGGCTTCCTTCATAGACGGGCAGCAGCGGCGCCAGATAGTCGATCATCACCGAAGAGATGATCATGGCACGCAGGGAACGGAGAAAAAACTGCCGCCCCAAAAGCCGGAAGCAGAGAATCGCCACCGGAATATTCAGAACAATAATGGATATACCGATGGGAAGCTGAAACAGGCGGTTTAATATCAACGCAATACCGGAAAATCCTGTCATGGGAAAGTGTGAGGCTACGGCAAAGTTGTAGATGCCAACGGCAATAAAGACACTTCCCAGCAGTTCCATTCCAATATTTTTTGCCAGTGCTTTATAATTGTTTTTCATAAATAGAACCTTCCTTTCTGCCTGCCAGAGTGTGTCTGAAAATCACTTTCGGCAGGCTGTGTGTCACACTTTGCCGGAACACATTTTCAAACAGGCTCCGGGCAAGTTATAATCAGTTACACGTAAAACAACAAAAAAAGAGCTTATGCAAACGATTATTATAATCCGCATAAGCTCTTTTATAGAATCCAGTATAGCAGAGAGAAAATCAGATTTCAAGTTCCTTTCTAAAAAAATTACCGTTGATTTCTTCCATTACTCGTAAAGCCTGATTTCAAATCCCAGTTCCTCTGCAAGCTGCCGGTCCTCACGGACAGCGATTCCTCCAGTGGTCAGCATATTCTGTGTGATAGCTCCGTTTGCGCCGGACCGGAATACGCGGCGTCCCTGGTCTTCCATGAGCCCCCGGCCGCCTGCCATGCGCAGGATGCTGTCCGGCAGAAGAAATCGGAAAATGGCAGCAGTCCGGCAGACTTCGTCCTCGGGCAGAGGCGCATTATGCTCCAGAGGGGTGCCGGGGATAGGGTTCAGAACATTGATGGGGACAGAGCGGATCTGCAGATCCCGCAGGGTGAGCGCCATATCAATTCTGTCCTCCATGGTTTCGCCAAGCCCGATGATTCCGCCGCTGCATACCGTGAGGCCGGATTCCCTGGCATCCCGGATTGCCTGTATTTTATCTTCATATGTATGAGTGGTGCAGATATGAGGAAAAAAGCGGCGGGATGTTTCCAGATTGTTGTGGTAACGGACCACACCGGCAGATTTCAGCATTTTAAACTGTTTTTGGGAGAGCAGACCCATGGAAGCGCACAGGGAGATTCCACAGGTTTCCCTGATCTTCCGGAAACTGTCACAGACCTGTTCCACTTCCTGATCACTCAGTCGTTTCCCGGAGGTGACAATGGAGAAGCGGAGGATGCCGTCAGCCGCGTTTGCCTTTGCTTCCCGCAGGATCTCATCCGTGCTTAGGAGGGGATAAACGGCTGTATCAGCAGAATAATGGGAGGACTGGGCACAGTATTTGCAGTCTTCCGGACATTTTCCGCTTTTGCCGTTGATAATGGAACACATATCAAAAGCGTTCCCGCAGAAATGCCTGCGTATCTGATCCGCTGCTTCGCACAGAGGTTCCAATTGGGCAGAAGACAGAAGGATTGCCTCCTCCCTGGAAAGAGTACCGCCGTTTATAACTTTTTTCTGCAATGTAGTTATCATTTTTCATACCTCATCTTTCGGGCTTTTTAAGTATTTCAGATGTATCCGTAAAAAGAACCTATGAGAATAACTATAAAATATCAGAAGAATATTGTCAACTTATAAAAATAATAAAGTTTACAATCAGCAGCAGTATTTTTCGGAAATGCTTGACAAATATAACTGCAACAATTATAATTACAGTATCAACTGTAACATAATTAATCACAGAATGTATAATCTGCCGGAAATAGCAGAATCCTATCAAGTTTTATGGACTTACCGGCAGAGGAAAGGAAAACGTATGAAGAGAAAGAAGAAATGGCTTCAGACTGTTATAGCGGCGGGAGTCATAGCAGCCGCACTGGCCGCATGCGGAGAAAATAAGAACGGCCAGGATACAAATGCAGCACAGGAGGACACAGTGAAAACAGAGTATAAAAAGATCACAGCAGAGGAGGCAAAAGAGCGCATGGACAAGGATGATAAGATTGTGATCCTGGATGTCCGCACAGAAGAGGAATACAAGGAAGGCCATGTGCCCGGGGCACTGGTGATCCCCAATGAGACCATCGGCAGTGAGCCCTTGGAGGAACTGCCTGACCCGGATCAGGAGATACTGGTCTACTGCAGAAGCGGTAACCGCAGCGCGCAGGCTGCAAAAAAACTCATAGAGGCGGGTTACACCCAGGTGTATGACTTCGGCGGGATCATGGACTGGCCCTATGATACAGAAAAATAAAAACAGCGCATCATGGCAGATAATATCCATGGTGCGCTGTTCTTTTACACATCTTTGTTCAGCTTAATGAAATGATAACTTTCCAGTACCTGAAAGAATTTTGCCAGCCTTTCATAGAGAGGAGCAGCCTCTTCCCCGAAGTGTGCGTCCACCTCTTTGCCCAGTTCAATGATGTTCTTTTTGCCGTCGATCAAAGGCCAGACGAAACTTCCAAGCTTGTCCAGATGGACATGGGTGTATTTCGGGCGGTTGAAGCATTTCTGAGCGAGCCGGTTAAAGAAACCGGTATTCTCAACATCCAGGGTCACAATGCCCTTTTTGTCCGTTTTCCAGGCGAGAAGTGAATTTCTCTCAGGGATAAACTCCAGATAGTTTTTATCAATTACATTTTCTTTTTTTTTCATTATTTGTTCTCTTTACGTTTTCTCCAGAGAGAAAATTTAAGCAGACTCAGGATCACAAGTGCGAATACTACAAGGCTTCCGATATTGGAAACAGATGCAGGCAGATTGAATCTGCTGGAAAGGTCAATGGCCTTATCCACATGGAATACGGCAAAGACTGCCAGAAGGATACCGATCAGACCTTCACCTGCGATCATACCGGAACAGTAGAGTACACCGTCATTGATGATGGCGTCTTTTTTCTTCTTGTCTTTCATGTTCATCTTGTCAAATGCCAGACGAACCAGTCCGCCTACCATAATGCAGGCATTTAACTGTACCGGAAGATATACACCGATTGCGAACGGAAGTACCGGAATCCCCACGATCTCCACTGCGATTGCCAGGAATACACCGATAAATACCAGTGTCCACGGCAGGTTGTTTTCCATAACACCCTCTACGATCATCTTCATCAGCATGGCCTGAGGTGCGCCCAGTTCCTCGGAACCGAATCCCCAAGCTGCGTTCAGCAGATATAAAACACCGCCGATGGCAAGAGCAGCTGCGAATACACCGATGAACTCACCAATCTGCTGTTTTTTAGGTGTGGAGCCCAGAAGGTATCCTGTTTTCAAATCCTGTGAAGTATCGCCTGCGATAGCAGCTACGATACAGATAATGGAACCGATGGCAATAGCGCCCTGCATTCCGTGGATTCCGCTGTCGCCTGTTGCCTTCAGCAGGATAGTAGCGATCAGCAGTGTTGCGATTGCCATACCGGAAACAGGGTTGTTGCTGCTTCCCACCAGACCTACCATCCTGGAAGATACAGTGGCGAAGAAGAAGCCGAAGATCACTACGATAATGGCACCCAGGAAGGTAACCGGAATCGGAGGAGCCAGCCAGATGGCAATTGTGATAAGTAGAACACCGCCCAGAATGACACCCATGTTGATGTCCTGTCCTGTTCTGGTTGTATTGGTGTTTGTATTGCCTTTCAGACTCTTCATGGCATCACTGAATGTACGGATAATCAGAGGCAGGGATTTTGCCAGGCTGATGATACCGCCGGCAGCCAGAGCACCTGCACCGATGTAGCGGATGTAGCTGCCCCAGATAGCGCTTGCGCCGCCTTCTGCGAACATCTGTCCAATGGGGGCAGTTCCCGGATACAGAGTCAGATCAGCACCGAAAAGTACAACAGCCGGAATCAGAACCATCCAGCTCACCAGACCGCCGGCGAACATGTAGGATGAAATACGTGGTCCGCAGATATAACCAACACTCATAACAGCCGGATAGATCTGTGTTCCGATTTCACCTGCAAAGCCCTTTACTCTCAGGGAAACTTCACTGGGAACCAGTTTAAAACCGTCGATAACAAATTTGAAGATTGCTGCAAATCCCATACCGGCGAATACTGTGGAGGCATTTGCGCCGCCCTCTTCACCTGCCAGAAGGACTTCCGCACACGCGGTTCCTTCCGGATAAGGAAGAATACCATGCTCTTTTACGATCAGGGCATTTCTCAGAGGTACCATGAAAAGTACACCCAGAAGACCGCCCAGCAGAGCAATCAGAGTGATTTCCAGAATACTCGGGGTTTCCATTTTGCCATCAGCGGCCCATAAGAAGAGGGCAGGTAATGTAAAGATGGCACCAGCAGCAAGGGACTCACCGGCAGAACCGATGGTCTGTACAATGTTACTCTCCAGGATGGAATTTTTGCGCATGATAACGCGGATTACACCCATGGCGAGAACGGCTGCGGGAATGGACGCGGAGATTGTCATACCTACACGAAGTCCAAGGTAAGCATTGGCGGCGCCGAATACGACGGCCAGAATGATACCCATAACAATGGAGGTGACAGTTAATTCCGGCGTTACGCGCTCGGCCGGAATATAAGGCTTGAATTCTTTTTGTTCATTCATAGTCTTTCTCTCCCTTATTTTTTATGCTCTCCTATTATATCGAAAAATATAAAAAACTGCAATAAAGAAAAGAGTTCTCAGAGTAAATACCAGTAAATCACGGATAAATATGACAAATAATGACACAATTCTACAAATATAATGTATAATAATAAAAAAGGCAAACGCATATTTGCAATATAAAAGCAGGAGAAGAAAAAGTGGGGCGGAAAAAGAAGCGTTATGTAGAGGACCATATTTTCAGAATATATCCGGATTATCCGTTGCTGGTACTGGATAAGATCGCGTGGGCGAAGGCAGGGGCTAATGACCCACTACATTTTCATTATTATCTGGAGATTGGTTATTGTTATGAAGGACAGGGGACGATCATCAGCGAGGGGGAGGAAGCGGCATTTTGTCAGGGAAGTATCAGTCTTGTGGCGCCAAATCTTCTGCATGCTACCAGAAATGAGAATGGCATGTACAACATGTGGGGATATTTGTTTGTGGACCTGGAAGATTTTGTGAAGCTGTTTTCCTTTATTGATGAGAGAATGCATATGAAGATATGCAGGCAGCTTTTTTATGGAGTCCGCATTTTAGATGAGAGAAAATACGAACAGCTTACCTTTCTTTTAAAGCAGATTTTCCGGACGGCGGGAGAGAAAAAAGGGACATATAAAATGCAGGTGATGAGCCTTCTGTGTTCTTTTTTGTTTATGCTTTATGATGTACTGGAACACAGGGTGGAGGAGGAGGCTGTGAGTCTGCCGCTTCTGCCGGCTATTGACTACATTTATGACCATTATATGGAGCAGATAAAAGTGGGGCAGCTGGCTGACATGTGTCATTTCAGTGAGAGCCATTTCCGCAAGGTTTTCCAGAAGATGAAGGGGCTTGGACCGGTGGATTACATTAACTGCATAAGAGTCAGGGAGGCGTGCCGGATGCTGCAGAATACCATGGAGCCAATAAGGATAGTCGGAGAAAAGTGCGGCTATCTCTCCATATCATCCTTTGAACGGAATTTTAAAAAACGTATGGGGGTACTTCCTGCAAAATGGAGGGAAGAGCGGCGGCTGTACAGGAAAAAAGAGAGGGGGGAATATGAAATAAAACAGATACTGGTGGAAGAACGCACCGGGGACGGTGAAGAGAATCATTTTTGATTGTTTAAGAAGCGAATCTGCTTACTGTGAAGAATGCTTATCCTGTATTTTAAATGTATAAAACTGACAATATGACGGAAATGCAGAGGGGAGAATGCGGTTCATATGTCAAGATGTACAGGAGGAGCTTTTATGAAGAGAAAAATTGTGACAATTTTGCTGACATTGTCTATGGTTTTGGGCAGTGTTCTTACGCCGCTGGAGATCAAGGCGAAGACTGAAGTGTCTGACAGGCAGAGTGTGGAGTGGAACGGGAATACCTGCGGGTATCAGGTCGTGCTGCCCGAGGGCTATGATCCGGATGGGGGAATGCGCTATCCGGTTATGTATCTGCTTCCGGATGATGGATTGGGGGAATATCCGGAAGGAATGGAGGACATGCTGGGGGAAACTATGTCCGGTGAAAAAGGGATTGACATGATTCTGGTAAAACCGGCATTTACTCTGGATATGGATGTGCGGCAGGTCATGGAGCTTGTTGCGGCAGATGTGGATGCAAAATATAATACCATTCCGGGTGCTGGAAACAGGGCGGTAGTCGGAACCGGAGCAGGAGGATATCTCGCCTATATTCTTGGACTGACAGAGACGAAACAGGCAGATGATCAGGAACCGGCAGAAGATGCAAAGGATCCGGAAGAATCTGCGGATACAAAGACAGGGCAGGAAGACCTGGATAAGACAGCCGGAGAAATACCGGACACAGATTCGGATACGCCGCAGGAGACGTTGGATTCCCGGGATGTAGAGGAAGCGTTGGATGCGGAAAAAGAATCAGATGCAGAGCGTTCGGATGCTGGAGATGCGGAAAAAGAATCGAATACGGACCGCTCGGATGTCCGAGATGCGGAAAAAGGATCAGATGCAGAACATTCGGATGCTGGGGATGCGGAAAAAGAATCGAATGCGAACCGCTCGGATGTCCGGGATGCGGAAAAAGAAACAGATGTGAACCGTTCGGATGTTCAGGATAATGAAAAAGAATTGGATGCGCGTCAGTTAGAGGCCGGGAAAGAATCAGATGCAGAGCAGAAGCCAGACGCGAGTCAGGCAGAATTACAGTCACCTGCAAAAGATTCGGATGCAGATACTTCGGATTTTGATAAAGATTCAGTTACGGATATGCCGAAACAGCAGGATTCAGAAAAGAATGCAGAAGCAGATGCTGAGAAAACGGGCAATGCGGAAGACAGCACCGGTGCAGATTTCCATGATCCGGACAGCGGAAGCCTTCCGGAGGAATCGGATGCTGATATGCCGAAGCCTCTGGAATCGGACAGCAAAGCGATAGACAGCGTTCCCCTTACAGCACCCGGGACATTTGGCATGATTGCAAGTATTCGGGGCGATTTCGTCAGCAGTGACAACCCCTGGTATGAGATATACGGTGATGTGTATGATTACCTGGTACAGTGCCACGAGGCAGATCCGAATTTTTATACCAGATTCTATACTTATATGGACGCCCCTGCAGGCGATGCATGGACAAATATGGCCCATTCCACCAGTGATATGGGAGCTCTGTTTATCAGCTGGGAGAAATCTATTTCCTTTGATTACCATGAATTTACAGTCAGGACAGGCTCTTACAGCACAGATTATCTGCAGGAATCCCTGGAAAGAGTGGTTAGCCGTATGACAAACCGCTTTATCTCAGGCTTGGCATCCGGGTCTGTTTCCCTGAAAAAAGCAGCGCTTACGGGAAACGACAAGACAGCAGAGGTCAGCTATTCCATAGAGATTGGGGAAAAATATGCGGATTTTTTCCAGGGCGGGAACAGCAAAATGGATATAACAGTTGCAGTTCTTGATCCGAACACAAAGGAAATTCTGTACGATACAACAATTTCTCAGAATATAAACGGTCCCGGCACTTACGAGGGCGGTGTCAAGGTTCCGAATAAGGTAAATAAAACCTCTTCCACGATTCAGATGTATGTGAATCTTCTTGGCGTCCGTATGGATCTCGATACAGCCACATTGATTCGCATTCAGGATACCGGGGACGCTGAGGATGAACAGCAGATCGATCTGATGGGAGACTGGTATTTCAATTATGTAGGATTATCAGATCCGTTTAAGGCAGATACCTTGACTTCAGAGGAATATGAATCCTGGTCAGTGGTTCAGCCTGCCCTTGGAAACTGGGAGCAGGGATTTGGAAATATTACTAAGATATGGTATATGAATACAGGCTGGGGCTGGTATGCCAGAACCTTTGAACTGCCGGAAGATTTCACAAAAGAAAATCTGACTCTCTTGATCGGGTACATGGATGACAGAGGGGAAGTTTTTGTCAATGGTAAGAGAATCGGAGGAACAGGCGTCAATGAGGATGGCAGCAGTACCAAGGAGACGACCTGGGCTGTGCTCAGCAAGTTCTCCATAGACTCCAGCATCTTAAATTACGGCGGTACGAATACAGTATACGTTCATGTGTACAATGATCCTCCGTATGGCGGCGGCGGTTGGTACAGCGGACCTGTAGGTCTTTACAGCCAGGCAGCCTACAACAAACTGCAGGGCCTGCCCTCCAGAGTGCCGGAAAAGGAAATAAAAGAATCTGTGGCAGCGGCAGCGGCATATCAGAATACCTGTCTGAAAGAGGGCAGATTAGAAGAATATGCAGGAACTATTGCGGAAGATTATTTTTCATCGGGAAATAAGAAAGAAGACAGAGTAAAGGAAGCAGAAGAACTGATACATGACAAAGGGATTACAGAGATAGAGGATACAGGCATCACAATCTTTGAGACAGAGGATAAAGAGGGCACTGCTTCTTATTTATACAGTGCAGAAAGAAAGATCACATTTACGGACGGCAGTGTACAGGAGATAAAATTCCAGGATACCTATATCAGCAGAAATGACAGAATTTATATGTATGGAAATCATTCCAGATTCTTTGAGACATCTTATGATTCGGCTTATGCGGCATCGGCAACGGAGAAAGAGGGAACCGTAGAGGAAAAATATCTGGTATATCTGCCGGAGGGGTATTTTGAATCTGACAGAAATTATCCCACCACTTATCTGCTGCATCAGTTTAACAGCGACCATACTTCATACATGACAGACAATGTGGACCGCCTTTTAGATGAAGCGATTGAGGAAGGCCTCATAGACGAAATGATAGTTGTCATACCAAACAGTGAGGAGGATAGCTGGTGGAGAGATGACTGGGAGAAAATGGTCACAGATGAGATGGTGCCTATGATGGATGCCCGTTACAGGACGATCAGGGACGCAAGATATCGTCTGACAGCAGGTGCGTCTATGGGCGGACAGGGGGCATACGGCCTGGCCCTGCGCAATCCTGATATATTCTCAGGAGCGGTAAGCTTCTTCGGCGCTTTCAGTATGGGCGGCGCATACAGTCCGAATGAGATTGTAAAAGAGGTGTCAACCGAGTACCTGCAGTATTTTTCTATGTATTTTATGTGCGGAAATCAAGACCTCTATGGTTTTGGAGTCCCGGCAATCCAGTTGGATGCAGCCCTCACAGAGCGGGGTGTTGACCACTGCTTCTTTATAGAGAATGGAGATCACAACAGTGAATTTTATATTCCGTATTTCAAATCCGCGTTTTCATATGTGAGAGGTCATATGTATCAGGCGGACGATGAGGTCACAGAACAGATCAGCGGCACTGCCGTGCTGGAAAATAAAGATGGAAAAACAGTGGTAAACACAAGTATAAAAATTGAGGATGGAATCAGCAGTTATATGAACCGGATTCCTGCGTCTGTTTATACAAAAAATGAGAATCCGTCTCTCTCCGTCCCTGTTATGCTTGAGGTCACACAGGGAGGAAAAACTGTGTATACTGCATCACAGCGTGATTATATGACGGACGGTGCAGCAGACGAAAGCTTTTCCTTTGATATCACTGACAGTATTGACCCGGACGAAGCGTACCAGGTGAGTCTGAAAGCGGCTGTTTTTGACAAGACTGTGGAATTGGCACAGACGAGCGCAGAGAAAAAGGATGACGGCAAAGACCCGGGTGATGATGGCAAAGACCCGAGTGATGACAGCAAAGACCCGGGTGATGACGGGAATAAGGGAACAGATGATGGAAAGGATGACGGAACAGGCGGCGATGATAAAAAGCCCGGTACCAAACCTTCCGGTCAGGGAAATGACACGGGAAGCGGCAGTAAAGGCACAAAGACGACCGGTGCCGGCAATGCAAAGACAGGGGATGAGACTCCGGTTGTACTGTATCTGACCCTGACTGCTGCAGCTTTTGGAGGAGTCATTCTTATACTGAAAAAGAAAAAACAGATCCGTAAATCATAAAATCAGGAGTTCTGTTAATATTATATAAGAAGACAGCTCTCTAAATGGCTTATTTTTTGCCAAAATTTTCGATAAAACCTGTTGACATGCCCGGATAAGTGTAATATAATATCTCAATGTGACGTAGTGCGAAAATACCTAGCCAAAAGCCCCGGTATGGTATTTTTCATTATAAATTTATGAATTTGAATATTACTGTATATGCTGAAAATTAGGAGGTAAAACCATGAACACTTATATGGCTAATCCGGATAAGATTGAAAGAAAATGGTATGTAGTGGACGCTGAAGGCAAAACCTTAGGCCGCCTTGCATCTGAAGTAGCTAAAGTTTTAAGAGGAAAAAACAAACCAGTTTTTACTCCTCATGTCGATACAGGTGATTATGTAATCATCGTTAATGCTGAGAAAGTCAGCGTAACTGGTAAAAAATTAGACCAGAAGATTTACTATCATCACTCTGACTATGTTGGCGGAATGAAAGAAACCACACTGAGAGAGATGATGGCTAAAAAACCGGAGAAGGTTCTTGAACTCGCTGTTAAAGGAATGCTTCCGAAAGGACCTTTAGGAAGATCCATGATCAAAAAGCTGCACGTATACGCAGGACCGGAACACAACCATGCAGCTCAGAAGCCAGAAGTATTAACATTTTAATAGGAGGTAGAGAACATTGGCTAGTACAAAATTCTATGGAACAGGAAGAAGAAAATCATCTGTAGCTCGTGTTTACTTAGTACCGGGAACAGGTAAAATCACTATCAATAAAAGAGATATTGATGAATATTTTGGATTAGAGACACTGAAAGTTGTTGTTCGTCAGCCGTTAATGGCAACAGAGACAGCAGACAAATTTGACGTGTTAGTAAACGTTCATGGCGGTGGATTCACAGGACAGGCCGGCGCTATCCGTCACGGAATCTCCAGAGCATTACTGGAGGCAGACGCTGAGTACAGACCTGTATTAAAATCCGCAGGTTACCTGACTCGTGACCCGAGAATGAAAGAGAGAAAGAAATACGGTCTCAAAGCAGCTCGTCGTGCACCGCAGTTCAGCAAGAGATAATCAATTGCATATTGCAATGTATGGAAAACCCACAAATGTCAAGTTTGTGGGTTTTTTTGAATTGAATATTGGAAGCAGATTTCAAAACCAGAAAGGAGCAATAAATATGTTATGTATGGAATGCGGAGCTAAGGCTGAAAAAGGATTGACAACAGACGTGACAGATTTGGGGAGCTGCTTAGTAATTGTCAGAAATGTTCCTTGCTATAAATGCATAGAATGCAATGAAGTTATTTATACAGCGGACGTTGTGAAACAATTGGAAAATATTATAGAACAGGCAAAGAAAGTAATGCAGGAGATTTCAATTGTTGACTATAGTAAAGTGGCATAGTTTGAAGAGTATTAAAATCCTTGAAAATTCAGTGTTTTCAAGGATTTTAATACTCTTCAAAGGTATCGCGGGAAAGCTTCAGAAGTTATCTAAACACATGCATAACTGACAATCAATACTATATTTTTCAACAATATCATCGACACTCCCATCACCAGGCAAAACAGCCTCCACACACATCTTTTTTAAATCAGAAGAATATGCAACTCCCATTTTAGATTTGAGAGGCAACGATTCCATACCACCTATATTTAATCACCTATTCTTTTAAAGTTTTACAACCGATCTGATATTTATCTGCCGGAAAGCGATATGAGTCTAGTATGTTAAGATATTCTTGAGAAACCATTACTCTGAACTCTGGCGTATCTGGTGATTTGGACATGAAAATACCTCCTAAGTAGATTTTGGTTATTTGCCTTGTCTGCTTAAAAGGTATCATATCAGAGCAGGATGGTTTTATTCTTTCTTTCGTGTTAAGAAAATCCCTATGATTGCACCAACAAGGATAATCGGGGCTGCTCTGACAAACAGCCATTCAAATGAGTGAAACGCCACTCCAAGAACAGCAGTTTCAGGATGACTATAATCCCATCCAAAATAAGGGCTTTCTGATACGAACAAAACTGCAAAAATTGCTGCTATGACTACACACAATGAGATAAATAGCCAGTGAAGAATTTTTCTCCTCATGGTTTTTCTTTGTGCCAGTTGCAAGTTTATTACCTCCAATTTTTCTGAAATTGCTTTTAAGCTATCAACCTCCGTTTCAATAACAGTTTCTCCCAACAACGTGCTTACAGGTGTTTCAAGCAGTTCTGATATGGAGATTAACATCTCGGAATCGGGAACTGACAGTCCCTGCTCCCATTTAGAAACTGTTTGCCGCACAACGTTTAGCTTGACAGCAAGCTCTTGCTGCGAAAGTCCTTTTGATTTTCTGATTTCTTTTATATTTTCGTTGAGCATTAGGGATAACCTCCTTTCTTTCTATTGTTACCATTATTTTAGACAAAACTGCCCGTTGCCACAAGCAACGCATTTTAACATTCAGGCAAAATAGCAAATTCTTTAGGTCAGAAGTTGCTTTCAAGCTGCCATTAATCCAATTTTAATACACCTGCCGTTTCCCTTATGCGCATTTAGGGCAGGACGTGATAATATCAGTTACAGCCTGAAAGATAAAGGAGGGACCTGAAATGATGGACTTGGCTATGGTGGTTATACTGTTTGCCTGCTTCGGACTGATGGTGCTGTTTGCCGGATGGTGCAGCAGACAGGTAGATACAGACAGCACAGAAGATAAGGCGTAGAGCCTGTTAGAAAATTCATTCCGACAATCTGCACGCCCCACTTTGCGGCATATTTGCCCCCAATTCAGTCAGCGTAGCCCGCTACGCCTCCTTCATCGGGGTCAAATCTCCCACAAATTGTGACACACAGCTTGCCAAAAGCAATTTTCAAACACACTCTAGGAAAAAATGAAAACATAGATTAAGGACAGGAGGAGATCACATGATATTGCTGGGAATCGTGATTTTACTGATAGCGGCATATTTATTCTATGCCCTGGTATATCCCGAGAAATTATAGACAACAAGATCAGCAACGGGAATTTAGAAAATGACAGGAGGAGATAAAAGTCATGTTACAGATAGCGCTGACTTTGGCAATTTTTGTTTTGGCGGTCATTCCTATGGGGAGATACATGTATCACATTGCGGCCAAAAAGAAAACATTTGCGGACCCTTTTTTTGACAGGGTGGACAACGGGATATACAGAATTTGCCGGATTGACAGAAAAGGTATGAATTGGAAAACATATGCACTGAACCTTCTCATGGCAAATGCAGTTATGGTTTTTGCGGGATATCTGGTATTGAGACTGCAGTATGTACTGTTTCTGAATCCAAACGGGATAGAGGCAATGGAGCCGACCCTTTCCTTCAATACGATCATAAGCTTTATGACAAACACAAACCTGCAGCATTATTCCGGTGAATCCGGGCTTTCTTATTTAAGCCAGATGCTGGTGATCATTTTTATGATGTTCACCTCCGCGGCATCCGGATATGCGGCCTGTATGGCATTCTGCAGGGGACTTGCGGGAAAGAGTAAGGACCTGGGAAATTTCTATGAGGATATGGTGCGTATCACCACACGTATCCTGATTCCCTGGTCTCTCATCTTTGGCCTTGTGCTGATCTGGCAGGGATGCCCGGAGACTTTTGGCTCCAACATTACAGTGGAGACCATTCACGGAAAACTACAGGACTTTGCCATGGGACCCATAGCGGCCCTTGAGATCATCAAACATCTGGGGACAAACGGAGGTGGTTTTCTGGGAGCCAACTCTTCCACCCCATTTGAGAACCCGACAGTGATCACGGATATTGTGGAGCTGATTTCCATGATGATCCTTCCGGGTGCCTGTGTACTTACCTTTGGAAAGATGTGTCAGGATAGGAAGAGGAAGGAAAAAGAACCTGTCTTCGGCAAACAGGGAAGGACCATATTCGCGGCAATGTCTGTCATATTCCTCATCGGTCTGACTCTGTGCTTTGTATCTGAGAAGGCCGGTAATCCGGTTCTTGAGACAGCCGGCATCAGCCAGGAAATGGGGAGCATGGAGGGCAAGGAGGTCCGGTTTGGAGTTGACCAGTCCGCTCTGTTTACAACTGTGACAACTTCCTTCACCACAGGTACTGTCAACAACATGCATGATACACTGACGCCTCTTGGCGGAATGGTACCGCTTCTGCATATGATGCTCAATTGTGTATTCGGAGGAAAAGGCGTGGGCCTTATGAACATGCTGATGTATGCCATTTTAGCTGTATTCATCTGCGGTCTGATGGTTGGCCGTACTCCCGAGTATCTGGGCAAGAAGATCGAAGGAAGAGAGATGAAGCTGGTTGCCCTGGTTCTGATCGTCCATCCGCTGCTGATCCTGGGATTCTCGGCGCTTGCCGTATCCACGCAGGCCGGTCTGGAAGGTATCAGCAATCCCGGTTTTCACGGCCTGTCCCAGGTGCTGTATGAATACGCCTCAGCATCGGCAAACAATGGCTCCGGTTTTGAAGGACTGTCCGACAACAGTTACTTCTGGAATATCACAACAGGACTTGCGATGTTCTTCGGCCGTTACATAGCCATTATAGCCCAGCTTGCCATTGCCGGCTCACTGCTTGCAAAGAAGAGCACAAGGGTTTCCATCGGTACCATGCGTACAGATAATACGGTATTTACCATTTTGCTTGTATTTATTGTATATATTTTCGCTGCTCTGACCTTTTTCCCGGCACTGGCATTGGGACCGGTCGCAGAGCATCTGACCTTGTGGTTTTCATAAAATTTAAGAAAGGGATGTTAGAGGAATGTCTAAAAAACAACAGCAAACAAAGTTCGTGACAAAGGACATTTTAAAGAGTTCCATTATCGGTGCGTTTCAGAAACTGAGTCCGAAATATATGGTGAAGAACCCGGTCATGTTTGTGGTGGAGGTGGGATTTGTGCTCACGCTGCTTATGACTATTGTTCCCACTATTTTTGGGGACGACGCATCACTTGGATATCTGAGGATTTATAATGGAATCGTCTGCGCTGTACTTTTTATAACCGTATTATTTGCAAATTTTGCAGAGTCTGTAGCGGAGGGACGTGGTAAGGCGCAGGCGGCGACCTTGAAAAAGACAAAGCAGGATACAAAATCACGTCTTCTCGGCAGAGACGGTACGGAAACTATTGTAAACGCATCTGAACTGAAAAAGGATGATGTGGTACTTGTAAAGGCTGGGGAGACGATTCCGAATGACGGAGAAGTAATAGAAGGGATCGCGTCTGTGGATGAATCTGCTATTACAGGGGAATCCGCACCTGTCACCCGTGAGGCGGGAACTGATTTTTCATCTGTTACGGGGGGAACCACCGTGGTCAGTGACTGGCTGAAAATCAGGATCACATCAAAGCCGGGTGAGTCGTTTCTGGACAAAATGATTGCCCTGGTGGAGGGGGCATCCCGCCAGAAGACTCCCAATGAGATCGCATTAAATACCCTGCTGGTGGGCCTCACGATTATTTTTCTGATCGTGGTTGTGTGTCTGTATCCTTTTGCGACTTATTCGGGAGTGCAGATACCCGTATCTACAATGATTGCCCTGCTGGTCTGCCTGATTCCGACCACGATTGGCGGTCTGCTGTCAGCGATCGGAATCGCGGGTATGGACAGAGTTACCAGATTCAATGTGATTGCCATGTCAGGAAAGGCTGTGGAAGCCTGCGGGGATGTGGATACCATGATTCTTGATAAGACAGGTACCATAACCTTTGGAAACCGTCTGGCAGCAGAGTTCTATCCGGTTGCCGGGAAAAGCAGGGAGGACCTGATAGACTATGCCGCACTTGCCTCCCTCTGTGACCCCACACCGGAAGGAAAATCAACGGCAGAGCTGGCTAAGAGCATGGGAACAAGAATTGACGACAGCGCAGCAAAACAGATGGAATTTATTGAATTTACAGCCCAGTCCAAAATGTCAGGTGTAAATCTGGACAGCGGTTCTCAAATCAGAAAAGGTGCCGCAGATGCCATCAAAGAAAGAGTTCTCAAAAACGGGGGCAGTATACCGGGAGATCTGGACGCGATAGTGGAACAGATCGCGGGGCTTGGCGGAACGCCCCTGGTTGTGGAGGCAGACGCTGTGATCTACGGTGTTATTTATCTGAAAGATACTGTGAAACCGGGTCTGATCGAGCGGTTCGCAAGACTTCGTGAAATCGGGATCAAGACGATTATGTGCACAGGCGACAATCCGCTGACTGCCGCGACCATTGCGAAAGAGGCCGGTGTGGATGGATTTATTGCCGAATGCAGGCCTGAGGATAAAATACAGGCGATTAAGAAGGAACAGGCAGAGGGAAAACTGGTAGCCATGACAGGTGACGGAACCAATGACGCCCCTGCTCTTGCCCAGGCAGATGTAGGGCTGGCCATGAATTCAGGCACAGCGGCGGCAAAAGAGGCGGCAAATATGGTGGACCTGGATTCTGACCCCACCAAAATTCTGGAAGTGGTGGAAATAGGAAAACAGCTTCTTATTACAAGAGGCTCCCTCACCACATTCAGTATAGCAAACGATGTGGCAAAGTATTTTGCCATTATACCGGCCATGTTCACTATGGTGATACCGCAGATGCAGATATTAAATATCATGAAGCTGGCAACACCTATGTCAGCTATCTTATCAGCACTCATTTTCAATGCGGTCATTATACCGTGTTTGATTCCCATTGCCATGCGGGGTGTCAAGTACAAACCCATGAGCGCGGAGCGCATGCTTTTGAAAAATATGGGTATTTACGGCCTGGGTGGTATCGTCGTACCGTTTGCCGGAATTAAGATCATAGACTGTCTGGTGGCTCCGCTGCTTGCAGTGCTGGGAATGTAGGGAGGAAGATGCTATGAGATCATTTTTAAAATATTTTAGGAGCGCTCTGGTTCTGACGGTTTTCATGTTGGTTCTCTGCGGATTTGCCTATCCCGCTGCACTGACCGGGCTGGGGCAGCTTATGTTTCCGCATCAGGCGAACGGAAGCCTGATCACGGCAGAGGGAGAGAAAACAGATGACCCGGAAAAAGCAGTGGGCTCAGCTATTGTGGGGCAGGATTTTTCCGGAGATCCCAGGTATTTTCAATGCCGTGTATCCGGGGTGGATTACAACACTTATACAGAGGAAGAAAAAGAGGACGGCAGCTACACAGGGGTGGGTTCCGGCGGTTCTAACCTGGCTCCATCCAATGAAGAGCTGAAGAAGCGCGCGGAGAAATCAGTAGAGGAATTTCTGGAGAAGAACCCGGATGTGGAGAAGGGTGACATTCCTGCTGATCTGCTCACAGCCTCCGGTTCCGGCCTGGATCCGAACATCACACCGGAATCCGCCAGGATCCAGATTCCTTCCATTGCTGAAAAGACCGGGCTTCAAGAGGAAGAACTCAGAAAGATCGTGGAGGAGAATACGGATGGCAGGACTCTTGGTGTCTTCGGACATGAGCGGGTGAATGTCCTGAAATGTAATCTGGAAATCGCGAAGGCCATAGGAGAAATATAGGCAGGGAGATGCCATGGACACAATGGAAAGACCAAGTTCTGAAAAGATGCTGGAAAAGATCCGGGCAGAGGAAGCTCAGGTCCGTAAAAAAGAGATGGGACAGCTTAAGATCTTTTTGGGTTACGCAGCCGGAACAGGCAAGACGTACGCTATGCTGGAAGCTGCAAGAGAACTGAAAAAGCAGCAGGTGGATGTGATCGCCGGATATGTGGAGCCCCACGCAAGACCGGAGACTGCCGCACTTCTGGAGGGACTGGAGCAGCTTCCCTTTCTGATGGTGGACTATAAAGGGGTCAAAATCAGGGAATTTGACCTGGACGCTGCTCTAAAACGCCGTCCCAAAGTGATTCTGGTGGATGAACTGGCACATTCCAACATCCGCGGCTGCCGTCACAGGAAACGTTATCAGGATATCGAGGAGCTGCTGGAGCACGGGATCAATGTGTATACAACCGTAAATATCCAGCATCTGGAGAGTCTGAATGACAATGTGACCGGGATTACCTCCGTTATGGTGAGAGAGACCATTCCGGACCGCGTGTTTGACAGGGCGGACCAGGTAAAACTTGTGGATATTGAGCCGGAAGAGCTGATCCAGCGCATGAAGGAAGGAAAGATATACCGGGAGATTCAGGCACAGAGGGCTTTACAGAACTTTTTTACGAGAGATAAGCTGATCGCCCTCCGTGAGATTGCCCTGCGCCGTATGGCCGACAGAGTGAACCATCTGGCGGAGGAGGAGAAGAAGCTGTTTGGAACCGGGGAATACTCTACCGGGGAACATGTTTTGACCTGTATCTCCCCGGCGCCTTCCAACGCAAAGGTCATCCGCACAGCAGCCCGCCTGGCCTATGCCTTTCACGCGGAATTTACGGCTCTCTATGTGGAGACCAGATATCTGCAGAACGCAGATGAAAAAGTGAAAAGACGAAGGGACGAAAATATGCGTCTTGCCAGAAGCCTGGGCGCAAAGATTGCCACGGTAAACGGAGAGGACGTGTCAAGGCAGATCGCCGAATACGCAAAAGTCAGCAATGTGACGAAAATCGTTATGGGCAGAACTGCGCACAGGGTTCTGTTCGGACAGACCAGAAAAACCCTGGTCGAAAGCTTGAATCAATATGCCCCCAGCCTTGACGTATATATCATCCCGGATCTGCAGAGCGGAATCGGTCAGCGGTCTTATACTGTGGTAAAGACCGGAAAATTCCTGCAGGGGCTGAAAGGAACGGATTTCTGGATCATGCTGGGCATGATGACAGTCAGTACAGCCGGCGGTTTTCTGCTTTCGCATTTTCAGATGACAGAAGCCAATATCATTATGTCATATCTGCTGGGAGTGATGCTGACCGCCATCTTTACCCAGGGGTATGTGTGCTCTGTGCTTGCCTCAGTTCTAAGTGTGATGCTGTTCAATTATTTTTTCACCATGCCGGTTCACAGCCTTCAGGCGTATGATGCCAGCTATCCGGTGACATTTGCCATGATGTTCACAGTCAGCCTTCTCACATCCTGGAATATGTCAAAGATTCAGAAGCAGAACGAAGAAAACGCAAAGCGCGCATACCGCACGGAAATTCTGCTGGTAAACAGCAAAAAATTAAGACGGGCAAAGACCAGGCAGCAGGTCAGCGATGAGCTGGCCGGCCAGATCCAAAAACTGATGCAGTTTACTGTGTTAATATATATGAAGAAACACGGTGTGATCCAGGTCCCCTCTGTTTATCTTCGCAGCGGGATAGAAGAGGAAGAGGAGGAAATCCTGAGGGCAGGCTATACCTCCCGGTCGGAGCAGGCCGTGGTCAAATGGGTATTTGAAAACGGACACAGGGCCGGATGCACTACTCATACACTTCCAAACGCAAAGGCGATTTATCTTCCGGTTATGGAGGATGACAAGGTTTCTGCTGTGGTCGGCATGGTGCTTGAGGAGAAAAGAGAGATTGCTGTATTTGAATACAATCTCATATCTGCCATGCTGGATGAAGCAGCCCTTGTACTGGAGCGGATCCAGAAGATGGAGGATTTGGCAGAGTCCACAGCAAAATAACGCCTCAAGCCGGGTATGGATATCATTTACGCGTTTACCATCTCTGAGCTCTCTTCGCGTGTAAGATTGTTCAGCCAGAGGTATTTTTTATATCGGGGGTACAGCCAGGGGATTTTCACGATCTCATCTGCGCACATCAGGATATATACCACGATGACCGGCCAGTGGAATACGAAAGTTCCGAGCAGTGCCAGCGGCAGTGCAAAGCACCAGGAGGCGAAGAAAACACTGAGCGCATCGTATCCGGCATCACCGCCTGCAGGGAAAATACCGCAGACAATAACTGTATTGATGGAATAGGCGAATACATAGAATGCGCTGAAGACCAGCATGATGACCAGGTAGTGCTTTGCGGTTTCCGATAACACGAAGAACTCCGCCACGATGGGACCGAGGATACAGAGCAGTGCCATATGGATAATACCTGCCCAGATGGAAATATGGCAGAATTTTTTTCCGTATTCTTTGGCCTTGTCAAACAGATTCTGTCCAAGGAGTTTACCGACCATAATTCCCGCGCCCACAGAAATACCCTTGCAGACACAGGTTATAAGCTCTTGTGCTACGGACGCGATGGATGCAGCTGCAGTGGCATCGGATCCCAGGTGTCCCATGATCAGTGAGTGCATGGAAAATCCGAATCCCCACGCAAGAGAACTGCCCAGCATGGGAAGCGCGATTTTGAACAGATCTTTGGTTATATCGATGGAAAACCATTGAAACCCCTGCAGGTCGGGACGAATGCTTTCTCCACGGTGAGATTCCGCGATACACCAGATGAGCGCCACCAGTTCTACAACAACAGTGGAATAAGCGGAACCGTTTGCCCCCAGTTTAGGTACCCCCGCGAAACCGTAGATCAGGAAAAAGTCAAGCACAACGTCGGTTATGAGGGTGACAACGGAAATCAAAACGCTCTTAGGCGCCTTACCTTCCAGTTTCATTATCAGATAGTAACACTGTGTAACGCCGGTGAACAGATAAGAAAGGCTCACCGCACGGAGATAGGAGGCTCCGATTTTGATCAGGGCAGTGTCCGGTGTATAAATCCGCATTAATAGCTCCGGTGCGAACATTGCCAGGGCAAAGAAAACGAAGGAGATGCCAAATGCCCATTTTATGAGCATACAGAACAGGTTTTTAACCATGGTCCAATCGCCTTTACCCCAGTATTGGGCGATCAGAGCACCGCCGCCGCCGACCACAGCGCCGCTGAACAGGCTCATGATAAATGCAATCTGGTTTGCCAGGGAAACCGCGGAAACAGCATCCTGTGTCAGCCGTCCCAGCATCAGCGCATCGGACGCGCCGATCAGGGCAACAAGCAGGTTCTGCATTCCGATTGGAATCGCAAGGGAGAACAGTTCCTTATAAAAATCTTTCTTTTCCACAAGTTCCGTTGAACGTCTTGCTTTCATATGTAATACCTCCGGATGCGGTCATTTTATGGATCCGCATGATGCAGTCTGTAGATTTTCCGATTTTGTATTGCTATATCGGAATGCCATGGATATAATTATATTATAAAAAATGTATGCTTTTCTATGGATATATTCTCAAAAAATATAATTGTATTGCTGCGAGGAGGAGATTTACAATGGAGAAACGCCAGGTGCCGATCGATCAGGAGATGAACGCCCTTGTTGCTTATGATGATTCTTTTCGTTTTATTCTTTCACGGGATGACCTAAGTGAATATAACAAGGGATTTGTAAACTGGCACAAGCAGCCTACGATTGAAATTTCCGTGATCTGCGAAGGTGCAGTAAATGTATATGTGCTGGAACACGAACAGACAGTAGCGGCGGGGGACGGTTTTTTTATTATGCCGGGATTTCTGCACTCCATCCGTCCGGCGCCGGGATATAAGACTGCAAAGTATTTTACGCTGATTTTCCATCCTGAGATTCTGTACGGCAGCCATGGCAGTTATTACGAGGAAGCATACTATCGTCCTATAGTTGATTGTAATACGCCGTACTTTGTATTCCATGGCCGTGATGCATGGACAAAGGAGATATTCCCGAAGCTTATGTGGGTAGGCGATCACTGTCCGGATACCTCTCCTGCATTCCGTTTGAAAACCCAGCATATCCTTCAGGATGTCTGGGCTTTGTTTGCAGCAAATCTGCTTGACCAGACGAAGCCCAGCTTGGCAGCCCGTGATACCCGGAAGATTCTGAACCTGATCGCCTATCTTCATGAACATTATCAGGAAAAGTTTTCTCTGGCTGCGCTGGCAGATCATGTGTCCATGAGCCGAAATGAATGCTGCCGTTATTTTAAGCAGATGATGAATATGACCATCACGGAGTATCTGCTGGAATACCGCCTGTCCAAAGCAGCGGCGTTACTGGAGACCTCGGGTTTGAGTATCACAGAAATTGCTGAACAGACAGGTTTTTGTGATGTCAGTTATTTCATTAAAATGTTCCGGCGCAAAACCGGGATCACACCTAAGGCATATGCAAAAAGGAATCATGTTTGATTCCTGATTCTATTGTATTTGCTGTCAAAAAAGACAATTCTACTGCCGGTCGATTGCCAAATCGTGCCTTTTATTATAAGCTTTTGAGTTAGAAAGCAGGAGGCAGATAACATGTTTGAGATTGACAAAGAACGATTCGGCGCATTCCTTTTGGAACTGCGGAAAGAAAAGGGATATACACAGAAACAGCTTGCAGAAAAATTATTTGTATCAGACAAGGCAGTCAGCAAATGGGAACGGGGGTTGAGTCTGCCGGATATTACACTCCTGGGCCCGCTGGCGGAGATTCTGGGTGTAACGGTGACAGAGCTTTTGCAGGCTCAGCGCATTAGTGAGGAAAAAACACTGACAAAGCCGGAGGTAGATGCTCTCGTTTCAGGTTCCCTTCGTTTATCGGCGGAGGAACAGGAAGAAAAAAGGTTAAAACAGAGAAAGAATATGATTCGCTACCTGCTGTGTATGGCTCTTGCCGGGGTGGAAATATGGCTTTTGCTATATGCAGAGGTTGGGAAAGAGATATTTTTCACTGGTTTCTTTACCATAGAAGGACTGAGTTTTTTATTTGGGGCATGGTTTTTGCTGTTTGCAAGAGAGACTCTGCCGGCCTTCTATGATGAGAATAAGATTAATTATTACAGTCAGGGACCGTTTCGGATTCATATTGCAGGGGTATATTTTAATAACAGAAACTGGCCCCATGTCCTGCGAGCTGGACGGATATCTATGTTGGGAATTGCTGTTATAAATCCACTACTTAATTTTTTGCTGTTAAAAGCAACGGGGGAGGTATTATGGAGGAGATATGAGGGATATGTATGCCTGGCAGTAGTGTTGTGTACAGTATTTATCCCTATTGTGGCGGTGGCAAAGAAAAACGAATAGAACGGTTTTAGGAACAGAGAATTTACTGCAGTTTCTGCATCCTTTATATGATAACCATTCCACCGCTGTATGGCTGCTGTGATCTTGTCGGTTAACATGAGCCTGTTTATGCGATGATACTTATCGACTTACACCCCTTTCTGTGATATGATAAGCACTGTATTATATATCACAGAAAGGGGTATTTTCATGGAAAATACATCCGAAAAGAGAGAGAATAAATCGTTTTATAAAACGTCAAAACATATGAGTGTGGGTCTGTTGGCCCACGTGGATGCCGGCAAGACAACACTGGCTGAGAGTATCCTGTATCTGACGGGCAGTATCAGAAAACCAGGGCGTGTGGACCATCAGGATGCATTTCTGGACACCTATGACCTGGAACGGGAGCGGGGAATCACAATCTTTTCCAAACAGGCTGAGGTAAAACTGGGAGAAAAGGAAGTGACACTTCTGGATACCCCGGGGCATGTGGACTTTTCGGCGGAGATGGAAAGGACCCTGCAGATACTGGATTACGCGGTCCTGGTCATCAGCGGCGCTGATGGCGTACAGGGACATGTGCAGACATTGTGGAGGCTTCTGACCCGATACGAGATTCCTGTGTTCTTGTTTATCAATAAAATGGACCAGGAGGGAACTGACAGGCAGAAGCTGCTGGAAGAACTGCAGAAACGCCTGGATGAAAGGTGTATAGCCTTTGAGGAGGAACAGGAGGCCTTTTATGAGAATCTGGCTATGAGTGATGAGGCCGTACTGGAGAAATATCTGTCTGACGGCACTGTGGAGCAGGGAGAAATCGTCCGGCTGATAGCGGAGCGGAAAGTATTTCCCTGCTATTTCGGCTCTGCCCTGAAAATAGAAGGAGTGGAGGAGTTTCTGCAGGGTCTGGGAACCTATACGGCCTGTCCGAAATACCCGGAGGATTTCGGCGCCAGGATATACAAAATAGCCAGGGACGCCCAGGGGACCCGTCTGACTTATATGAAAATCACGGGCGGAACTCTGAAGGTGAAAGGAATGCTGACAAACCGCCGTGATGAACAGGCGGACAGTGATGAGATCTGGGAGGAAAAAGCGGACCAGCTCCGTATCTATTCCGGAGCCGGTTTCCGTGCTGTGAGCGAGGCACCTGCAGGGACAGTGTGCGCGGTGACAGGGCTGTCCAGGACATACTGCGGAGAGGGGCTGGGCGCTGAGACTGAGTCGGAGCTGCCGCTTCTTGAGCCTGTTCTCACCTATCAGATCCAGCTTCCGCCGGAATGTGATGTGCACCAGATGTATCTGAAGCTCCGCCAGCTGGAGGAGGAAGAACCGGAACTGCACATTGTCTGGGAAGAGCAGTCCAATGAAATCCATGCACAGGTTATGGGAGAGGTGCAGATAGAAATTCTGAAACGGCTGATCGGGGAACGATTTGGCACGGAAGTGGAATTTGGAGCGGGAAGTATCGTGTACAAAGAAACCATCACAGAGCCGGTGGAAGGGGTAGGGCATTTTGAACCTCTCCGCCACTATGCGGAGGTGCATCTTCTCATGGAGCCGGGAGAGCGGGGCAGCGGCCTGCAGTTCGAGACAGCCTGCAGTGAGGATATCCTGGAACGAAACTGGCAGCGTCTGGTGCTGACACATCTGGAAGAAAAACGCCACAGAGGTGTGCTGACAGGTTCCGAGATCACGGATATGAAGATCACACTGGTGACAGGACGAGCACATTTAAAGCATACAGAAGGCGGAGATTTCCGGCAGGCTACTTATCGTGCCGTGCGCCACGGACTGAAATGTACAACCAGTCTGCTGCTGGAACCTGTCTACGAATACCGGCTGGAAATCCCCTCCGACAAGGTGGGAAGGGCGCTCTCAGACATCCAGAAAATGTACGGTACATTTTCCGAACCGATCATAGAGGGGGATATGACCATACTGACAGGTACTGCCCCTGTATCCGCCATGCGGGATTACCAGACAGAGGTGATCGCCTATACCAAAGGCCACGGACGTCTTTCCTGCACACTGAAGGGATACGAACCCTGCCACAATGCGGAGGAGGTCATCGCTGAAAAAGGCTATGATTCCGAGAAGGATACGGAAAATCCCACAGGCTCTGTTTTCTGTTCCCATGGTGCCGGTTTTGTGGTGAGTTATGATAAAGTACGGGATTACATGCATCTGGACAGCGGCCTTAGTCTGGAGAAAAAAGAGAAGCCGGTTCAGGAATCATCCGCTCAGATATCACCTTCCTCTTACACGGGCGGCGGTCTGGCAGATGAAAAAGAGCTGGAAGAAATCTTTGCCCGCACATACGGAACTGCCAAAAAGGAAAGAAATCCATTCAACAGAAAACGTACCGTAAGCGCAGAGTCATCTTCCTCCAGGCAATACAGGCCTGCAAAGCAGGTGACAGAGGAGGAATACCTGCTGGTAGACGGCTATAATATTATATTTGCATGGGAAGAGTTAAAAGATCTTGCCAATGCCAGCATTGAGGCCGCCAGAAATAAGCTCATGGACATCCTCAGCAATTATCAGGGATATAAGAAGAACACACTGATCCTCGTATATGATGCCTATAAAGTGGAGGGCAATACGGGAGAAGTAATGAAATACCACAATATCTATGTAGTTTATACAAAAGAGGCGGAAACAGCGGACCAGTACATTGAGAAAACGGTCCATGAGATTGGAAGAAAACACCGGGTTACCGTGGCAACCTCTGACGCACTGGAGCAGATCATCATTCTGGGCCAGGGCGCGAGCCGCCTCTCAGCCGCCGGCCTGAAAGAGGAGATTCAGGCTGCAGACATAGAGATCCGAAGCAATTATCTGAACCAGGGGCAAAATGGGAAAAATTATTTGTTTGACCATATGTCTGATGAACTCCAGGCGCTGATGGAGGATGTCAGGATGGGGAGGAAGAAGCTGTAAATTAACCGGAAAGGGTTTCAGTAAATGAAAAGAGGCTGCCTATTAAATTTAATAAGGCAGTCTCTTTTCGGTGTTTCAATTTACTTTACAAATAATTTTTGTTATTTCAATCCCCGGTATTGTAAAAAAATACCGACACAAGTATTGTATCATAGCTAATATAAAATTTCAACAATAATTAATTGTAACAATCTGTTTCCTTCGCACGAAATATGTGATAAAATATCTGTATAATTAGAGAACACTAGATATTAAGTATTTACCATCATAAGCCGATCACTTTTTGTGGGAAGGGGGTGTAAATATGAAAATCTTTAATTTCTTAATTTCAATTGTAGCAAGTGTAATTAGCTATTATATTTGCAAATGGTTTGACAAAAATAATGGAAATGACTAATTATAAAGAAAAGAAACCTATTTAATATAATAGTAAGAGCTCCATTAATTTTTCAGCGACAACACTGAGCGGGCGCTCCGTATCCTGAATCAGGCATATGGAGCGCTTCGGCGGTTCTATATGCAGTGGAATTCTGAAAATTTCATTTTTCTCCAAAGCATCCCCGGCAAATTCTTCGGGAAGAAATCCGATTCCAAGCCCGTTTTTCACCATCATCAGAACCTGGTCCATGGTGGCAGCCTCCAAATCCGGTTCCAAGGTTAAGCCGTGTTCCAGGAAAAAGTCCCCATACAATTCATAACTTCTTGATCTTTTATCCATACACACAAAGGAGAACTGTTTCAGTTCCCCGAGATGCCATGTTTTTTCGGAAAACCCGGAAAACTGCGGCCCGCCTACAAGGATTTCCCTGAAATATTTCAGCGGAATTTCTTTTAATGGCCTGGTGATGCCCGATGGATTTGTGATAACGGCAAAATCTACGGTACCGTTTTTCAAAGCCTGTATGGCCTGAGGCGTGGTCTGATTAGAAATCCGTATCCTTACTCCCGGGTATTTCCTGTGAAATTCCCCGAGTTTATGAAGAAGCAGCCCATGCAGTGCCGTTTCGCTGGCTCCGATGGAAACCTGCCCGTTTTGCAGGGACTGCGCTGACCGCAGTTCTTCCTCTCCGGCCTGAATCTGTTCCACAGCCAGGGATACATGCCGGAAGAGCATTTCCCCCTCCGGTGTTAGTTTTACGCCCCTGTTGGAGCGCACCAAAAGTCTGCATCCCAGCTCGTGCTCCAGATTATTCATGGATCTGGTAATATTGGGCTGACTGTTCATCAGAACAGAGGCCGCCTTTGTAAAGCTGTGATATTTCGCTACGAAATAAAAAATTTTATAATAATCATATGTTATATTCATTAAAATTACTCTGCCTTTCCTTTGGGCGCTGCAATCCCTGTGGCAATCGTTTGCTCTTCGCTATCAATTTCCTTCTTTTTTTGCTGTAATAAACAATAACCGCTGTCTGATATATTATTATGATATAAAAGCGATACGAAATATATATTTTACATCTTGCTTCACAAAAGTATAATATATAAAAGAATAAAAAACAACCCAAACCGACAGCGGTCAACAGGAGGAATCATGAAACCAGAAATTAAAAAAAAGCAAATGTCAGAGTCCATGCCTCTTGCCATATTTCTAACTCTGGCCGGCGGTTTTCAGGACGCCTATTCCTATAACTGCCGCGGCAAAGTCTTTGCCAATGCACAAACCGGTAATATTGTTCTGCTCGGTCAAAATCTGGCCCAGGGCCAATGGAAGACAGCGCTTCATTATCTCATTCCCCTCGCCGCTTTTTTCCTGGGCGTTTATATTACGGAGCGGGTACATTGCCTTTTCAGGGAAAATGACAAAATCCACTGGAGGCAGATTATTCTTCTGATAGAATCTTTTTTACTGATCATCACCGGTTTTCTCCCTCAATCCCTGAATATAAGTGCCAATGCCCTGATGTCCTTTGCCTGTGCCATGCAGGTCAACAGCTTCCGAAAATTTCATGGTCTTCCATGTGCTACTACCATGTGTATCGGCAACATCCGAAGTGCCACGGAAATGCTCTGCAGATATCATATAACCAAAGATAAAACGCTTAGGCGGAAGAGTGCCCACTATTATTTTATCATCCTGGTTTTCGCTATAGGCGCAACTACCGGGGCACTGGTTACTGCACATTTGGGCAGTCAGGCTATCTGGGGGTCTTCCTTGCTGCTGCTGGCTGGTTTTATCCTCATGTTTATCAAAGAGCAGCCGGTTTTATGCTGATGATTGGCTGTGTGCCCTGTGCCCGGCAATATATTTCGCGATGCACGGATAAGAACATTTTTCTTTATATTGCGCTGGCTGCGTAACGGTTCAGCTTGTCTGAACTATTACGGAACATTAAGGGATACCTATAATTTTAAGATGTTGAATTGAAATAGTAGGTAAAGCAGAAAGAAAATTTGGCCAGAAACTTAAGAAATACCTATAATTTTAAAATCTTAGATTGAAATATAGGTAAAGCAGGAAGAAAAATTGGCCAGAAACTTAAGAAATACCTATAATTCTAAAATGTTAGAAATGAATAGTAGGTAAAGCAGGAAGAAAAATTGGCCAGAAACTTAAGAAATACCTATAATTCTAAAATGTTAGAAATGAATAGTAGGTAAAGCAGGAAGAAAAATTGGTCGGAAACTTAAGAAATACCTATAATTCTAAAATATTAGAGTTGAATAGTAGGTAAAGCACGATGAGAATCTGATCAGAATCGCCAGAAATGCCTATAATTCTAAGATATTGGAACGGAATAGCAGGTAATCTTTCATAGACTAAGTCAGACTCACTGGAAGTGTCAGGGCTTTCTGGATTTTTGCACTTCCTCAAATCTCTTTCGCTCATGTTATCTCAAATGGCACGGAAAAATCATGCAGGAAAAGGAGGAGGTTCTTCTTATATTTTACCAGCCTGTTGAGCAGGGTCTACTCTTTTTGCAGCAAAAGGGGCCGAAAAGCGAATGTTCCAACGGGGGGACCTTTCAATTTGACTGTGGAAAACTATGAGAAAATGGGCCGGAAGGTCTCATTAAGGTGGCAAGTTATCCACAATAGCCGGGATTTCCATTTGCCATGGCAGATAAGGGCATGACTTGGTGGATAAGTCATGCCCGGAAAAAATAAATCTTGTCCTTGCATTTCGAGACAAAATATGGTATTGTATTTCCACAATAACAGGCAAAGATTTTGCCAATCTAAAATATCTAATTTTATCTTTTCAACAAAATCAGGCGTTTCGCCAAATTTACCAAATCATTTTATTCTATATCTGAAGGAGGTTTTTTATGGTACAAAAAAACATTGTGTGTGAAGGTTTAAGATGCTGTGTGCATTCTAAGGCGGCATTTATTGACTGGTGTATGGAATCCTCAAAAGAATCCCGGAATATGCTGATTCAGGCTATGATGAATGCAGATGGCAGAGAAGGATTTTTCGAGTCATCGCAAATGGGCAGTGTTGTGAAAAAGAGCATACTGTGGAACCAGGAACAGAAGGAGCATGTATTTGATGCCATTATCAGGAGAAAATTGTTAAAACGCGGACAGGAAGAACTTCCCCAGTTACTTGCAGCAGCAGTAGGCCCTGCGCTGAATATGGATCACGAGGAGGTACAGGTGGAAAGTATTCTTTTTCTGGCATATGCAATCGTCAGAAATGAGACGTGCAGAGAAGCCATAATGGAATATGCAGAAAAGGAAGGCGAAACATGTTACGATGCATATAAAAATTCCAGCTACAAAGATTCGGACTTTTTATCCTGGTTTCTCGTGGCTGACAGGCTTCCGGCAAGCATGGCAGTGGGTTTGATTGAACGGATACGCCTGGAAGAAGAAGCTGCAGAAGACAGTGATGCAGATGAGCACAGGCGATACAAAGACCTTACAGAAATTCTGGAAAAGGGTTACCGTAATCTTAAGAACCAGTTAAAAAAAGCAGAATACATAGATGGCTCCATGTTCCAAAAGATAGTTCAGGACAGCAATGATATGGTACATGCCGCGTCGGAGATGATGGTTCTTTTGGTAATAGCTGAAGAATTGGAAATTCCGGTACATGAGGATTATGATTTTTATTTGGGGCTTCAGATTCTTGAATCATATGAAGAGGATCTGGAAACATTGCCGGAGCCGGAAATTACAGAAAACGGAGGCAGAAGACTGCACAGAAATCTGCAGAAGGGTCATCCGCGGATGGAATCCTATTATACCTGCTATTATCTGGATGGGACAGAAACAGAGAGAACTGTGCCTGATCCCGGGACAGTATTTGAATATTTTCATTTGAACCTGCGTATGCTTGCAGGAATTGAGCTGGAGCAGAAAGATATAGACTTTATCTGTTCCCTGTCAGAGGGAATGAAATGGCAGGAGTATAAACAGACATTACTCATAGCAAGCTTGTGTAAATATATCCATAGTCTGCAGCAGTTATGTGAAAAGAATGATCCGGAGGAATACCGCTACCGTCAGCGAAGAGCTGAGAAGGATAGGAAGGAATTCCTCAATAAAATAGAGAACCTGCAGAGCAGGACAGCGTATCTGGAACAAAAGAAAAGGGAATTGGAAAATTGCCTGGAGCAATGTGAAAAAGAGAAAGAAAAGCTGAAGGTGAAGATTCAAAATACGGAGGAAAAAAATGCGCTGGAGCGGGAGGAATTGATCAGCCTGCGGAATTATGTTTTCCCGTTTACACAGACAGGAGGTAAAGGCGCAGGTGTCATACAAACAGAATCTGCAAAAACAGGATGTGAATGGATAGGATGTGTTCAGACAGAAAACGCTCGGACAGAATCCCAGACAGGATGCGCTCAGACAGAAAACGCTCGGACAAAAAGCGCTCAGACAGAAAACGCTCGGACAAAAAGCGCTCAGACAGAATACATTCAGACAGAAAATCCTTCGACAGAAAGCGCTCGGACAGAACGCGTCCGGACAGAATGCGCCCGGACAGAATGCGCCCGGACAGAATGCGCCCAGATAGGATGCGCCCGGGCAGGACGTGCACAAGCAGAAAGTGCTCAGACAGAACACGCACAAGCAGAATGCGTACTGCAAGAACGTGCCCGGACTGAATGTGCACAGAAAGTACATTTACAAACAGTGGATTCACAGGCAAAAGCATATCAAAACCACGAAGAATCCCACCGCACAGAAGACTATGCAGCGCTGATGAAAGGCGAAAAAATGCTCATAATCGGCGGGCATATAAACTGGCAGAGAAAGATGAAACAATACCTGCCGCGCAGCCAGTTCCTTTCATCAGACAACCTGCATTTTGACAATTCTGTATTACACTGCAAGAGATATATTATCTTCAACACAGATGTGCTGAAACACGGACTGTATTATAAAATAATAGGCCAGAGGAAAAAGGAACAAAAAATTCTATACGTCCATGGCAATAACATAGATAAAATCCTGCAGGATATCAATCGTCAGATCTCATCATAGTATCACTCTGTTCCCGGCACCCGGATAACAACCCGGAATCCGCCGGCTTTTCCATGTGAGACCTCCATGTCTCCGCCATGCACTTCTGCAATCTGCCTGACCAGCATCAGCCCAAGCCCGTGCCTCTGGTTTCCTGTCTCTCTGTCGCAGACCATATAATGGGGGGCTTTCCGGATTTTCTCAAGCTCTTCATCGGTGATTCCGGTGCCATTGTCCTCCACCACGATTCTGCACATCTTTTCTGTTCTCCCCACAGACATGAACAATGTACAGCCATCCGGATTATGCACCTGACTGTTTGTGATCAGGTTAGAAACCGCCCGTTTTAAAAGCCCCTTATCCGCTTTTGCACAGCAGTTCTGCATATCCTCCCCTGCGACCCATTCGATTGGATATTTTCCCTCCAGGTCCAGATTCAGGAAATCCACAGCGGTCTGTCTGACCAGGGAAACTAAATTTACAGTATCCATATGAAGAGGCTGCACATTATACTCCAGTTTTGACGCCAGATTCAGATTATTGACCAGATTCTTCATCCGCAGGCTTTGCTGCCGGATGATCCGTGCTTTCTTTCGCTCCCTTTCCGGCAAATCCCTGTTCTCCTCAATCTGGCTTGCATATCCCAGAACCATAGAGAGCGGCGTTCGGATATCATGGGATACTCCGGCAATCCAGTTTGCACGGGCAGTCTCCTTTTTCTGAAGCTGATAATCCTGATTCCGGAGTTTTTCCGCAGCTTTATTGATGGAAACCGCCAGGTCTGACAGCAGTCCCTTTTCCTTGACATAGACGTCTCTTTCAGCAGGAAGTGCCTCAATACCCTGTATGACCGGCTTTACAGAACGCAGAACCCCGGAGGTAACGACCATATAGACGAAAAATATAAGGATGAGATTACAGCTTAAAAACAGCAGCACCGTTTTAGGAAAATTTCTGATGAAATCATAGTCAAAGGTATTGGATATTAATTTCCAGTAAGATTTCTTCGGAAAACCAAGCATGATCAAATCATCCCCGTACCCGCTGGTAGTGATGGGATAATCATTGATATACCCTCTGACCGCCATGGCAATGCTGGCTGCTGAATACTGTGTGGGAATCCCCTCCGGAAGATTGCTGCTGTTCCAGAGAATATATCCGGTTTCATTATCCACTAAGATAGCCCAGGCATTTGTCCTGGAAAGGATATCCTCTCCCTGGGCGGACAACCGGTATGTTCCATCCCCGTTCTCAGTAAGGGCAGAGGCCACAGTATCTGCAGATGACCATGCTCCGTGGTTTGCTGCCTGCTTATATGAGATAAGGAGCAGGAGAAAAAAATTAAGGAAAAGCAGCAGCACAAGGGAAAACAGCATGGTTACAATAAACCGTTTGATCAGTTTCAGAATACTTTTCATCGTACGTCCTCCATGAGCAGTTTATATCCCAGTCCCTTGACGGTCAGAAGGGATTCCGGTCTGGATGGGTTTTCCTCAATTTTTTCCCTTATCCGCCGGATATGCGCCATAAGAGAGTTTTCATAGCCAAACGGATTGTCACCCCAAACTGCCTCACAGAGCATATCGATCGTCACGATCCTGCCGGCATTCCGGCTGAGAACCTGCAGCAGTTCAAATTCCTTGGCAGTCAGGGCAATATGTTCCCCGTTCCGTATAATTTCTGCCCGGTCAAAATCCAGGGCACAGGCTTTCAGATACACGAGATTTGATTCATTCCGATAGCATCTCTTTAATATAACATGAATCCGCAGAATCAGTTCTCTGGGCAGAAACGGTTTTACCATATAATCATCAGCACCCAGGCCAAGTCCTGTAAATTTGTCCTCATCCTCCCCGCGTGCGGTTAAAAAAAGGATGGGAAAGTCAGAAAACTCCCGGACCTTTTGAAACAGGGAGAAACCATCGCCATCCGGCAGCATAACATCAAAAATGCCAAACTCAGGATTCCAATCACGGCAGGCAGCCAGTGCCTCCGCCGTATTTTTTGCGGTTTTTATCTGTAAATATCCCTCTTCCTGTAAAATAGAGACAACCATATCAAGCAGCTCCGGTTCATCGTCTACAAGAAGTATTCTTTTTCTTTTCAAATGATCATTTGCCATTGTCTGTACCTCCCTGCAAATATATTTTCCGTATTTGTATCTATTCATCCGGCTGAGTAGCTCCCCGTATCCTTATTATATCAGCAAATCCGCCTGCCCGTGGGAATAATACCGAAATGTAAGGTAAATGTAAGGTTATCAGAATGCAGATGTAAGGTTGGCTTTCTATAATAAAGACAGAAACAAAGAAAAAGAATCCGGAAGGGAGACATGAAAATGAATATTATAGAAACATACCATCTGACAAAAGAATACGCTGACTTTACCGCTGTCGCTGACCTGAACATGCATATACGAAAGGGCAGTGTTTACGGATTTCTGGGACCGAATGGGGCTGGTAAATCCACTACTATGAAAATGTTTTTGGGACTGACAAAGCCTACAAAAGGCCGTTTTACCATTAACAGCAATACCTTCCCCAGAGACAGGATGAAGATTCTCAGGGAAGTGGGGTCTTTCATAGAAGCACCCGCTTTTTACGGCAACCTGACAGGGGAAGAGAATCTGGAGATTATAAGAAAAATCCTGGGTCTTCCGAAATCCAGCGTATCGGATGCTCTGGAGCTTGTAGGGCTGACCCAGTACCGGAAACGCCTTGCCAGAAAGTATTCCCTAGGTATGAAACAGAGGCTGGGGCTGGCCTCGGCGCTTATCGGACGCCCGCCTATTTTATTCCTGGACGAACCGACCAATGGTCTTGACCCGGTGGGAATTCATGAGATCAGGACTCTGATCCGTTCCCTGCCGAAGAAATACGACTGCACAGTCCTTGTGTCCTCCCACCTGCTTCCTGAGGTAGAGCTCATGGCGGATGATATCGGAATCCTGAATCATGGCCGTCTCCTCTTTGAAGGGAATCTGCAGGAACTGCGGCAGATGGCTGACTTTGAAGGATATCCCTCTGACAATCTGGAAGATACATTTCTGGCAATGGTGGAGGAGGATAACAGAAAGAGAGGTGCAGGAAAATGACATCTGCATTGGAGTGGAATAAGCTGAAGCGGACCGGATTCTTTCCCGCATTTCTGGCTGGCGGACTTCTGGCAGCGGCAGCCCCGGTGGTAAATATCGGAGCCCGCCCGGAGAGCTTTGTAAACAAACAGGATTCCCCGGCAGTTATTTTAATGGGAGCCAACTGGCAGCTCATGTCTATGCTGCTGTCTTTTCTCCTTATTATCGGCGCATGTATTATGTACCATACAGAATTTGCAGACAATGCCATGCAGCGCATGGATACCCTTCCAAAGCGTCCGGAGAGTCTGTTTTTCGGAAAATGCAGTGTGCTGTTGGTTTTGACAGCCGGGGCGCTTGTACTGGGAGGTGCAGCTCTTTGGTTCTGCGGATGGAAGTGGTTTTCTGCAGACCGCATCTTTACGACAGAAATCTGGAAGAGCATGGGATTTTCTTTTGCCATGTTCCTTCCGCTGCTCCTCTGTATGACTGCAGTTTCTTCCATCTGTAAAAATATGTGGATATCGCTGGGAATCGGCACGATCTGTCTGTTTATGACTTCCATTCTCCAAAATGGAGGCGGGATACTCTCTTATCTGCCATTTATGATGCCCATGAAGGTATATCCGAATCTTAATGGGGCGCAGGCAGTTAGATGCCTGATTATATCCTGCGGGGAAACGGCAGGTTTCGGACTGCTGGAGATCATCTATTTTAAAATAAGGAGGCATTTCACATGAGTTTTTTATCATTAGCAGGAGTAGAACTGAAAAAGACACGTCGCTCCGGCATCCTCTGGATTTTAGTGATTCCCGTATTTCTCATATGGCTGACTGCTGTGATCAATGCGGATATTAACTTTACCATAGGAAATGAAGGGATATCCCCGGAAAATAACTTTTTCATACAGAGCTTTATGGGATATGCCTGGTTCATGTTTCCTGCAAGTATTGTGATCAGTACCGTGATGCTGGTGCAGACAGAACGGAAGAATAAAGGAATACTGAAGATGCTGGCTCTGCCTGTATCTGCGGCCCGCCTCTGCCTGGTGAAATTTTCTATCCTTATTTTGCTGGCAGCAGTGCAGATGTTTTTTATGACCCTGGCATATTTTCCAAGTGCGGCGATCGCATCCCGAATCCAGGATTATAACTTCATGCTGCCGGTTATAGATATACTGAGAGAAGCGGGGATCATTTACATTTCCTCCATTCCCATGGCCGCGTTTTTCTGGATGCTTGCTGTCAGTATTCAGACTCCCATTTTTTCCATGGGTGTGGGAATGGCATCTATTGTGCCGTCCGTCCTTCTTATTAACACAAAAATATGGTTTGCGTACCCCATGTGCTACCCGTTTCTCATGGTTGCATCCAGGATGCATGAGCTGGCATCCAATATGGGGACCTTTGCTTTTGAACTGATGCCGTTCATACCTGTGGCAGTGGGTTGCACGGTGGTGTGTCTGTTTGCAGCCTGTATCCGTTTCGGACAGGCAGAGAGGAGATAGATGATGAAAGAAAAACTGTTTACTGCGATAAGTACTGTTTTAATATTTTTCCCGTTTACAATTTTTCCGATACGATGGAATCCGTGGGCATTGGAGTCACCTGCGGCTGAGATCATTATCCTGGTGTATATTGCGGTGATGCTTGTCGGGGGTATTTTCACGATTACCGCTTACACAAAAGGGAAGGTTAAGAACAATCTGATGAAAATATGCCTGGTAGTGCACGGCGTCTACATAGCCGGAGGCGTGGCTATGCTCGCTATGATGGGAGCAACAAAATTTTCATAAACGAATGGCGGGTGCTTTACAAAGAAAATGATTTCGGATAAGATAAAAGAAATCCTGTAACTGTTCCACCGGACAGACAGTTACAAAATCTAATTAGATGGAGAGCAGCTAAATGAGAATAGCAGTCTTATCCGATACCCACGGGCTTCTGCGTCCTGAGGTGATGGAAATTGTAAATACCTGTGACGCGGTTCTTCACGGCGGAGATATTAACACCCAAAGAATCGTGGATGAACTTTCAAAAGATAAACCTTTCTACATTGTCAGAGGAAATAATGACAAAGAATGGGCGGAACAGATACCGGTATCCCTTCGGTTTGAGCTGGACGGTATTACCTTCTATATGGTGCATAACAAAAAAGAGATCCCCCGAAATCTGACCGGTGTGGATGTGGTCGTATTCGGTCATTCCCACAAATATCTGGAGGAACGAAGGGACGGACATCTCTTCCTCAATCCGGGGAGCTGCGGAAAACGCCGCTTTAACCAGGATATAACCATGGCAGTTCTGGAGACCGGGAACGGAGAGATACAGGTAAAACGCATAGATATTCCCCACACGGATACCCCCGTAAAAGTTCCGGTGGGAACCGATACCCGAAAAGCAGTGGAGAATATCAGCCGGGGAATGAAAAAAGGGGAGAATATAAAAGATATGGCAAAAAAATACGGCTGTTCCCCGGAATTTACCGAACAGGTCTGCCGTATCATTGCCACACATCCCGGTGTGACGGCGGAGGGAATCCTGAATAAGATGGAAGTCAACCGGATACAAAATCCCTCTTGCAAAAATCCTTCCGCTGATATACAATAGCATGAGCAACCGTCTGCCACCGGGTAGACGGAAAATGCCTGAATACATTCCGGTAGGTCATGGAAGGAATGTATTTGGGCATTTTTTTTAAAATCGCAAGGAGACTGGCTTATGCAGAAACAAATGAATAGAGAATTTTACAAATACATATCCTTAAATGTTCTGGGAATGCTGGGGTTGTCCTGTTATATTCTGGCGGACACTTTTTTTATCTCAAAGCGTTTGGGGGCAGACGGCCTGACAGCGCTGAATCTGGCTATTTCTGTCTACAGTATCATTAACGGACTGGGGCTGATGCTGGGAATCGGTGGTGCCACACGTTTTGCTATCTGTCGGGCACAGAAAGAGGTGCAGAAGGGAAATCAGGTGTTCACCACTTCAGCGGCGGCAGGGATTACGGTGGGGCTGGTTCTTCTGTTCCTTGGTTTTACCGCATCCGATGCTGTGGCAAAAATCCTGGGAGCTGAGGGTGTCATACAGGAGATGACAGGGAGTTATCTGAAGACCATACTGGGATTTGCTCCGTTTTTCATTGTGAACAACATACTCATTGCATTTGTCCGAAACGACGGCAGCCCCCGTCTTTCCATGGCGGCTATGCTGACCGGGAGTTTTTCTAATATATTGCTTGATTATGTATTCTTATTCCCATTGAATATGGGAATCTTCGGGGCGGCTCTTGCCACCGGGTTTGCTCCGGTCATCAGTATAGGACTCTTGTCTCTGCATTTTATCAGAGGGAAAAACCGGTTTACCTGGAGCTTTGATCAAAGAGCGCTTGGGCGGCGGGTATTGGATATCTGCAGTCTTGGTATATCCGCATTTATCAATGAGCTGTCTTCCGCGGTTGTGCTCATTGTGTTTAATCTGCTGATTCTGCGTCTGTCGGGCAATACAGGGGTGGCGGCTTACGGGATCGTGGCGAATCTGGCCCTGGTAGCTGTATCTGTATTTACCGGTATTTCGCAGGGAAGCCAGCCTCTAATCAGCCGTTTTTACGGGGAGGGCAGGAAAAAGGAAAGTACCGCGGTGCTTTTAAGAGCGGTTCTGCTGGCTGCGGCTATGGGGATTCTGTTCAGTGCGGCTGCATTTGCATTTACTCAGAATCTGATTGGGATTTTTAACAGTGAGGGGAATCAGGAACTTGCGGATATTGCCATTTGTGGACTGCGGCTGTATTTTCTGGGCTTTTGTCCGGCTGGGATCAACATTGTGGCAGCGGCTTTTATGGGAGCGGTGGAGCGTGGAAGGGAATCTTTTGCCATTGCTTTTGCAAGAGGTGTTGCTGCCATCCTTTTTTTCGCCTTTCTGCTGTCTTTTATCTGGAAAATGGATGGTATCTGGCTGGCTTTTCCGGCTGCTGAGGTTTCGACCATGCTGCTGACGGCAGGACTTTGGAGAAGATATAAAAGAGGGACTCTACCGGCAGTTGAAAAATGAGATGAAATTCAAATATTCCGTTATTGTCCAAAGCGTGGTGCAGGGGTATGATTAAGGCATAAAGACGAGGAGGAAAAGCCATGCTTGACAGCGTAAAAATAGGAGGTTTTATTTCAGGAAAAAGAAGAGAACTGGGAATGACGCAGCAGCAGCTTGCAGACAGGCTGAATATTTCTTTTCAGGCCGTATCCAAATGGGAAAAGGGCAGTACATTTCCCAATGTGGAGCTGCTGCCGGAGCTTTCCGCGGTCATGGAG
>ERZ507075.56-NODE-56-length-118125-cov-6.90604_pt1 | contig 118125 bp, 90 predicted proteins | sample MGYA00512863_ERZ507075 | MGnify/ENA metagenome assembly ERZ507075 | reverse complement strand
GAGTGGGTGTCTTTAGTAGCAATGAAAATATGAATGCTAGTAGAAAGGGCAAAGGGATTGTTATGAAGCATAGCAAAAAATGAAGATGTTTATTTCTTTGAAAAGGACTTGTTTTTGAATTCCAGGGGAAAAAACCTTCTATAATCTGATAGGCCCCATGGATACCACCCCATAAAATATAATTCCAGCTTGCCCCATGCCATAATCCGCTGATAAGGAATGTGATCATAATATTTGCAGCATGACGGATTTTTCCTACTCTGTTTCCGCCAAGAGGAATATAAATATAATCTCTGAGCCAGGAAGATAAACTAATATGCCACCTTCCCCAGAAATCTTTGATAGAAGAAGCAAAATAGGGGGCTCTAAAATTCTGTGTCAGATTTATCCCAAGAATTTTTGCCGATCCAAGTGCAATATCTGTATAACCTGAAAAATCACAATAAAGCTGTATTGCAAAGAAGAATGTTGCTAGTATGAGGGAAAATCCTTGGTACGAGGGCAGATTATTATAAACCTGATTGACATAAACTGAAAGACCATCTGCCAGTACCAGCTTCTTGAAATACCCCCAGGCCATTAATTTTAATCCATAGGAAGCCTGATTGTACTGAAAGCTTTGGCACGTATGCAGCTGCGGAAGTAGTTTTTTCCCTCTTTCAATAGGCCCCTGCATCACTTTAGGGAAAAAAGAGATATAAACTGCATATATACCAAAATCTTTCTCAGCACGAATTTCGCCTCTGTACACGTCAACTAAATAACTGATAGTTTGAAAAATATAAAATGATATACCGATAGGAAGAGCCAGTTTTAGTGTGAATGGCTGTATTGGAATAGAAAGTTTTTGCAGGACAAAAGATAAATTTTCTGTAAAAAAATTAAAGTATTTAAAGAAAAATAAGATAGTTACGCATATTGTTACTGAAAGTATTAGTATGGTTTTGGGATATAATCTGTTCTTTCGGCGAGACTTCATAAGGAGCGCCGCTGTATAGGAGATAATGGTAGTTAAAAGGATAACCGCAATGTATTGAGGCCCCCAGCTGGCATAAAAATAATAACTGGACATGAGAAGAATAATCCAACGGAATTTTTGTGGTATAAGCCAATATAAAATGAATACAATGGGGAGAAATAGTGCATAGCTAAAAGAGTTAAACAGCATATTATTTACCTTTCGGGTTGAATAGTATTGTTAATGAAAGCAGCATTTAATATGGAGAAAGAATCCTGTCTCAATATTATCGTACTATATTATACTACGCGAGTGGAAAATTATACAAGTATATCATATTGCAACCATAGGCTGCAATCAAACTCAAAAACACAAAAAAGAATCATCAGCTCTATTCACTTTCAGGCCGTAAATTTTTCCTTTCCAGTCTGGATGTACTTCTAAAGGATTTCTCAGCTTGTGCAAGTCAGATTACAGACAGCATTGTTTCTCATGAGGAAAATATGGCTGCTCAACAGCAACGTCCTCTCATTTATCTGACTTCTTCCAAAATTTCCAAAGAGCAATCCGCTCTTGAGGTTCTAAGAACAATCCTGTGTCTGAAGGCCTCATTTGCGTTCTTTCTGTTGTAGAGGGATGCCAGACTTTTCAGCCTGTTAGTCAGGAGGACGGGAAGCTTGCCATGCGCTTTGTTAACCGTAAGTATAAGTATTATTACTTCTACTATCTTGATAAGAACTTTGGTTTCATGCATGTTAAGCTGCAGACCTGGTTCCCTTTTATAATACAGGTTTATATCTACGTAAACTTAACGCAAAGTTTCTGGGAGAAGCAGTCTCCGATTAGCTGACCTTTTGTAAACTCAACAACTACATATTTTATTTTTCTCGTCCACCTCCTGCTGATGGAACTGTCACTCATTTTTTCCAGCATACTCAGGAGGTTCCATTATGGACGATTATTTTAAACTTTACAGGGAAATGATCTCCCTGCAGGGTCTTACTGACCACACGATCACTTCTTATTCTACATACATTCTCGCTTACCTGCAGTATCTTTCCGATATCCTTTTGAAATCGCCGGAAGATGTCTCCTGGCAGGAAATGCGGGATTTCATCAAATGGCTCCAGCACGAACGCTCTATTTCTGACCGTACGGTAAACTCCGCCATCTCACAGCTTCGGTTTTTTACCTTGTATGTCCTGCATAAGCCGTGGGACAATACCCAGCTTCCCATGAGGAAATTTGATGCTTTCCTGCCTTATGTCCCTTCCGGCGAGGAAGCCTTTTCCTGTATCTTCTCTATTCCTGACTTAAAGGAACAGGTCATGGTTGCCCTGATGTACTCTGCCGGGCTGCGTGTCGGCGAAGTCTGTTCACTGCGTTATGAAGATATCAAGCGGATGCGTATCCATATCCGGCATTCAAAAAAACGCTCCGACCGTTATTCCATCCTCTCCAACCGGACGCTGGAATTGCTCACCCGGTACTGGTTTGAATGCGGCTGCCCATCGGAATGGCTCTTTCCCGGAAACAATAAGAATAATACTCCTTATTCTGCCACATCCTTTTCCAACAAGTTCACAAGATACCGTGCTTCCCTTGGATGGAATCCCCGCTTGACCTGCCATTCGTTCCGTCTTGCTTTCGGGACACAGCTTTACAAAAACGGCGCATACCAGCTCACTATTAAAGAACTCATGGGGCACAAATCCCTGGATTCCACACTGATTTATGTCCATCTGGCTTCCAATGCCACAAAAAATACCGTCAGCCCTTTCGACAAGTTGGGAGGCTTCCATGGACAGGTATAAGATACAGCAGGCTTTTTACAATGGATGGGAATCTTTTCCATCCTCCCACACACTGTCAGATATCCAAGGTAAGGCTGCCCACGTCATCATGAAATGCAAAAGCGGGAGCTTAGGGTATTCTGCCAGTCAGTGTCAGGACTGTGGGCACGTGGAGATACACAACAACTCCTGCCGCAACCGGAACTGTCCCAACTGTCAGGCTGTCCTAAAAGAAGTCTGGGTGGATAAGCTGCTTTTTCATTCCGGTAGGAGTCCTGCGGGATAAGTTCAAAAGAAAGTATTTGGCTGTTCTGGACGAATATCATCAGATGGGCGCTTACTTTCTCTTCGTCCTGTAATGCGCTTCGCAACTCCTATAACTGGCAGGAATTCAAAGACAGCCTTTACAGGAAAGAGTGGTGTCCTTTCATCAAAGAGACCTTCAATGGTTTTGGCAACGCCATCGAATATCTGGGACGTTACACCCATAAGATTGCCATCTCCAACAGCAGGATCCTTTCCGTTACCGAAACAGAAACCACCTTTTCTGCCAGAGGAAAAAAGCCCGGTGATCCGAAAAGTGAAATCACTTTAAAAAATGAGGAATTCATCCGGGTTCCTGATGCATGTGCTCCCGTCCGGTTTTCAAAAAATCCGTTACTACGGATTCCTGAATAACAGGATGAAAGCACAGAACCTGAAGCTGATTTTCAAGCTGCAGGGATATCAGAGATTCAAACGCCGTTATAGCGGGCTTTCCATGGCAGAATTGTTGAAAGCTGTCTGGAACTTTGATGTCTGCTTCTGTCCGGAATGCGGCTGCATAAGCATGAAACCGTTAGGAAGGACACGTGCAGGACTCAGCTAAAATATCTTTATGACAATACCGTTATTTTGAGACCTCCTTTAGGAAGGTCTGCGAAGCATGCCCCAAAATACTTTCAGATGCATCTCTACCTGTGATTCACAGTGAATTTCAGGTTGTTTCATCATTTTCGGAAGGTTGGGAAAGATACAATCCCCATACCATTATCCAGGCACCTCTCTAAACCCGATAGCAAATTCACCGCTGACATCACCTACGGTATGCTGGCTGCCGGAAGCTGTCTTCTGATGGATGTGGTTGACCAGCTCCATGAACACTCTAAAAAAATTAATGTCGTTGACCGCCTTACCAGACATCTGAAAAATGGCACCCCCGCAAAAGCTGCAGCCTCCTATCTTCAGGCAGTAAAAAAATGGGTTCCCAATGAGCCTGTCATCCACATTGATGACAGTGATGTGATAAAACCTGATGGTTACAAATTTGAATCCCTCGGTATTGTCAGGGATGGTTCTCAAAGTACTTCTACAAAGAATGTTTATAAAAAGGGGTATCATGTCACAGAGGCCTGTGTCTTTACCACCAGTAACCATCCTGTCAGCATTTTTTCAAGGATACATTCCTCTTCTGAAAAAAATAATAAATCCGTAAATGCTATTACCTTTGATGCAATGGAGCAGGGAGCTGCCCTTTTTGGTAAAGCAACTTTTGCCATGGACCGCGGCTATGATGATAACAAGATGTTTCTGAAAATGGAGGAATTGGGGCAGGATTATATTATCTGCCTCAATTCCCGTAATCTACTGTACCATAATAAATGGACGAAAGCCACGGAGCTGCGTAACCGTAGGAAAGGCAAAGTCAAAACCAATGTATTCTACAAAGGAAAAAACAATGAAGCCTACCTGTCACATGTCAAAGTTCAGATTACCGCATCCAGGAAAGATATTTATCTGGTACTTGTTTATGTTATCACAGAACATCCAATTGCTTGCCACTAATAAAGAAATCAAATCCAAAGAGGACGTAATCAAAATAGCAAGGATCTATTTTTTTCGCTGGAAAATAGAAGAATATTTCCGGTGTAAAAAACAGATGTTCCAGTTTGAAAACTTCCGTGTTCGGAAGCTTTGTGCAATCAATGCACTCAACTTTTATATCACCTTATATATGGCATTTCTGGCTATAATCTCTATGGAAGCAGAAACAAATGTGCTTAAGGTTTCCATAATAAAAACAGCAGACTCTGTAAAAGAAAAAGTTTTCTTCTGCTATTACCGGCTGACAAAAGGCATCTCTGGCATACTGTAGTATGCAAAAAAAGGCGTCAGGCTTTGTTTCAGGACAAAACGTCCTGCCTACCGTCAACTTTGCCTTAAGCTATCCGCTTAAATAGATAAAAAATATGTCTCCCTAAGTCCGGTTCCTGCGGGTCCTATTTAGGTACCTCTAATCTGTCAACTGCCAAGCTGAATTCCTTTAAAAACGGGCAGAATGGCACTTTGGATGAGTATGTTCATTTTTAGATTACAGTTTGCGGAATCTCAAGAAGTAACATACCTTTAATATTTCTTTAAGATTGCTCTCCATTATCGTAAATTATCGAGAAATACTATATTTTATGCCAAAATTCGATATTAATGTTTTCTATAACACAGTTGCGTCCACGATAACTGTTTCATTTGATTCTCGACCGGATTTGCGGGCATCTGTCAGGCGTTGGTTCAATTCCGTTGCCTTTAAGAAGTATGCCTTCAGACCTTTCTGGCAGCTTGAATCCGTTGATCGGAACAGTACATGACATAGTAAAATCATTTAAGAATACATTGTTTTCCAAAGAGCCCGAAGAATTAGAAAAGTGGCTGGAAAAGGCAGAAGGGTTGGGGATAGAACAGATCAGCAGTTTTGCAGGCGGAATACGGAGAGAAATAAACGCAGCAAGAAAGGCCATTGAACTTGATTACAATAATGGGCTTGCAGAGGGAAGCGTTAATAAAATAAAAGTGGTGAAACGGATAATGTATGGCCGCAATAGCTTTGAACTGCTGAAAGGTAAGCTACTGCGGCTTGAATTAAGACATAAAATCAACAACTTTGGAAAGAACCTAAAATTTCTTGACATTTCTGTAAATCAGATTATAATACACACAAGTGAGGGGAAAACTAAATAAAAAATTTTTTCATACACTGCTGGAACAGGAGGCAAAATGAAAAAGGATTATTCCCCTACAAAAATGCTGAGAAAAGACAAGCCAGATTCTTTCTCAGCTGTTTTACTTGGCATATGTCTGTGTTTTTATCTCTTCTTCGCATTTTATGATGGTGCGGTTATTTGTGTGGACTCTCCGGGCTACATCAGCATGCGGCTTTCAAGAGAACCCTTTTATCCGCTGTTTCTTGCTTTTTTTCGAAAGCTTTTTTCTTCGTTTCCCAATGATTTTTACCTGACGGCCGTTGCTTTTTTTCAAAGCGGGCTTATGGCTTTTGCTACATGGACGTTGGTGAGGTATCTTTGGAAGGAGCTTCGGCTTCCGAAGGCTGTGGCGCTTGTTGCGCTGGCTATGCCGCTTGGGGTTTCGTTTTTGTGCCGGTTTGCCGCAAAGAGGGAATCTATGTATTCTAACAGTATTTTGACGGAAGGGATTGTTATTGCGCTGTATCTTTTGTTTTTCCGCTATCTCCTGGAATACTGTCTGCATCAGAACAGAAAAAGTCTGATTTTAAGCAGCATACTTGTTTTTGTTATGGTATCAACAAGAAAACAGATGTTTATGACATTGGCGCTGCTGATTATTTGTGTGGTGGCTGTGAATATATTCCGCAAAAAGACCCTTTGGGGGATTGGAACTGTAATACTGTGCACACTGGGAATCTTGGGCTGTTCTATGCTTCTTGATGTTGGATATAACTATATTTTGCGTGGAAATGCAGTACGCCACACCAATGACAGCCGGTTTGTTACAACAATGGCGTTTTATACGGCGGATAGAAGTGATGCGGAATATATCAAAGATGAAGAGGTCAGAACACTTTTTCTGGAGATTTATGATGTTTGCGAGGAAAAGGGATATCTGAAGCACAGTGCCGGAGAAGGATGGTTTAACCGGGTAACGCATTTTGGCGATTATTATGACTGTATACAGATTGATACCATGGGACCGATGATTACACAATATGTGCAGGCGAATTATGGTGGAGGAGAGGTGGAAGAAGGGAAAAAGGTGGATCAGATTATGCGGACGATTAATGTGTCGGTTATGCCGCATAATGCGTTGAATATCATAGGCTCCTTTTTGGATAATGTTCTTTCCGGTCTGATAACGACTGTCGCTAAACGGAATATTTTATTAAACTGGTATAGTTTTTTCCTCTATATTATTTATGTTATTCTGCTTATCTGGAATGTGAGGATCAGAGGGCATGAAAAGACAGCAGTGTTGGCAGGGCTTACACTTCTGGCAATTGTGGGGAACGTTACGCTTGTTTCTCTTGTAATCTTCTGCCAGACCAGGTATACGATATATAATATGGGGCTGTTTTATATTTGTATGGTAGTGATGCTTTATAATCTGTTCAGGCATTGGCGTTTGGCTTCTGAGAAAACAAAATAAAGGAGTTGTATATATTTTCCGGTTTTTACGTTTTTTCTTGTAAAAATCCATGGATTGGGCTAAACTGATTTATGCATAGCATATCCTGAGGCGGGATTTGCTGCAGCGGCAATTTGACTGGTTAAATTTAAAATTCCATGGAGTACTCATATGCTTTTTAATTCTTATATATTTCTGTTCCTGTTTTTACCATTTTGCCTGGGCGGGTTTTATCTGTTCGCCCATTGGGGGAAGTCTGTGCCTGCCAAGCTGTGGCTGACAGGCTTTTCTTTGTGGTTTTATGGGTATTTTAATCCCAGCTATCTGCTGATTATGATTTTCAGTATTCTTTTTAATTATGTTTGCTTTCGGCTGATAAATGCAACGGGACCGAACAGGAGCCGTATAATGATGGCGGCGGGTGTTCTGTGCAATCTGGGAATTCTTTTTTATTTCAAGTATTTTGACTTTTTTATTGAAAATGTAAATGCCGTATTTGGTACTTCGTTTTTACTGAAGGGAATCCTGCTTCCGCTGGGAATCAGTTTTTTTACCTTCCAGCAGATTGGTTTTCTTGTGGACACTTACCGGGGGGAAATCAGGGAGTGCACTTTTCTGGATTATGCGCTGTTTGTCTCCTTTTTCCCGCAGCTGATTGCGGGGCCGATTGTGAATCACAATGAAATGATGCCGCAGTTTGATAAAATCGGGAAGCAGAAGCTGGATTGGGATCGGTTTGCCGGGGGCGTATTTTTATTTACGCTGGGAATGGTGAAGAAGGTTTTGGTCGCGGATACGTTTGGGAAAGCGGTGAACTGGGGGTATGCCAATGTTCTGAACTTAAGCGGAGTGGACAGTGTGCTGCTGATTCTTTTTTATGTGCTACAGTTGTATTTTGATTTCAGTGGCTACTGTAATATGGCCAGGGGGCTGGGCTGGCTCTTTGGGATAGAGATTCCTGTGAACTTTAATTCGCCGTATAAGGCTGTGAGCATCGTGGATTTCTGGAAACGGTGGCATATTACACTGAGCCGTTTTTTTACCAAAAATGTATATATTCCATTGGGCGGGAACCGAAAGGGCAGAGGACGGATGTACTTTAATTTGTTCCTGATTTATCTGCTCAGCGGTATCTGGCATGGGGCCGGATGGACTTTTGTATTGTGGAGTGTGACGCAGGGGGGTCTGTACATAGTAACCCGGATGTGGCAGCTGCATCAGAAGGAAAAGAGGGAAAAGAGCGGCAAAGCAAAGGCAGCGGGGCCGGTTAGAGGACAGGTGGTTAAAGTTGCCGGGGTTTTATTTACCTTTGTTTATTTCAGTCTGACCTGTGTCTTTTTCCGATCCGAGACAGTGGGACAGGCACTGGAAATTTTCAGGCATTTGTTTACGGGTGGGATTGCTCTTCCTGCGGAGGCGATGATGCAGTCCTTCAATCTGGATGAATTCTGGTATGTGATAAAGCTGCTGCATTTGGACAGCCTGCCATACAGTCAGATGTATTTGGGAGGTATCATTACAGTGGTGACTATGGCGGTGGTGTTTTTTGCACCGAATGCGGATGAAGTGGCGGTGAGGTTCCGGCCCAAGGCCTGGAATGCGCTGGTGACGGCAGGGCTCTTTCTGTGGTGTGTGCTGTCGCTTTCAGGGGTCAGCAGTTTCCTGTATTTTAATTTCTGATGCGGGCTGTTTTCAGAGAAGCGGATATATGGAAGTGCGGCTTGTTCGTGACAATGTATGAGAGGTATGTGGATGAAACCTTGTAAAAGATGGCTGCTCTTGTTTTGCAGTATTCTCCTGGCAGGCTTTCTTGCGATAGCTGCTATAGTGATATATGTGGATCCTTTTTTTCAGTATCATAAACCCCTGGCTTATTTTCCCTATAAGGTGGATAATCAGCTGAGCCAGAATCCGGGGATGGCCCGCCGGCTGGATTATGACAGTGTTCTGTTAGGCTCCTCCATGACGGCAAGCTTTGACACGGACTGGTTTACGGAGGTGATGGGGCTGCAGACGGTGAAGCTGAGCTATAACGGCGCGTTTCCTAAAGATGAGGCCAACATAATGGATATTATTTTTGACGCGAAAGGGGATTCGGTGAAAAAAATATTCATGGCCGTGGATCAGGGGGCGTTTTCAGCGGATACGGAGACGACGAAATATCCGATTCCGGAATATTTGTATGATAAAAATCCTTTTAATAATGTGCAGTATCTTTTTAATAAGGATGTGCTGCTGAATTATATTTTCAAGCCGTTGGTGGATCCTACGGAGAGGACGGACTGGACACAGCTGTATAAGCCGTGGTGGACGGATCAGTACTATACGAAGGCCAATGTGCTGATGTATTATGTTCCGGCGGAGGAAGCGGAGGAGGAGATGCCGGAGGATGCGTTTGTGTCCGGTATTCAGGCAAATCTGGAGGCCAATATTATTCCCTTTGTTGAGGCTCATCCGGAAACGGAATTCATTTTCTGGTATCCGCCGTACAGTATTCTTTACTGGAATGATGTGATGCGGCAGAAGGAGCTGGATGCGGTTATCAGAGAACTGGATTATATGACGGAAAAACTGCTTGCGTATGATAATGTAAGGGTATTCTGTTTTCAGAACAACAGGGATATCGTATGTAATCTGAATAATTATGCGGATTATACGCATTATCATGCGGATGTCTGCCGGTATATTGTGGAGTGCTTTGAAAATGGAGAGGGAGAACTGACTGAGGATAATTATAAAGCGGTTTTGGAGGACCTGCGCGAGTTGGCGGCGGGTTATGATTACGAAGCAATTTATGACAACTGGTATGATTAGGCTGTTGTTTATGTGACTTGGGAAGTAACTGTGAGGGAACTGAGCAGTTGCCTGCAGGAAGATAAAGAGAGGTTTTTACATGATTGCAAAAGTACTGATTACCTTTGGGGTTCTGTTTGCGGCTCCTTTTTGCATGGGGCTGATTCCGGCCCGGTTCATGTCCGGGGGGCGGAGAAAAAAGAATCCGATTCTGATTTATCTGGCTGGTTTTTTCCTTGCGCTGGCAGTTTTTCAGATAATTGCTGTGCCTGTCATTTTGATGAAGCCCTGGGGATTTCCCATAATAGTAAAGCTTTATTCCGGCGCGCTTATTTTGCTGTCGGCAGCAGGTTTGTTTTTCGGGAGGAATGTGCTGGGGGATTTGGCGGAGAACGGCAGAGAGCTTTGGGAGGGCAGGCGCAGGCCGTCTGTGGAAACGGCTCTTTACTGGATTCTGGCGGGCGGACTGGTACTCTTTCAGATTTATATGGCATATACAAGGGCGTCCTTTGACGGGGATGATGCGTATTATGTGGCGCAGTCTGTAATTGCGGAGCAGTCGGATGTACTTTACCGGATTTTGCCGTATACAGGCCTTACGACAACGGTGGATGTGCGGCATGCGTTGGCGTCGCTGCCTATATGGGAGGCGTATCTGGCAAGGATGACGGGAATACATCCGGCGATTATTGCTCATTCGGTGCTGCCGCTTGTGCTGATACCGGTAACCTATCTTTTGTATTATTTGATTGGAAGAAGGCTGTTTGGCAAAGAGAACCGCAGGCTGGCAGTGTTTATGATTCTTGTAAGTGTGCTGCAGATTTTTGGGAATACCTCTATTTACACCAATGCAACGTTTTTCCTGATGCGTACGTGGCAGGGAAAGTCCATATTGTGTAATATGGTGCTGTTGGCGGTGCTATGGTGTCTGCTGAATTTGTGGAATATGAAATCTACTGACGGAGAGAAAAGGGAGAGTCAGGCCGGCTGGTGGATTCTGTTAAGTGCGGTCAATGTGGTGGCGGCCATGGCGACGACTATGGGGGCTTTCCTGACGGGGCTGCTGATTGCCGTGACAGGCCTTGTTATGGCGGTGAGAGACAGGCGTCCGGCAGTGCTTCCCAAGCTTGCGGCAAGCTGCATTCCCTGTATTGTGTATCTGGCGGTTTACTTGGTTCTGGTCTGAAAGGATGAAAATATTTTGAGAGAGATACTGACGATTTTTATGGATTATTGCGGTGACGGTATTTATCCGTTTCTTTTTCTGGTGGCGCTTATTTATTTGCTTGCGACGGAGAAGGATAAAAAAATACGCAGGGTTTTGTTGGAGTCCTCCCTGGTAATAACGGTTCTGTTTTTCTTCCCTCTTTTTAAGCTGGTGATGGATAAGGTGGAGGAGGCGGGAACTTATTACCGTATACTGTGGCTGCTGCCTATGACGATTGTGATAGCTTACGCAGGGGTAAAACTGATTGGCCGGCATACAAGGATCGGCCTGGTTGCGGTAATTCTCCTTTTGGCGCTGAGCGGGGAATATTTATATAAGAATGTTTTTATATCGCAGGCTCAGAACCGTTACCATATTCCGCAGTCTGTGGTAACTATTTGTGATATGATTATGCCTGCTGAGGATGAAGAGAGAGTATGGGCGATCTTTCCGTCGGAGCTGGTGCAGTTTGTCCGTCAGTATTCGTCGGAGATTCAGATGCCCTATGGCCGTGACATGCTGGTAGCCAGCTGGGATCATGTGGAACATCCCATATATGCGCTGATGGAAGCGGATACGGTAAGAATCGATTTGCTTGCGGAGCTGGCAGATGACTATAAATGCCAGTATATTATTCTGAATAAGGCGAAGAAGACGGAAGGGGATCCGGCGGAATACGGGCTGGAAAAAATCGGGGAAGTGGAAGGGTATGATGTATTCCGGAATGTGAATGTTCCGGTATTGAAAAAAGAACAGACTTTGCCCTAGAATCCCTCTTGATTAAAACGAAGAACAGTATCCGATGTAAAAAGGCAGTATATATAATGGAATAGAACAGGCAGGTACTAAAACTGTGTGATTAATAGAAGAAAGGGCGCCGTTACCCGGCCGCGAATTGCGGCCGAATACCGATGCCCTTTTACTTTACAACCTATTTTTCTTCCCCAACATGAAAAATTTCCTTTGCAAACCGCCCCGCAACCTTTTCCCGTCCCTTTTTATTCAGCCGGTATCCGTCTGTCAGGCAATTCTTTGCCTCATCTTCATTAATGGTCCCATAATAATTATCAAGAATACTAACCCCGTTTGCCATAGCCACATCAATTTCATGCAGCACATAATCAGGAAGCACGCCGTTGCCGAAATCCTCCGTATCCCCGTTAACCATCTTGCCGCCACCATCCTCAAACTGCCCGTAGGAAGGAGACAGGACCACCAGACGGATGTAAGGATAGGTCTTCTGGATTTCCTGAAGAGAAGCATTCAGCGCGCCGTTCCAGGTAAGCAGGTTGATGTCATTATTTTCATCCATAACAGGCCGTTTATCCATGTAATCATTCAGATCATACATGATGACGATCATATCAACCTTGGAAAAATCCACACTTTTCAGGGTATCCAGCGCTTCCCTGTAAGCCTTGTCAGATTCTGAAAGCAAATCCACAGCATGTTCCATAAGGTCAAAATTCCCGCCGCATATGGAGGCTGTTACCAGATACAGGCTGAGCGCATCCTGAGGATAGCTGTCGGTATACTCGGTATTTTTCATAGAAATATAGGAATCCGGAAATGCACCGTTATAAACCGTGGCATCACACTTCTCGGCAATTAACTCCGCAAGGCCGTCTTTTCCCCGTTCATCGGAAAAAGGATGGTTCCCAAGACAGACGATAGTGTTGACGCCGTCATCCTCCCGCCCTTTAAGCAGCTCTGGATCCAGCGGCTGGATATAATCCAGGGCTTCCACTTCAAATTCCGAAGAATCCGCATTGGGGTCATACCCGGAATCCTTCCCAATATTCCACACAACCAGCTTGACAACAGCAAATATCAGCATTGCCGCAAGAACGGCAGCAATTATATAGTGAACGTAGGTTTCCGTATTTTTCCTTTTTCTGCGTCTGCCGGTATTTTTACCCGACACACCCCGGCGGGAAGCAGTACTATGCGGGGAAGCTTTGCGGCCGACAGTATCCTGCCCCTCCTGCCGCTTCCCGGAACCCTTCTGGGCAGCAGTATCCGAAGCCTCATCCAACTCCCAGAATTCATCAATCTCCCCCGACTGTTCCATTCTGTCCTTATCTGTCATAAATTACCTCCTTTACCGACTCTATACTACCATTATAGGCCCCAAGTGTCCATATTATAAGGAAAAATTGTAACTGCTCAGTAGGTCAGCGCATTTAGCTGCGCAGGCCAGCGCTTTGCGCTGACCGTAAGAAAGTGATTCAAGAGTGCTAAAATCCATCGCCAAAGGCGATTTAGGATGGATTTTAGCAGTAACTGTGAGGGGTACTGAATAGTTAAAATTAAGACTTTGACACTCCCAAGCCATGCAGAAATACAGATAGAAACAGCCCGTGGGAGCTTGCTCACTAAGGACTGTTTCTATCTGTATTTCTATTGGGCGCCAGCCCTCATTCATAATTTGGCGTCCACAACAAAAAAGCAACACACAACATAACCTCCCGCCAAATTATGAATGGCATGGCTGAGGCCCGCCAACACCCCAAACCCTTCTCCCCACCATTTTCCCCTCCCCCACATCTTCCCAACCCCCATAAAACCTGCTATAATCACACAATAATCCCCTCATCCAATAAACTAAGCCAAGGAGACACTCCCCATGAAAAAGAAAATCACCCTGAAAGACATCCTCATTCTTCAAGCCGTAATCGCCATATACACACTTTCCACAGTAATGGCTAAGCTGGCCAGCGGCCACCCCACATTATCACTTAATTTCTTCCTCTTCTACGGCGCCGAACTCGCCATTTTGGCGATTTACGCCCTTTTATGGCAGCAGATGATAAAAAAATTCGAATTATCCATTGCCTATACAAACCGGGCCATGGCCCTGCTCTGGTCCCTTATCTGGGCCGGAGTAATATTTCATGACAAAATAACCCTGAAAAACATAATCGGCGTAGCCCTGGTAATTACCGGGACAATAATCGTTAACGGCGGACAGCAGAAGGAGGAACTGTGCGATGAAGCTTAATATCTATTACCTGTTCCTTTTCGCAGGCGTTCTGGCAGCCTCTTTTTCCCAGGTTCTTTTAAAAAAAGCCGCCTGCAGACAGTACGGCTCCTTTATCCGCGAATATCTGAATCCCTATGTAATCAGCGGATATATACTGCTTGTAGGTTCTACCATACTGAATGTCAGCGGCCTCCGAGGCCTTTCCTTTATGAATGGTCCGGTGATTGAATCCTTTGGCTATGTGCTTGTCCTTCTGCTCAGCCGGCTTTTCTTCTCGGAAAAAATTACGAAACGGAAACTCGCAGGCGTGGGCTGTATTCTGGCCGGCGTGATTGTTTACTATCTGTAGAAGCGGTGGCCGCAGCAATGACTTTGTCAGAATTTATGCCGGACGGCAGCGCCTTGAACCATTTGCTGTACCGATGCATCCGGTATTCCACGGAAAGCTCCTTCAGGCTTTTTTCATCCGCACATTTTTCTTTCAGCTGGCCACGCTCCTCCTTACTCAGGTTCACATATTTCATGTACGAAATCCCCAGCTCCGTCAGCTTGCCGCTGCAGGCCGGGCAATACACCTTGTGGCCGTTGAGAATGTGAATTCGACGGCAATATTTGCAGTAATGGATATACATCATGACGAATCACTCCTTTTCTTTTTGACTCTCCGCCCCGTGTTTGACATGCACCGCACAGGAAAGCAGAAAACGCTGTTTTTTTAACTTTCTTTCCCTCTTATTCTGTCATATCATGCCAGAAGCCGCAATGAAAAGTATTCGACAAAAAATGCGGATTCTTACGGTATGAGGAGAAGGAAAAGGATGAAATCCGCCCGGCAGACCAAGGAACAAAAGGAAAATTAAGAGAATATTAAGGAAGTAATTGCTGGAAAAAGAGGAAGCAAGGTTGAACCGTGAGGAAGGGGTGTGGTATACTGTTTCTGCGGGAAAAATGCCGTCGCAACGGCATGTCCCGGATTTTACTGTAAACGGGTTCTGTATAGCTCCGGTGATGTTCGATGCGCCGGTTTTCTTTAATTCAGAACTGCAGAAAACGGAGAATGAATCATGCCTAATCAACCAACAGATAAAAATCAGAAAGCTGTTCTGGAAAAAACAGGAAGAAGAATGTCGAATCCCAGCGATGAAAAGCTGCAGAGAACAGCCGGTACCGAAGAAGAACAGCTGTCGGGGAAAATAGAAAAAGTAACAGAAAGCCTGCTGTCCCAATGGGAAATCAGCGAAGATGATTTTGAGGATACGCAGGATCTTACGGAAACGGCAGCGCATATTTCCAGGCAGATTGCGCCTGGCGCTTCCAACAGGAACGCAGCCGGCAGCATACGCAGGGAAGAAGCGGAGCCCCGCAGTCAGGCAACGCCCCACAGTCAGGCAACGCCCCACAGTCAGACGGTATCTCGCAGTCAGACAACGCCCCACAGTCAGTCGGAACCCCGCAGCCAGGCAGCTCCCAGAGGCGAAACAGCGGTTCCCCGCGGTGACGCAGGAGAAAAACGAAGCGGAAAGGAAGGCGGTCGCCGGACGGAAGGCAGTAATCGGCCGGAAAGCAGACGGCCGGCGACAGAGAGAACCGGAGAAAGAAAGGTCTCTTCTAACCGCCCGGAGATAGAAACCAGGCGCCCGGAAGCTGGTAAAACTGCCGATAAAAGAAACACCTCCGCGGAACGCAGCCGTCAGAAAACGCAGACGGACACAAGAGAATCCCGCCGCCAGGATCCTGCGGAGAAAAGACAGCAGGTGAAACGTGATTCCGGAAAAGATGCCGCCGCCCGCCCGCCGCGCTCGGAAAGATATGAATCCCGTCAGGGCTCGCAGACACCCCGTATGGCGGATTCCGAACGGCCCAACAGGACATCCTCCGCTGCGATGGCTGCAAGAAACGGCGCCGAACGCAGCGCGAACTCCAAAGCTGCGGCAGCTGGCCCGGAAAAAAGCAAGAGGGCTTCGGAATACAGAGGAACTGAAAGGGAAGAATATATACGCCGTTCACAGTCGGATAGAAATGCCGGAAAACGCCGTCCCCGTGAGAATGACAACTGGGACGAGGAAGCTGAAGTACGCACGGCCAATGCGAAAAAACGTACCCAGCCGCCTTCCGGTAAAAGCAGGGACTATGCAGAAAATACCTCTTCCCGGAATCCCGGCAGAAAAAGCGCATCCCATAAAAAACAGGAAAATCCTGTGGTGGAATTTTGGAACAGCCTGCATACAATGGACAAAGTAGTAGGTTTCATGGGGATTTTCGTATGCATTTTTGCCGTAGTTACGTTCTCCGTACTTGCGAATGCCAAGTCTGTAGATGAACAGGTGGAGGCTTTTGCCTCTGTGGGACAAAATCTTTCACAGCTCAATATAGCAGGGGAAAGTACTTTCATGGCCGTTGCGGATGCGCATAAGGCGAAACAGGAAGCGGCGGATTTCTCGGAGTCCATGGAGGAATCGGAGGAGTATAACGAAAAGGATGATAATTCCGACGTTCAGGTAGGTCTGAACATGACTTCTGTGGAAAAGGATCTGAAAATCAAGTTCGTTAACAGGAAGACCGGAAAGCTGATTCCTCATGTGGATTTCCAGGTGGAGATCAAGGGACCGGATAAAACATATAACAAAGATGATGATAATACGGACGGAATTATTTATCTGACCGGAATTACCCCTGGCAAATATACGGTTAGAATAACCGGCCCGGAGAACCAGGATGGATATGCCATGCCTTCGGATGCCCAGGAGGTTACCGTAAAGGATCATATTGAATATAAGAAAATTGATGTCAGTGATGAGGTCAAAAAAGAATCTGAGGTAAACGCCGCCAAAGAGGATACACAGGTTAAAACCCAGACGGAATCGGTAATCCAGGATACCGTGGAATGGGTGGAATCCACCAAAACACCGATAGGCAGCACCGACGGCAAGGGGGAATATGTGGAAGTGAAGAAATCCGATATTCCGGATCCTTCTGCTTCGGCGGGCATTGCATTTGATAAATTGTCCGGCATGAAGCCGCAGAAGGCCTGGATAATGAGGGAAAATGATACGGCACAGCCAATAACCGAAGGCGGCGGCACAAAAACATCGGATACAAATCAACCGTCTGTTTCTGATGAGGAACCCGGCTCCAAACCTTCGGAGTCTACGGAGAATCCATCGGAGCCTTCCAAGCCTGACCCGGATCCTTCCAAACCGGATCCGGATCCCGATCCTTCTAAACCGGATCCTGAGCCGTCAGATCCGGATCCCGGCCCGGTGGAGGTAACAGGCGTATCTTTAAGCCCGTCCAGCCTTTCGGGAAAGGTAGGAGAGAGTGCAACACTCATTGCCCAGGTCAGCCCGGATAATGCTGCGGATAAGAGTATCAGTTGGTCCAGCAGCAACGAAAGCGTAGCAAAGGTAAGCGGCGGAACCGTTAACTTTGTAGGAGCAGGTAATGCAACAATCACCGTAACCACCAACAGCGGAGGTAAGACGGCAACCGCGGATGTAACAGTATCTGCCAAAGAAAATCCGGTAGACACTGTAACGGTTACCGGAGATTCTACCGTAACCGTAGGCGGCAGCATTACCCTGACGGCTAAAGTCTCGCCTGATGGCGCCGGCTATGACGGCATCAGGTGGTCGTCCTCGGATACAAGTATCGCAACCGTGGACGGCGGCAAGGTAACTGGCATAAAGGCCGGAACCGTAACCATCACAGCGGAAGCGGGAGGAAAATCAGGGAATATTTCCGTGACAGTAAAAGAGGCGGAGGCCGTATTAAAGAGCATTAAAATAACCGGTGCAGACAGCGGTAAGAAAGGAACCACGGTTCAGCTTTCCATTACTCCTGATCCGGCCAATGCAGATGCATCCGTTAACTGGAAATCCTCGGATGACAAGATTGCCAAAGTGGATGCAAACGGTAAAGTGACCTGCGTCAATACCGGTAAGGTTACCATTACCGCAACCTCCAAGAAGGACACAGGTAAAACAGCAACATTTTCCTTCCAGGTTACAGCTGATGAAAAAAATGAGTTTGACGTGAGAGAAGTAAAGGTAACGGCAGGCGAAACCAAAAACGATTATTTCACCATTAAAGGAGATGTGGAAAGCCGTTCCTTCTCCATCGCCAACACCAAGTATGCGACGGTGGATGGCAATGGCAAGATCAGGGCAATCCGCTCCGGCGAAACGGAAATAACGGTTACTGCGAAATACAGAAACGGCGATACCAGGTCCAAAAAAGTGAAATTAACCGTAGTTGCAGCCAAGGTTGAAAAAATCGTCCTTGACAAGGATAAATTGACCATGAAGGTAGGGGATACGGTAAAGCTGAATCCCACGATTACCACATCGGGATATACAGGCTGTCTCTGGTATACTTCGGATAAAAGCATTGTTTCTCTGGAAGAGCATGGAAACGGAACCATCAAAGCCCTGAGGCCTGGTAAGGTAACAATAACGGCCAAGAGCTCCGAGGATACTTCCAAGACCGCGACCTGTGAAGTGACGGTAACGGGAGACGATCCCAGGAATGATACCAAGACGCCTTTAAAGGACAGAAGCGGCAATCTCCTCTATGTTAAAACCGCTGATGGAAAATTCGTGGCGGCAGTGGTTGCAGATTATTACAAATATGATACCTTCTACAGAGTCAATGAAAACACAGAGTACAAATACACCGGCTGGCAGACCATAGACGGCAGGCGCTATTATTTCGATAAGAACGGCAACAAGGTAACCGGCGAACAGGTTATCCAGGGTGTGAAATACACCTTTGGAAGCGACGGCGCACTGAATGCGGGCTCAGGTGTCCTGGGAATTGACGTATCCAAGCATAACGGCAATATTAACTGGACGGAAGTAAGGAATTCAGGGGTATCCTATGTCATTATACGATGCGGATACCGTGGTTCTTCCACAGGAGCGCTGATTGAAGATCCGAAATTCAGGGCCAACATTCAGGGGGCGACTGCCGCGGGGCTGAAGGTGGGAATTTATTTCTTCACTCAGGCGGTAAACCAGATTGAAGCGGTGGAGGAGGCCTCCATGACGGTGGCGCTGATCAAAAATTATAAAATCTCCTATCCTGTATTTCTGGATGTGGAAGCCAGCGGCGGCCGTGCGGACGGCCTGGATACTGCAACAAGAACGCAGATTGTTAACGCTTATTGCCAGACCATTGCCAACAGCGGCTATACGGCGGGAGTTTATGCCAATAAAACATGGCTCAGCTCCAAGCTGAGCGTAGGCGCCCTGGGAAGCTACAAAATCTGGCTGGCCCAGTATGCTGCCGCACCTACGTATAACGGAAGATATGATATGTGGCAGTATTCCTCCAAAGGAAAAATCGGCGGAATCAGCGGTTATACGGATTTGAATATCAGCTATCTTGGCTACTGATTTATTTCCGCGGGCAACGAGCCAGGTAGCCATGCGTGCATGGATATTTGGCGACTGCCGCGAGGGTCAAAGACCCCGCTGCTTAGCAGCGTTGCAAGTTTGATATCCCGCTGCTTGCGGCGGGGGCTTTGATTGCTTTCGGCAGAAGCTGTTTTTGCCGAAAGCATAAATTTTGACAGGGAAACATAACAGTATAGGTTCTGAACTGCAGTAACAGTTCAGCCTTCGTCCGAACTGTTACTGCATCCGCCCATTAAAAGTCGCCTTCGGCGAGGGGCGGATGTTTGCTTCCACCACGTTTTCTCACGGTTTGCGCATTCACTGCGCAAACCTGCCTGAACTATTATGAATAACTACCATTTTCAAGGTTTTATTTGGTAAAACAAGAATTTTGTGGTATACTAATTAAAATTAAGCTTAATGTCAGTTTCTCTGCCTGTTTAACAGCTTTTTAAAGCGGCGGCAGCCTGCGGTGCAAAAGAAGACCGGCCGGATTCCGGCAGAAAGAACGGCTGCAGGGCATTTAATTTTTAAGGCGGAGACAAAGGAGAAAAATATGAGAACTTATTTGGTAACAGGCGGCGCAGGATTTATTGGTTCCAATTACATCCACTATATGTTCAGGAAATATGACAACGAAATCCGGATTATCAATGTGGATGCCCTCACCTATGCCGGCAATCTGGAAAATCTGAAAGATTTGGAGGAGAGGGAGAACTATACCTTTGTTAAAGCCAACATTTGTGATAAGGAAGCGATTGAAAAGATTTTTGCGGAAAATGACATTGACAGAGTGGTGCATTTTGCGGCGGAAAGCCATGTGGACAGAAGCATCCGCAATCCCGAAATTTTTGTTCAGACCAATGTTTTGGGCACTGCAGTCATGTTGAACTGTGCCAAGGCGGCATGGGAGAATCCCGACGGCAGCTTTAAGGAAGGGAAGAAATTCCTTCATGTATCCACGGACGAGGTATACGGTTCCCTGGAAAATGAGGGTGAGTATTTTTACGAGACAACTCCTTATGCGCCTCACAGCCCCTATTCCGCAAGTAAGGCCAGCTCGGACATGCTGGTTAAATCCTATATGGATACCTATCATTTCCCGGCGAACATTACCAACTGCTCCAACAATTACGGCCCTTATCAGTTCCCGGAGAAGCTCATTCCGCTGATTATTAACAATGCGCTTCATGGAAAGAAGCTGCCCGTTTACGGAGATGGCAAAAATGTGCGTGACTGGCTGTACGTTGAGGATCATGCAAAGGCCATCGATATGGTACAGGAGAACGGCAGACTTTTTGAAACATACAATATCGGCGGACATAATGAAAAGCAGAATATACAGATCATTGAGATTATCATAGATACCCTCCAGGAAATGCTGGCTGAGGACGATCCGAGAAGGGCGCTGGTTTCCAGAGATCTGATTACCTATGTGGAGGACCGCAAGGGCCATGACCGCAGATATGCCATTGCGCCGGATAAGATCAAGGCGGAAATCGGCTGGGAACCGGAAACCATGTTTGCGGAAGGCATAAAGAAGACCATTGCATGGTACTTTGAGCATGAGGATTGGATGAAAAACGTTACCAGCGGTGATTACCAGAAATATTACAACGAGATGTACAAATAATGGTAGCGGTTCGTAACAGTTCAGCGGGCAATGTCATTTAATTAAGACAGTGCAGACACTGCAGTGTGACAGCCTTTATTTGGCGGCAACACTGCAGTACTTTATGAAATAAGGTTTCAGGTAAGTGATGAACGGCCCGGCGGAAAAAAGGGCCTCTGAAAGGAGCAGCACGACCATGAAAGGAATTATTCTTGCAGGAGGAAGCGGAACCAGACTGTATCCGCTGACCAAGGCAATATCCAAGCAGATTATGCCGGTATATGATAAACCGATGATTTATTACCCTTTGTCCATATTGATGCTGGCGGATATCCGTGAAATCCTCATCATATCCACACCGAGGGATCTTCCGATATTTAAGGAACTTTTAGGGACCGGAGAGCAGCTTGGGCTGACTTTATCCTATGCCGTACAGGAAGCTCCGAGAGGACTGGCGGATGCATTTATTATCGGAGAGGAATTTATCGGAAAAGACAGCGTGGCGCTTGTACTGGGAGACAATATTTTCTATGGGCAGAGCTTTTCCAAAGTGCTGCGGACTGTTGCTTCCCGGGAGAAGGGAGCTACAATTTTCGGTTATTATGTACGCGACCCCAGAGAATACGGCGTAGTTGAGTTTGATGAGGACGGAAAGGCACTTTCCATTGAGGAAAAGCCGGAGCATCCCAAGAGCAATTATGCGGTTCCCGGGCTGTATTTTTATGATAATGATGTGGTGGAAATTGCAAAGAACGTAAAGCCCTCCGCAAGAGGAGAGATAGAAATTACGGCTGTAAACAATGAGTACCTGCGCAGGGGTACTCTTCGTGTGGAAACTCTGGGAAGGGGCTTCGCCTGGCTGGATACGGGAAGCCACGATTCCCTGCTGGATGCGGCGGATTTCGTATCCGCATTCCAGAAAAGACAGGGCCTGTATATCTCCTGTATTGAAGAAATTGCCTTTAAGCGCGGCTTTATATCCAGGGAACAGCTTTTGAAGCTGGCGGAGCCGCTGATGAAAACGGATTATGGAAAATACATGGTAGAGGTTGCCAACGGACTGTAAAGGCCTTCCTTTAGCGGGCGGCTGTGCTAAAGCAAAATATTGATATCAGAAACGAGGAATTACAGAAATGGGAAAAATTACGGTAGAAACATGTGAAATTGAAGGGCTGAAGGTGATTACGCCCACCGTTTTCGGTGATAACCGCGGATATTTTATGGAAACCTATAATTATAATGATTATAAAGAGGCCGGAATCGATCAGATATTCGTGCAGGATAATCAGTCTGCTTCAAAAAAAGGAGTGCTCAGAGGCCTTCATTTCCAGATACATTATCCCCAGGATAAGCTGGTGCGCGTCCTGAAGGGCGAGGTGTATGATGTGGCGGTGGATTTAAGAGCTGATTCCCCCACCTTCGGAAAGTGGTTCGGTGTGCTTCTGACAGAAGAGAATAAAAAGCAGTTTTTTATTCCGAAGAATTTTGCCCATGGCTTCCTGGTGCTTTCTGACTATGCCGAATTTGCCTATAAGTGTACGGATTTCTATCATCCGAATGATGAAGGCGGCCTTGCATGGAATGATCCGGATATCGGCGTGGAATGGCCTATTCCCGAAGGTATGGAGCTGATCCAGTCTGAAAAGGATACTAAATGGGGCGGAATTAAAGAGTATAAAGCGGAGTGAACCGGAAAACAGGAATGAATAACAAGAAGAGAAAAGAGAAGCCCGCGCTCAGACAGGGCGTCAGCAAAAAGACAGGACTAACTATATTCACCCTCGTAATGTTAATCATGGGGGTGATTATTGCGTGTTACCATAATCCGCTGGCAAACCAGACGGACGAGCTGATAAAGAAGATCATCGCCTGCACGTTAATTGCGGCAGCGGTAGTAGCCGTACTGAAATTTTATGATAAGATAATCCTCCTCCCGTTTGAGCTTTACCAGAACCGGCGGCTGATATGGCGTCTGGCGAAGAACGATTTTAAGCGCCGGTATGCAGGTTCCTATATGGGAGCCATTTGGGCCATGGTGCAGCCGGTAGTCACTGTGGCGATGTATTATGTGGTATTTCAGGTAATTATGCCGCAGAAGGCGCAGCTTCTGGGAGATGGGATTGAAGTCCCTTACCTGGTATTTCTGACGGCGGGGCTGGTACCCTGGTTTTATTTTTCCGAAGCGCTCACTAATGGGATGATGGCGCTGCTTGAATATGAATATCTGGTAAAAAAAGTAGTATTTAAAATAAGTATTCTGCCTATTATTAAAATTATTGCAGCCACGTTTATCCATGGCTTTTTTGTGTTGGTGCTTTTAGCCATAGCCTTTCTTTATGGTTTTCCCCCCAGCCTGTATACGCTCCAGATTTTTTATTACAGCTTCTGTATGTTTGCCCTGGTGCTGGCCATCAGCTATACCACCTGCTCCGTGGTCATTTATTTCCGCGATCTTCAGCAGATAGTGGGCATTGGCCTGCAGATAGGCATGTGGGCGACTCCGGTTCTCTGGCAGCTGGGGACTTTGAGCAAAAAGGCACAGATGCTGGTGAAAATCAATCCGCTTGTCTATATTGTGGAAGGCTACCGCAGCTCCATTTATGAGAAACAGTGGTTCTGGGAAGATTTTTATTCCACGATGTATTTCTGGATTATCACGGTGGTGCTGTTCTGTATCGGCGCGCTTGTTTATAAACGCCTGAAGGTGCATTTCGCGGATATCATGTAAGCGCCGTATCGTCAAAAACGCGCAGTTGGGAGCAAAAATGGAAGAAAGACAGCTTGCCATCCATGTGGAGGGCTTAAATAAAGTATATAAACTCTATGATCATAACAGGGACCGTCTGGTGGATTCCCTGGGCCTGGCCCGTAAGAAAAGGTACAGGGAGCATTATGCCCTGCGTAATGTGGATTTGGATATTTATCAGGGGGAATGCGTGGGGATCATCGGTACCAACGGCTCCGGTAAATCCACAATTCTTAAAATCATTACGGGTGTACTCAATGAGACGGACGGCGTGGTGGCAGTCAACGGGCGGATTTCCGCGCTGCTGGAGCTGGGCGCCGGCTTTAACATGGAGTACAACGGGATTGAGAACGTATATCTGAATGGAACCATGATCGGGTTTTCAGAAAAAGAAATAGATGAAAAGCTTCAGGATATCCTGGATTTTGCGGATATCGGAGAATATGTATACCAGCCCGTCAAAACGTATTCCAGCGGTATGTTTGTAAGGCTGGCTTTTGCTGTGGCCATCAATATCGATCCGGAAATCCTGATTGTGGATGAAGCGCTTTCCGTTGGCGATGTTTTTTTCCAGGCAAAGTGCTATCATAAGTTCGAAGAATTCAAGAAGCAGGGAAAGACCATTCTTTTTGTCAGCCATGATTTGAGCGCCATCAGCAAATACTGCGATCGGGCCGTACTGCTCAATCAGGGCGTAAAGCTTGGTGAGGGCAGCCCCAAGGAAATGATTGACGCCTACAAGCGTGTGCTGGTGGGACAGTATGAAATGCCCGAAACAGGCGGCAAAGGCGGATTGCTTCAGGATAAGGACATACGGGCCGCAGCGGCAAAGGCGGACGGCGGTACGGTCAATGAGAATGTTTTCGGAAACGGCAGCGCTCAGGAAAACAACAGTAAAGAAAACAACGGTAAAGGAAACAACAGCGCGGAAAACGAAGCCTCCGCCAGTGAAAAGTCAGGTCGGACTGCGTTGAAAAAGCATCCCCGCACACAGGCGCAGGGAGTAAATCCTCAGGCGCTGGAATACGGAACGAAGGAAGCGGAGATTATAGATTATTATGTGACGGACGGAAATGGTGTGGAGACAACAACCATACTGAAGGGTGATCCCTTTACCATGCATATGAGGGTGCATATCCACGAGGATGTGCCCGCGCCGATTTTTGCGCTTTCCATTAAAAATATCAAGGGCGTGGAAATTACCGGGACGAATACCATGGTGGAGCGGGCGTTCCTGGAAGGGGTAAAGGCCGGGGAAGAGCTGGAAATTACTTTTTCACAGAAGGTGAGGCTGCAGGGCGGCGATTACCTTTTGTCCCTGGGAGTGACCGGATATAAGGGGGATTCCTTTACGGTATACCACCGTCTGTATGATATTATGAACCTGACCGTGATTTCCGACAGGGATACGGTGGGATACTTCGATATGGAATCTGATGTGAAGGTTGCCAGATTATAGAGTGCGAAAGGCAGGGGCCAAAGATGACTGAGCAGATAGGGAAAGTGAAACTGGACTTATCCTTTTACCCCGGAGAAGACTTCTACTGTGACGGAACGGTAGAGGATGAAATATTGGATATTGTAAAAAATTATCCGCCGGAGGAATACCAGAAAAAAATAGAGGAAAAGCGCAGCTGGCCTGTGTTTTATCATCTTTCGCCGCAGCGGGAAAATATTGCGGCCTGGCTTCCCATGGATAAAAATACGAAGGTGCTGGAGGTAGGCAGCGGTATGGGAGCGGTCACAGGAGTGCTGGCCCGTAAGGCCGGCAGCGTCACCTGTGTGGATTTATCCAAAAAAAGGAGTCTCATCAATGCCTATCGCAACAAGGAATATGACAATGTAACGATTTATGTGGGGAATTTCAATGATATAGAACCGATTCTGCCCTGCGATTACGATTATGTTCTGCTGATAGGCGTTTTCGAATACGGGCAGAGCTACATTCCCACGGAAACGCCCTTTGAGGATTTCCTGAACATTAACCAGAAGCATGTAAAAAAGGACGGCAACCTAGTCATCGCCATTGAAAACAAGATGGGGATGAAGTACTGGGCTGGCTGCGCGGAGGATCATTTATCCCGGTTTTTCGCGGGGATTGAGGATTATCCTGATGGCGGCGTGGTGCGCACCTTTACCAGGAACGGCCTGGAGAAGCTGATGCGTAAATGCGGTGTTGCTGACTATCATTTTTACTACCCTTACCCGGATTATAAATTTGCCGACACCATTTATTCCGACAGACGCCTTCCCAAGGTGGGCGAGCTGAGCAAGAACCTGCGGAATTTTGATGCGGACAGAATGCTTCTTTTCGATGAGAAAAATGCCTTTGATATGGTGATCCGGGAAGGCATATTCCCCATGTACAGCAACTCCTACCTGGTGATGACGGGGCCTGCGCCGGACACCGTTTATACGAAATTCTCCAATGACCGGGCGGATATTTATGCTATCCGTACGGATATTGTGGAGCAGGAAAACAGGCGTGTCGTCCGCAAAATACCGGATTCCCCGGCAGCGGCCGAGCATGTGGAAAATATAGCGAAATTTTATAAGGAACTGAAAAAAAGATACGAAGGAAGTGGACTTTTTATAAATGAATGTCATCTGATAAAGGACGGGAAGGGCCTGCCGGAAGTACAGCTTGAATATCTGGAGGGCTGTACGCTGGAGGAAATGATGGATGACTGCCTGGATCGGGAGGACATGAATTGCTTCCGCAGCCTTTTCGGGGCATATCTGGATAAAATCCGTTACAGGGCGCAGGTGCCGGTATCGGATTATGATCTGGTATTCGGAAACATTATTGTAGATAAAGAGGGCCGCTGGAACCTGATTGATTATGAGTGGACCTTTGAGGAATGTGTGGATTCCAATGCACTGGCTTTCCGTGCGTTGTACTGCTATCAGATGGGAGACGGCAAGCGTAAGGGACTTCCTGTGGAGGAATTCCTGAAGGAGCTGGGAATCAGCGAGGAGGCGGCGCAGGAATACCGGGCCAGGGAACGGCGTTTCCAAAAGGCCGTTACGGGCAACCGTGTGTCAGTTTCCGATATGCGGGTGCTGCTTGGCAGGAGGGCGATCCCCTGGCAGGAGTTTTTTTCAAGGCTTGATCGCAAAAAGGTGGAGATATTCGAAGATTACGGCGCGGGCTACAGCCCGGAGCATTCCTATCATCATTTTCCAAGCTATCTTGTGGATGATCACATGCGTATCAGTGTGCCTGTGAAGGAGGGCGTCAGGGGAATCCGTATCGATCCTGCGGAAAGCTCCTGTATTGTACGCATGGAGAGCGCTGTGCTGAACGGCATGGAGCTGCCGTTGTCGGATCCGGCTTATCTGGCGATGAACGGATGGGAGCTGACGCCGAAAAAGGATCCCCATCCCGTATTCTTTTTCCACAGCAATGATCCCAACATCAATATCCGGCTGGATAAAGTGCCGGAGGGCGGCGACGGGATTTTAGAGGTGGAGTTCGAGATAGAATGGCTGTCGGAGGAAACGGCGTCCGCGGTGGATGCCAATCTCAAAAGGAGGCACTGGTTTTGAACCTGAAGAAAATATTGCAGGCTCCCATGCGGAGACGACAGACTTTAAAATATGAAAACAGAATCGTAAGTCAGACGGTTGCCTATCATGACTGGATTCTGAAAAAGGAACAGCAGGAAAGGGAAGGCTCTGTCCTGCTTGGGCAGGATCTTTCCATGGAATATATCGCCTACAGCGGCTGCGGGGAAAAGTTTTCCTTAAAGGAGGTTGAGGCGGACATTGCGGTGTTCTATGGGGACGGCGGAAAACCGGAGAAGGAAGAAATGGCCCTTCTTGCAGATTATTTTGCCAGACATCCAAAGGCGCTGCTGGTTTATGCGGACGAGGATGAAATCGACAGCGCTTCAGGAGAACCCAGGCGCCGGAATCCATGGCTGAAGCCGGACTGGTCCCCGGATACGCTGATTTCCTATTTTTATTTCGGGAACCTCTTTGCGGTGAGGACCAAAAGCCTCCAGGATATCCCGTGGCTGGGCTCCGGGGATTTCAGAAGCAATCTGTATGATTTCTGTTTGAAGGCGGTGGAAAAGGCGGGGGAGGCCTGCCATTTTGACAGCGTGCTTTTCCATAATACAAGCCCCATCCGTCCGTTCGGTATGGAAGAAAAATATGAAGAGCTCAAAAGCGCGGCATACATAAGACGGGGATGGCCCCTGAAGGCGGAAGGCATGGTTTCCATCGTGATTCCTTCCAAGGACAATCCGGGCGTCCTGTCCACATGTATCCATTCCGTGATGGAAGCCAGTACCTACCGTAATTTTGAAATCATCGTCGTAGATAACGGAAGCAGTGAAAAGAACCGGAGGCGCATTGAACTCATGCTGTCCCTGATGACGCCGGAGTGCCGGTTCCGTTATGTGTATGAGCCGATGGAATTTAATTTTTCCGCCATGTGCAACAAAGGCGTGGGGCTGGCGCGCGGCGAATATGTAATGCTTTTGAATGATGATATAGAAATTATCCAGGAAGACTGGCTGGAAAAAATGATGCGTAAGGCCGTGCTTCCCCATGTGGGGGCGGTGGGTGTGAAGCTTTTCTATCCGGGCAGCCATACCATCCAGCATGCCGGCATCACCAATATCCGTCTGGGCCCGGCCCATAAGCTGCAGTTTCGGGATGACAGGACGGATTATTATTTCCTCAGGAACCGTCTGGCCTTTGATGTGCTGGGCGTGACCGGGGCCTGCCTGCTTGTGAAAAAAAGTATTTACGAGGAGGCCGGAGGTCTGTCCGAGGCGCTGCGCGTGGCCTTTAATGATGTGGAATTCTGCTATCATGTCTATGAAATGGGCTATTATAATGTGATCTGCAATGATGTGGCGCTTTATCATCATGAGTCCTTAAGCCGGGGCATGGACGACAGCGTGGAGAAGCTGAAACGCCTCCATCAGGAGCTGAACATGCTTTATGAGCTGCATCCGGATATTTACGGACGGGATCCTTTTTACCACAGATATCTGGTGAAGGATGTGCTGGATCAGGAATTTTACGCCGGAAACAGATATGAGTATACGGATCGGCTGGATACCGTGGAGCCTGAAAGCCTGCGGGATGGTTTACGTCCGGAGTGGTGCAATGAGGTGCTGCGCATGGGGATTGAATTTGCCGGTGATCTGTGTAAGTGGGAAACCGGCCGCAGCGGCGGCGGAAATTATTTTATCCAGGGCTGGTGCTATGCGCTTCAGGTGGACAACAGCCAGTATCGTTTTAACCTTCTGTTAAAGCCGGTGGATCGGGGCGACGGCCCGTCGGCGGAGAATGGCGGGGAGGAAGGCGCTGTGTGGAAGCTGCCCGTCAGCAGGCAGTACAGGCCGGATATCCAGGAAAATCTGGGCCATCTGCAGATGGTGGCGCTTACGGGCGTATGCCTGCAGTTTGGAAGAGAGGCGCTGCCTGAAGGGGAATACCGCATCGGTTTCCTCTGGGAGGACTGCTGTTCCAGGCAGAAGCTGTATCAGTGGACGGCGGAAACCATGGAGATCGTACACTGAGCGGCAGCTGTGGGAATGCCGGCCGGCGGCCGTCTGGCTGTATGAAAAGGAAGGCGGCCGGATGCACCGTACTTTGAGAGGAGCAGGACAATTCGTATGGATCAGAAGAAAGAAAAGAACGGCGGACAGGAAGCGGTCGTGCCGGAAAAGGATTATAAAGAGGCTTACGAGCAGGAGCATTATAAAAGCACCTATCTTGCGGGCCGTGTGGCGGAGCTGGAGGATCAGGTGGATGACCTGCAGTTCAAGCTGGACAGAATTAAAAACAACCCTGTCTGGAAAGCGAGCACGCCGCTGCGCAAATGCATGCATTTTGCCATCCGCCAGGTGGACCGTGTGAAAAACTGCGGCAGCATCGGCGGTGTTGTGACGAAGATGAAGTATAAAGCCAATGAACGCAGGGCCATGAAGCATTACGGTACGGAGAGCTTCCCCTCGGAAGAGGAAAGGAAGCGGCAGGAGGAAACCGTTTTTCCCAATATGGTGAAAATCAGTATCCTGACCCCCCTTTGGAATACGCCGGAAAATTTCCTGCGGGACATGATCGGCTCCGTGCAGAAACAGACCTACGGGAACTGGGAGCTGTGCCTGGCGGACGGCTCGGATGATGCCCATGCTTACGTGGGAGAAATCTGCAGGGAGCTGGCGGGGAAGGATGAACGAATCCGTTACAGGAAGCTGGAAAAGAACGAAGGCATTGCAGGAAATACCAACCAATGCCTTACAATGGCCACGGGAGAATATATCGGCCTGTTTGATCATGACGATATGCTGCATCCCTGTGTGCTTTTTGAATATGTAAAGGCAATCAATGAGAAAAATGCGGATTACGTTTACTGTGATGAAGCCACCTTTAAAAACGGCGACATCAACCAGATGATTACCATGCATTTTAAACCGGACTACGCTATCGACAACCTGCGGGCCAATAATTATATCTGCCATTTCAGCGTTTTTTCCAGAAAGCTTCTGGACGGGACCGAGCTGTTCCGTACGAAATTCGACGGCAGCCAGGATCATGATATGATTCTGCGGCTTACAGATAAGGCAGAGCATGTGGTGCATGTGCCAAAGCTTTTGTATTACTGGAGACTGCACGCAGGCAGCGTCGCCTCGGGAATTGAAGCCAAGCCCTACGCCATTGAATCGGCAAGGGGTGCGGTGGCGGATCATCTGAGAAAGCATGGTTTTGAGCATTTTACCATCACAAGCACCAGGGCCTTTGAGACCATTTTCAAGATCACCTATGAAATCATCGGGGATCCGAAAATATCCATTATCATCCCCAATAAGGATCATGTGGAGGATCTGCGCAGATGTGTTACTTCTATTATAGAGAAGTCCACCTATGACAATTACGAAATCGTCATTGTGGAAAATAACAGTGAAACAAAGGAAATCTTCTCCTATTATGAGGAACTAAAGAACAATCCTTCCATAAAAATTGTAACCTTCAAAGGGGCCTTTAATTACTCTGCCGTGAATAATTTTGGAGTGGGCGCGGCCACGGGAGATTACGTTCTGCTTCTGAATAACGATACGCAGGTCATAACCGTAAACTGGCTGGAGGAGCTGCTTATGTACGCACAGCGTGAGGATGTGGGTGCTGTGGGCGGAAAGCTGTATTACGCGGATAAGACCATCCAGCACGCTGGCGTGGTAATCGGCCTTGGCGCCCACCGGACGGCGGGGCATACACATTACCGTCAGAAACGGGAAAACCTGGGGTATATGGGAAGGCTTTGCTATGCGCAGGACGTTTCCGCGGTAACCGGGGCCTGCCTTATGGTGAAAAAAAAGCTGTATGAAGAGGCCGGCGGCCTGGACGAAGGCTTTGCCGTTTCCCTCAACGACGTGGATTTCTGCCTGAAGCTGCGGCAGCTGGGCTATCTGAACGTATTCACCCCTTTTGCGGAGCTGTATCATTATGAATCCGTGTCCAGGGGACTGGATACGGATGGGGAAAAGGCGGCGCGCTATAATGAGGAATCCGCCCGTTTCCGGGAAAAGTGGAAGGTGCAGCTGGAGGCGGGGGATCCTTATTACAACCCGAATTTTACGCTGGATAAAAGTGACTTTTCTTTACGGGTATAAAAAAATGTAGTATACTGAACAAGGACAGTATGACTTCTTCAACGATTGAGATCAGAGATAACCGCCCGGCGGGGCGGCACATTTGCTGCACAGGCCCGCGGAAGCGGAAGAAAAGGAGGAGAAACACATGGGATATATGGAGGAATACAAATTCTGGCTGGAAGCTCCCTATTTTGACCCGAAGACAAAAGAGGAACTGAAGGGAATCGAAGGAAACGAAGCGGAGATCGAGGACCGGTTTTATAAGGAACTGGAATTCGGCACCGGCGGCCTGCGCGGCGTAATCGGCGCGGGAACCAACCGCATGAACATTTATACGGTAAGAAAGGCCACACAGGGCCTGGCAAACTATATTTTAAAGCAGGGCGGAGAGAAAAAGGGCGTGGCAATTGCCTATGACTCCCGTTTCATGTCCCCTGAATTTGCGGACGAGGCGGCTCTGTGCCTGGCGGCTAACGGCATTAAGGCCTATGTTTTTGATGAATTACGGCCCACACCGGAGCTTTCCTTTGCGCTGCGCACCCTGGGCTGTATTTCCGGAATCGTGGTAACGGCAAGCCATAACCCGCCGGAATATAACGGCTATAAGGTATACTGGGAGGACGGCGCCCAGGTGACCGCGCCCAAGGATAAGGAAATCATCGATGAGGTGAAGGCGGTTACCGATTATGCCGATGTGAAGACCATGGATAAGGATGCCACCGCGGCAGCAGGGCTTTACCAGGTAATCGGCTCCGAAATCGACGATGCTTATATGGTAGAGCTGAAAAAACAGATCATCCATCCCGAAGTGATTCAGGAAATGGCTGACGATATCAAGATTGTATACACACCCTTCCACGGCACGGGCAACAAGCCGGTCAGAAGAGTGCTTTCCGAGCTGGGCTTCAAGCATGTGTATGTGGTTCCGGAGCAGGAGCTGCCTGATCCCGAATTTACCACGCTGGATTATCCCAATCCGGAAGATCCCAAGGCATTTACGCTGGCGCTTAAGCTTGCTAAGGAAAAAAATGCGGATATCGTGATGGCAACCGATCCGGATGCCGACCGTCTGGGCATTTATGCGCTGGATACAAAGAGCGGTGAATATGTGCCGTTTACAGGAAACATGTCCGGCATGCTCATTGCGGAATACATCCTGAGGGAACGCACCGCCACAGGGACCATGCCCGCCAACCCGGCTATGGTGAAAACCATCGTTACCACCAATATGGCAGACCCCATTGCGGCGGATTACAACGTAAAATTGATTGAAGTTCTCACAGGCTTTAAGTTCATCGGGGAACAGATCAAGCTGTTTGAGCAGACCGGATCCAACAACTACGTATTCGGCCTGGAGGAAAGCTACGGCTGCCTGGCAGGAACCCACGCGAGAGACAAGGATGCCGTTGTGGCGGTTATGTGTCTGTGTGAGGTTGCCGCATGGTGCAAAAAGCATGGCCTGACACTGTGGGATCAGATGCTTGCCCTCTATGAAAAATACGGATATTTTAAAGAGGATCTGTACACCATTACCTTAAAGGGCATCGACGGCTCCAGGCAGATCGGGGAAATGATGGATAAGCTGAGAAAGAATCCTCCCGCTCGTTTTGGAGAGCTGGAGGTGGTAAATGTCCGCGATTACGAGACAGGAATTACCAGGGAGCTGGCAACCGGGAAAGAAACCCCTACGGGACTGCCCAAGTCCAATGTCCTGTATTTTGACCTGACCAACGATTCCTGGTGCTGTGCAAGACCTTCCGGAACCGAACCCAAGATCAAATTCTACATGGGCGTTAAGGGAACCAGCCTGGAGGATGCGAAGGCTAAGAACGAAAAGCTGACGGAAGAACTGAAGGCAGTGATCGAAGCATAAAGCAAGGGAAGATGCAGGGACGTTATTATGCTGCGTGTACGGACTGCGCAGTGTATGCGCAGTACCCTGACGGAAGCTTATTTTTACAGTAATGAATATCACGGCGCAGAAAGCCGGCAGGTATCGGTGCCCATCCGTTCTTTTTCGGGTGGACACCGCTTCTTGCACTTTAGAGTTTAAAAACAGGAGAGTTGCATGGGACATATTCTGAACCTGTCCAATTTCACAAAGGCATTCCGTTATCTGAAAAAAAACGGCTTGGGCGCGGCATTTTCTGCCGTGGAAGAACGTATTTTACAGGAGCGTTCCCTGGCGGAAGAGGCCGGAGGCAATGGTACGGGCAGCCGGTACCAGCCGCCCTCTGAGACAGAACTGGATGCCCAGCGCAGACGCAGCTGGCCTGAACCGGTGCTCTTCAGCATTGCGGTGCCGGCTTATGAAACCGATCCTGTTTACCTGAAGGAGCTTTTGGATTCTCTTCAGGAACAGACCTACCCCTGCTGGGAGCTCATCCTGGCGGATGCGGGCACGGGAGACAGTGTCAGAAAAGCGGCCGAAGCCAGGGCTGATGAGAGAATCCGCTACATCAGGCTGGCCTCGAATGATGGAATTGCCGGAAATACCAATGCGGCGATAGAACTGGCACAGGGAGCCTATATCGGCCTTCTTGACCATGACGATATTCTCACCCGGGACGCTCTTTACGAAATGGCCTGCGCCCTGGAAAAACAGGAACAAAACGGAATACATCCCGTATTTTTGTATTCCGATGAAGATAAATGTGACGGCGAAGCGCAGAATACCTACGAGCCCCACAGAAAAACGGACTTTAACCTGGATTTGCTGCTGTCTAATAATTATATCTGTCATTTCCTGGTGATGGACGCTGCGGTTATGAAACGTCTGCGTCTGCGCACCGGATTTGACGGCGCACAGGATTATGATCTGGTGCTTCGCGCGGCGGGACAGGTTCTTGAAGGAACGCCCGAGGAAGCCTATGTCCATATCCCAAAGATCCTCTACCACTGGCGCTGCCACCGTAATTCCACGGCCTCCAATCCTGCCAGCAAGACCTATGCCTATGAAGCGGGGAGGAGAGCCCTTGAGGATTTTGGCAGGGAACACGGCTGGAAAGTGCAGGCGGAAGATACCAGGCACCTGGGCTTTTACCGCCTGGAGTTTATGCCGGATGCGCTCAGCCAGCGCAGTGATCTGGGCGCTGTAGCCGGCCCCCTTCCTTCCAGGAATGGCCGTCTGGTGAGCGGAATATACGACGAATCGCCCGATTCTACTGTGACCATGCGCTATGACGGCCTTAAACGCCGCTTCAGCGGGTACATGCACCGGGCGGTCCTCACTCAGGATGTGGAGGCCGCAGACATCCGCACCATGCAGGTCCGGCCTGAATTCAGGAAGGATTTGGATCTGGCCTTGCAGGAAATACGCGCCGGCGCCGATCCGGTCAGGACAAGCATTGCCTTCTGCCTGACCTTAAGAAAACGAGGCTTCCGCATTCTGTGGGATCCGGACAGGAAAGAGGAAATCCATTGAAAACAACCGTAGTTATCCCCAATTATAACGGCATACAATATCTGGAAAACTGCCTCCGCTCCCTGGAACACTGCTTCCCGGAGCGCGGCGGACCCACATTTGCAATCATTATCGTTGATAACGGTTCCGACGACGGCAGCGCGGAAATGGCGGAACGTCTTTTTCCCTGGGTACGACTTATCCGTTTTCCGGAAAACAGAGGCTTTGTGGAGGCTGTAAACGAGGGAATCCGACAGTCGGCAACTCCTTATGTCTTCCTGCTGAACAATGACACTACCGTGGATCCCGGCTGCATCCGCAGGCTGGAACGCCGTATGGACAGCGATCCTGCCCTTTTTTCCGTCGCAACCAAAATGCTTTCCATGGCACAGCCGGACGTCATGGACGGCGCCGGGGATCTTTACAGCGCCCTTGGCTGGGCCTATGCAATAGGAAAGGGACGGCCGTCCGCCGACTACAACGCTCCCGTGCCCGTATTTTCCGCATGTGCAGGCGCCGCCCTCTACCGTAGGGAATACCTGGAAAAAACCGGGCTGCTGGACGAAATCCACTTTGCCTACCTGGAGGATGTGGATCTTGGCTACCGCGCCCGAATCCTGGGCTACAAAAATTGTTACGAACCCACTGCCAGGGTGTACCATGCCGGCAGCGCCACCACTGGTTCCCGCTACAACCCTTTTAAAATTGCCCACTCCTCCAGGAATAACATATACCTCATTTACAAAAACATGCCGTTCTTCCAGTTATTGCTGAACCTCCCCTTCCTGGCCGCAGGATTTTTCATGAAAATCCTCTTCTTCTGCGCCAAAGGCTATGGAGGCGTATACCTTAAGGGCATGGGCCAGGGCTTCAGGCTTTGCGCAACGCCCGAAGCCCGCGCCCGAAAAGTCCGTTTCAAACCCGCCAATTTCGGGCACTATATAACCATACAGCTGGAACTCTGGCTCAATATGTTCCGCCGTATATAAGCCACCGGCCTGTCAAGCATTCAAACCGCCGGAAAAATTAAAAAAAATATTTATTTTTAAAACTTTCAGACAACCAATTACATCTTAATATAAGACATACCTTAGCTCCCCTCAATTTGCCCCGGCAATGTCCTCATAACCGGCTTTCGAAAGCTTTCCGACGTTATGTCTGTGGTACGTCAGCTATCGCTGCCCGGTCTGGGTCCGCTTCGGGTGGGAAGGGTCGTGGGTGAGGGGGATTTTCAAATGCCTGGGAAGCCTTGGAGCTGTTTCTAAAAGCCTGAAACGGCAGCTTAACCTGCCATACGGCAGCTGTCTGAGGAGCGCCAGCGATGAGTTCCTGCCGTATCAAGGTCGTCCAAGCTGCCGTTTCAGGCTTTTAGAAACAGCCCAAGGCTGATATGGCAATTGAAAATTCCCCTCATCCACGACCCTTCCCACCCGAAGCGGACCCAGACCGGGCAACAATACCTAACGCATGCGCCACAGACACAACATCACTGTCGTAAAATGGCGATTAAGGAAAATTTAAGTTGTGCTTTTAAGATTATTATTGTACAATACAATTTGTATATGGGGAAACAGGTGAAGCCATGATTAAGGACAACCAGCAATACTTTAACCGATTGCATGTCATAGTAGATGCATTTGTTATTGCAGGCTCCTATATACTTGCGTGGTATTTGAAAATAGGGAGCAATTTAAAAGATACGGGTCCTGAGGTGGGCGTGTTGGATATGAAGATATATTTCAGCGCCCTGTATTTTGTTGTGCCGGGATATCTGATTCTGTATTACTGGTTCAAGCTTTACTCACCCAAACGGGTTCAGCGCAGTGAATCGGAAATCGTTAATGTGTGCAAGGCGAACATCGTTGGCGTGACAGTTTTTCTGGCGGTGCTGTTTACGGTAAATAATACCTTCAGTTCCTTCCAGGTGCACGATTTTTCCCGTGGCATGGTTGGTATTTTCTGTGCCGTCAATACGGTAAATACCCTGCTCATGCGCGCCCTTATCCGCTATATACTGTATTATGTAAGGAAAAAAGGTTACAATCTCAAGTACATTCTTCTGGTAGGATATTCCAGGGCAGCGGAAGAATATATCAACAGAATCAATTCCAACCCTCAATGGGGATATGTGGTAAGAGGAATTCTGGATGATAAAGTGCCCAGAGGAGCAACCTATAAGGGAGTGAAGGTATTAGGATCAATTGACAACCTTCTCTATATTTTACCGGAAAACAAGCTGGATGAAATCGCCATCACGCTCTCCCTGGAAAGCTATGACAGACTGGAGGAGCTGGTGGATTTATGTGAAAAATCGGGTGTCCATACCAAATTTATACCGGATTATAATTCTCTGATCCCAGGAAAGCCTTACATGGAGGATCTGATGGGGCTTCCGGTAATCAATATCAGGTATGTGCCGCTTTCCAATACGCTCAGCGCGCTGGCGAAGCGCTGTGTGGATATTGCAGGATCTTTTTTCGGACTGATCCTGATATCGCCGCTTTTGCTTGTTGTGGCGCTTCTGGTGAAAGCTACCAGCAAGGGGCCGGTTATATTCAAGCAGGAAAGAGTAGGGCTTCATAATAAAACCTTTATGATGTATAAATTCCGGACGATGCGGCAGCAGCAGCCCGGTGAAGAGAAGAAGGGCTGGACAGTGAAGGGCGATCCCAGGATTACCAGAGTTGGGGCATTCCTGCGCAGAACAAGCCTGGATGAACTGCCTCAGCTGTTTAATGTCCTGCTGGGGGATATGAGCCTGGTGGGGCCAAGACCGGAACGGCCTCAGTTTGTGGAGAAGTTCAGGGAAGAAATACCCCGCTATATGATAAAGCATCAGGTGCGCCCCGGAATGACCGGATGGGCACAGATTAACGGCTACCGGGGGGACACGTCCATCCGCAAACGGATTGAATATGATATATACTACATTGAGAACTGGAGCATGGCCCTTGATATCAAAATCCTTTTTCTTACTTTTTTCAAAGGATTTATCAATGAGAATGCTTATTAGAAATACAGGAAACAGGAGAAAAAGTATGGCATCATCATCGCAGAGAGGTAATGGAGGGAACCGGAACAGCGGCTCAAGAAACAACGGTTCCCGTAACAGTGCGTCACGCAGCGGCAGCTCACGCGGACGTGATGAATACAGAGAGCCCCGCAGAGGCGGTTATCGTGACGAGTATGATGAACCCCGCAGAGGCGGTTCCCGTGACGAGTATGACGTACCCCGCAGTTCCCGTGGCAGTTATAACGACGGAAGGAATACCGGCGTAAAAAATGGCGGTTCCAAAGGGAAAAAGAACATGTCCAAAAAGAGAAAGGCCAGAAAGACAAGAAGAATTGTAATGTTTACAGTGGAAATGGTCGCTCTTGTTGTGCTGGCAGTTGTTCTCTGGGCGGTGCTGAAACAGACCTCCATTCAGAAAATCAATGTTAACGAAGAGGACATTGTAATCAACGATACGGTAGAGAATAATACAGCTATGAAGGGATACCGTAATATCGCTTTGTTCGGTATTGATGCCAGAAATGATAATCTGGATAAAGGAAACCGTTCCGATACAATAATGATCGCTTCTATTAATCAGGATACGGGAGAAGTGAAGCTTTGTTCCGTATACCGTGATACGTATATGAATCTGGGTAATGATAAATACAGCAAATGCAATGCTGCCTATGCGGCTGGCGGGCCGAAGCAGGCGATAGATATGCTGAACATGAACCTGGACATGAATATTACCAATTATATCAGCATTGGCTTTGAGGGTTTGATAGAGACCATTGACAGCCTGGGCGGAATACAGATTGATGTTAAGGAAGATGAAATCAAGCATTTGAACAATTACCAGGCCAGTATGTTCAGTACGGAAACCAAGGAAAAATTAACGGATAATTATGTCAAGGTAACGCAGCCCGGCCTCCAGACACTGAACGGCCTGCAGGCTACGGCGTACTGCCGTATCCGTTATACGGCAGGGGATGATTTCAAGCGGGCGGAGAGACAGCGTACCGTACTGCTGGCCTGCTTTGAAAAGGCGAAGACCGCTTCCGTATCCACTTTGAACTCGATACTGGATTCGGTTATGCCGCATGTGGCCACCAATTTAAATACGGCGGAGATGCTGGAGGTATTGGGAGAACTGACTAAATATAAGGTAGTGGCAACCGACGGCTTCCCGTTTGAAACCAACAGGGTTACCGGAAAGGTCGGTAAGGCCGGAAGCTGTGTTATCCCTACCTCGCTGGAGGATAATGTAGTGCTTCTCCACAAGTTCTTCTTTGAGCAGGAGGAATATACACCTTCTCCGTCTGTGAAGAGCTACAGCGCTATTGTGTCAAGGGATACCGGAAGGTAGCCGGAAATCAGGACAAAAAAGAAGATATTACCTGAAATGAGCTAAAAGGGGCCAATCCAAGGCCCCTTTTTCTAAAATTAAGGATAACTGTTTATAGTTATTCTTATGTGCTTTAATCCGGCAATGAATGATGCTGGCCGGAAGGAAAGGGAAGTTACGAATGAAGATTGATGTTATTATCCCTGTATACAAGCCGGAGAAAAGGTTTTTGGAGCTGATCAGCAGGCTGGAAAAACAGACTCTGAAGCCGAATCGGATCATAATAATGAATACGGAAGAAAAATATTTTGAAGCTCTTCTGTATGGTACAGATTTTGCCAGGGAGCATCCGAACGCCGAGGTGCACCATCTTTCCAAGTGGGAATTCAATCATGGTGGAACCAGAAATGATGGAGCGGCCCGCAGCACAGGGGATATTTTCGTATGCATGACTCAGGATGCGCTGCCGGCCGACAACAGGCTTCTTGAGGAGCTGACGGCGGCGCTGAGCGCGGAAGAGGACATTGCTGTTTCCTATGCAAGGCAGCTGCCTGAAAAGGACAGCGGAGAGATAGAAAAATACACCAGGCAGTTTAATTATCCGGAGGAGAGCTGTGTAAAGGGGAAAGGGCAGCTGCCTGAAATGGGAATTAAGACCTATTTCTGTTCCAATGTGTGCGCAGCTTATAAGAAAGAGGTTTTCCGTAAGCTGGGAGGCTTTGAACGGCATGTGAATTTCAATGAAGATATGCTGTTTGCGGCCAAAGCGGTGCAGGCTGGATGGAAAATTGCTTATTGTGCCGGGGCGAAGGTGTACCACTGCCATAATTATACATGCGTGGAGCAGTTCCACCGTAATTTTGACAACGGAGTATCCCAAGCGCAGCATCCGGAGGTTTTTAAGGGACTTCCTTCCGAGTCAGAGGGGGTTAAGCTGGTAAAACAGACGGCTGCCCATTTGTGCAGTATCCATAAGCCCTGGCTTGTACTGCGGCTGTTTGCGGAAAGCGCGGCCAAATATGCGGGATTTTTCCTGGGAAGGCGATATAAAAGCCTGCCCGCAGGCGTTGTAAGGGCCTGCGCAATGAATAAAGATTATTGGAAACAAGTGTAATGTGATTGAATGGAGGCAAGTATGTGTGGAATTGTAGGCTACATCGGTAAAAATCAGGCAGCACCCATCGTCCTTGATGGACTCTCCAAACTGGAATACCGCGGATATGATTCGGCGGGGATGGCCATTTTTGACGGCAGCAAAATCAACATCACCAAATCTGTGGGAAGACTGAAGGTATTGCAGGAGCTTACCCATGACGGGGCGACGATGCCGGGAAATCTTGGAATCGGCCATACCAGATGGGCGACCCACGGGGCGCCCAGTGATGTGAATTCCCATCCGCATTTTAACGAAAAGGGCACAATTGCCGTCGTACATAACGGAATTATTGAAAATTATCTTCCACTGAAGAAAAAACTGGAAAGCAAGGGCTATCATTTTATTTCGGAGACGGATACGGAGGTCCTGGCCCATATGCTGGACTATTATTACAAGGGAGATCCCATGGGGGCTATCGTAAAGGTGCTTCATCGTGTGGAGGGCTCCTACGCGCTGGGAATTTTGTTCTCGGATTTTCCCGGGGAAATGTTTGCGGTAAGGAAGGACAGCCCGCTTATTGTAGGGCAGAGTGGGGAGGGCTGTTTTATCGCCTCCGATGTGCCTGCCATACTGAAGTATACCAGAACGGTCACCTATATTGACAATCAGGAAATCGTCCGTCTGACTCCGGAAGGACTGCACATCTATAATGTGGATGAGGAAGAGCTGGAAAAAGAAAGCGTTACCATCGACTGGGATGCGGAAGCGGCGGAAAAGGCCGGCTATGAGCATTTTATGCTGAAGGAAATGTATGAGCAGCCAAAGACGGTAACCGATACCATAAGCCCCAGGATCAAGAAGAATGATATCGTCATTGAAGAGCTGGGAATGAGTGATGAGGATCTTCTGTCCGTAAGGAAAATCCATATCGTTGCCTGCGGCTCCGCTTATCATGCCGGAGTTACCGGGAAATATGTGCTGGAAGGGCTGGCACGTATACCGGTGGAGGTGGATCTGGCCTCCGAGTTCCGTTACCGCAACCCGATCCTGGAGGATGGGGGCATGGTGGTGGTGATCAGCCAGTCCGGGGAAACTGCGGATACCCTGGCCGCGCTGCGGGAATCGAAGAAACGTGGCTTTAAGGTTCTGGGCATCGTCAATGTGGTGGGAAGCTCCATCGCCAGGGAGGCGGATAATGTTATGTATACCTGGGCAGGACCGGAAATTGCGGTAGCTACGACAAAGGCCTATAGCGCCCAGCTGATTGCGCTCTATCTGCTTGCTTTAAAGCTGGCCCGGGTGAGACACACGGTAACGGAAAGAGAATTTGAGGGCATGCTGGAAGATTTGGGTCGTCTGCCCGATCAGATAGAACTTCTTCTGAATAATAAAAACAGGATTCAGAGATTTGCCAACAGGTATATTGCGGCAAAGGATGTTTTCTTTATCGGCAGGGGAATTGACTATGCCATTTCCATGGAAGGCTCTCTGAAGCTGAAGGAAATTTCTTATATCCACTCGGAGGCCTATGCGGCGGGAGAACTGAAGCATGGCACAATATCCCTGATAGAAGAGGGAACGCTTGTGGCGGCGGTATCCACGCAGCCCTCGCTGTACCAGAAAACCATCAGCAATATGGTGGAGGTAAAATCGAGAGGCGCATTTGTGCTTGCCGTGACCTGTGAAGGAAACAGGGAAATCGAAAAAGCAGCGGATTATGTAATCTATATCCCGCAGACCAATCCTTTCTTCGCCAATTCGCTGGCGATTATCCCGCTCCAGCTTTTCAGTTATTATGTAGCGGTTGGAAAGGGCTGTGATGTGGATAAGCCGAGGAATCTGGCAAAATCTGTTACTGTGGAATAAAAAGCGGCCTTTTTTCTTTTTTATAGGGGATTTAACATATTTTCTATAGATTTATCACAGAAAGAACACAATTCCTGTATATACTGTAAATAAAGCTTGGGATAAACCTGAAATGATAAAGGAGAAAAGAGGTAAGCGATATGTTTGAAAACAATAATTATTCAAACGAAAACGTGAATGAACAAAATAATTCGCAGACTGTCCAGAGCGGCAGTGATGCTGCTCATACAGAACATAATAACGGACAGACGGCTGGCGGCGCCGCTGGCAGTGCGGACAGTACCGGCAATACCGGAAGCTATACAGGAAGCGGCTATACAGGAGGTTATTCGGGAAGCGGCTATACGGGCGGCTATTCCGGGATGAATGCGGGCGGCTACCAGAACGGCGGACAGGGCGGTTACCAGAACAACGCAGGTTACCGGAGCGGCGCGGGAGCGCAGGGCGGATATCAGGGCAGCCCTTATCAGACTGGCGGATATCAGAATGCGGGACAGAACGGAACAGGACAAAACGGCGCCGGACAGGGAGGCATGGGACAGAACGGACAGCCTCACGGCAGCTACAGCGGTTATGGAAGCTATCAGTCCCAGCAGGGAAATTACCAGTACGGCAGTACTTTTTCCAATAACGATTATGGCGCTGCACCCGGAGGCGGGCGTCAGGGAAAGAAGCATAAGGAGAAAAAGCCCAGGAAGCCGATGAACCCGCTGATGAAAAAAGTGATAGCTGTGGTGGTATGCGGCGTATTTTTCGGTGTATGCGCAGGAGTCAGCTTCCTTGCGGTGAATTCTCTTGGAAATGATAAGCAGCCCAAGGAAATCACCCAGGCCACTGCGGACGGAGCGGAGAACCCGCAGGATACACAGGAGTCTGGCGCAGCGAATGATTCGGGAATCAAATCCACAGTAACGCAGGGAACCTCCAGCGCGGTGGTAACGGATGTGACAAAGGTGGTGGAAGCTACCATGCCTTCCATCGTTTCCATAACAAATCAGATGATTATTTCCGGCACGGATTTCTGGGGACAGAATATGGAACAGGAGCAGGAAGCGGCGGGCAGCGGTATTATTATCGGTGAAAATGATAAGGAGCTGCTGGTGGTGACCAATTACCACGTGGTTGCGGATTCCACTAAGCTTTCTGTGAAATTTATTGACGATGAAGTGGTTGAAGCGCAGATTAAGGGAACCAGCCCTTCCATGGATCTGGCAGTGATTGCCGTTAAGCTTGAGGATATCAACAGCTCCACCAAGGGCAGCATTGCCATTGCGACTATGGGCGATTCCGATACATTGAAGGTAGGCGAGCCTGTTATAGCCATCGGCAACGCGCTGGGCTATGGGCAGTCCGTAACCACAGGCGTGGTCAGCGCCCTGAACCGTACGCTTGAGGTAAGCGAAACGGGTACCAGCAATGCATTGATTCAGACCGATGCGGCGATCAATCCCGGTAACTCGGGCGGCGCTCTGCTGGATATCAAGGGCCAGGTTATCGGTATTAATTCCAACAAGATCGGCGGAAGCACCATTGAAGGTATGGGTTATGCCATCCCGATTTCTTCTGCAAAACCGATTATAGAAGAGCTGATGAACCGGGAGACCAAGGAAAAGGTAGATGAAAGTAACAGAGGATTCCTGGGAATTTCCTGTATCAACGTAACAAAGGCCATGGGTGAGGCATATGGTATGCCGGAGGGTATTTACGTTGCACAGGTATATCCTGCCACAGGCGCGGATAATGCAGGTCTGGTAAAGGGAGATATCATTACCGGTTTTGCGGGCGCTACGGTAACAACGCAGGATGATTTGACCAATTCCATGCAGTATTATGCGGTAGGAGACACTGTTGAGTTAACCATTATGCGCGGTAACCCGACGGAAGGCTATCAGGAGCAGAAGGTGAATGTAACCCTTACTTCCCAGGAAGCCATGAATACATCCGGAAGAAATTAAAGCCGGCGGGAAATTATGGATATAGAGCCCATACGGCGGATCTCAGGCGGATTTTGGGTCTGCTGAACGGGTACAATAAATGAAGCGGCTGCAATAAATGAAGCGGTTACAATAAATCGAGCAGCAATAAAGGAAGCAGCTGCAATAAATTACAGTAAGAAACGGCCTTGTTTTTAAAATACAGCCGTCAGATGAGGACAGATGCCCGGCAGTAAGGGCGCCTGTCCTTGTTTTTGCCTGTTTTATTTAGTTTGTTTATAGAAACTTAACTTGTATGGATATACACGATGATTTATAATGAAAACAGTTGTAGCTGCCCAGCTGATTGGGCTGGCTGCGACAGCTGCTGATACAATGTCTGTTGGCCAGAAACGGGAGCTTATGCTGTTGCGGCGGTGTCGCGGTGTGTATTAGCACAGGACTGCCGGAAGGGCACAAATTAAATCAAACGGAGGATTGCCAGATGAGCGATTTTGATAATAGAGACGAAGAAGAAAAGAAGGAAACAGGCCTGGAAGAAAATAAGGGCAAGGAGCCTTCGGATAAAAAGGAAGAAAAGACGGATAAGCCGGAAAAGGAATATGAGGATGTTTGTTTTATCTGCAGGCGCCCTGAAAGCAAGGCAGGCAAGATGTACCATCTGCCCAATAATATCTGTGTCTGCGACGACTGCATGCACAGGACTATGGATGCAGTGAGCCAGTATGATTATCAGGGTATGCTGAACAATCCCGAAATGATGAACATGCTGAACAACATGAACAAGGACGGGAAATATCCCAATATCAGCTTTGTCAATCTGGCTGATCTTCAGGGAAACGACGGGATTCCCAACAAGCAGAAGATTAAAAAGAAAAAAGCGAAGGAAAAAGAGACTGAGCCTGTATTCAACATCCATGATATTCCGGCCCCTCATAAGATCAAGGCCAGCCTGGATGAATACGTTATCGGCCAGGAGCAGGCCAAAAAGATAATTTCTGTGGCGGTTTATAATCATTACAAGCGTGTTGTGACGAATACAATGGATGATATTGAGATAGAGAAATCCAATATCCTGATGATCGGGCCCACCGGTTCCGGAAAGACCTATCTTGTGAAAACCCTTGCCAGGCTTCTGGATGTGCCGCTTGCCATCGCGGACGCCACCTCTCTGACGGAGGCCGGGTATATCGGCGATGATATTGAGAGCGTGGTATCCAAGCTTCTTGCCGCGGCGGACAATGATGTGGAGAAGGCGGAACGGGGCATTATTTTTATAGATGAAATTGATAAAATTGCCAAAAAGAAAAATACAACCTCAAGGGATGTGAGCGGTGAGTCCGTCCAGCAGGGGATGCTGAAGCTGCTGGAGGGTTCCGAGGTGGAGGTGCCTGTTGGTGCGAGCAGCAAGAACGCCATGGTTCCCCTTGCCACCGTGAATACGAGGAATATCCTGTTTATCTGCGGAGGGGCATTCCCCGATCTGGAGGGTATCATCAAGCAGAGACTGACGAAGCAGACCTCCATGGGCTTTAATGGGGAACTGAAGGATAAATATGATAAGGATCCGGATATCCTTTCCAAGGTAACTGTGGAGGATTTAAGGAACTTTGGCATGATTCCCGAGTTCCTGGGAAGGCTTCCCATCATCTGCACTCTGCAGGGCCTGACAAAGGAGATGCTGGTCAGAATTCTGAAGGAACCCAGAAATGCCATCCTGAAGCAGTATCAGAAGCTTCTTGCGCTGGATGAAGTGGATCTGCAGTTTGAGGAAGAGGCGCTGGCGGCCATTGCGGATAAGGCCACGAAGAAGGATACGGGAGCCAGGGCGCTGCGCGCCATTATTGAGGATTTTATGCTGGATATCATGTATGAGATTCCCAAGGATGATAACATCGGCAGAGTGACGATAACGAAGAATTATATTGAAGGGACCGGAGGGCCGGCTATCCAGATCAGGGGGGCGGGCTACGCCATCCCGGATAAGCAGGCTGAGGCGGCGGAATAACAGACGACAGCATCGGAATAGCAACGGCGGCGAAATAATAAGCGGCGGAATAACAGACTGCGGAAAAAGCATGTATGCCGGAAGGGCAAGCGACATACATTGATAAAAATGGTGTAGGGAAGCTTGACGTCTATGGCATCTATGACATGTAAGGAAAAAATATTGTCAGAGGACTACATGGATCTGATTAACTATTTTATTCTTCCGGAAGGCAGCGTGCAGGGAAATGATGATGTTTTCTGCTATATCCCGATTAATGAAAGGTTTCTGTCCATTTATTACAGCAGGGCGGTGCTGCCGCCTTTGGAGGTTTCCAGTTATTTTTACAGATATATCCCCAGGCTGTACGGACTGATGGATTTGTTTGTGCCGGAAGCGCTGGACAGGAATTTCGATCCACAGCCGCTGATACGCAGCGGGATTTCCTTCGTACAGAAGGAGCCGCTGAATCTGACGGGCAGGAATGTTGTCCTTGGATTTGCGGATACGGGAATAGATTACCGGAATCCTGTTTTCAGACGGGAGGACGGAAGCACAAGAATATTGGCCATCTGGGACCAAAGTGTGCAGACCGGCACACCTCCGGATGGCCTTATTTATGGAAGTGAATATACAAGGGAGCAGATCAATGAAGCGCTTCAGCTGGATAATCCGCTGGAGCTGGTGCCTGTTACCGATGATATCGGACATGGTACAGCCATGGCATCCGCTGCGGCGGGAAGTGCGTTGAACGGCGGCATTGATTTTCTGGGGGCAGCGCCGGATGCGGATATTGTGGTGGTTAAGCTGAAGCAGGCGAAGCAGTTTCTTCGTGATTATTATATGACGCCTCCCGGAGTACCGGCTTATGGGACCAACGATATCATGCTTGCGGTAAAATACCTGAGTTCCTTCTGCATCCCCTTTCATCGTCCGGCGGTTATCTGCCTGGGGGTGGGAAGCAGCTTCGGGGATCATACCGGAAACTCCGCGCTGTCCCAGTACATTTCCACCGTTGGGACACAGATTAACCAGGTGGTGGTGGTGGCAGGAGGCAATGAAGGTAATTCTGCCCATCATTTCAGCGGACATATTGATGGTACCGGTTCTGTCAATGTGGAGATACGGGTGAGTGAAGGGACAAAAGGCTTCCTTCTGGAAGCCTGGGGAAGCGTGCCGGACTTCTTTTCCATTTCCGTCCGTTCGCCGGGCGGGGAGGTGATCCCACCGGTAAGCGGACGGCTGGGACAGAGCCTGGAGTATACCTTTGTGTACGAAAAAACGAGAATCCGCCTGGATTACCAGCCTGTGGAAGCGGAAACGGGAAAGGAAGTGGCAGTGCTGCGTTTTGAAAATCCCACCCAGGGGATTTGGACGGTTATTGTCATCCGCGAGGGAGGAAACGGGAGCGGGAATTTTAACATGTGGCTTCCGATAAGGCAGTTTATTAATGGGACTGCAGAGTTCCTCCAACCCAACCCGGAGACTACGCTGACCTCTCCGTCGTTTGCGCAGCCGCCTATGGCGGTCACTGCCTATAACAGCAGAAACAACAGCTTTTATTATAATTCGGGCCAGGGGTTTGGTGCAAACGGTGAAATCAAACCGGATTTGTCGGCTCCGGGGGTGGATATCTCGGTGGCTACAGGCACCATACAGGGTAGAACTGTTGTGGGAACCGGAACGGGAACCTCCCTTGCCGCCGCGCTGACGGCAGGCGCTGCCGCCCAGTTTATGCAGTGGGCGGTTGTGGAATATAATTCGCCGTATGCCGGAGGAGTTTCCACAAGGAATTATTTCCTGAGAGGGGCCGCAAGGGACGCGGCCTATACCTATCCCAGCCGCCAGTGGGGGATGGGGAGGCTTGATATGGAAGGCGTATTCAACTGGATTGCCGGAATACCGCCATAAGAGGGACAGATGAAAGATAAGGACAGATTTGGGCGGCGGTGCTGCGGCTTAAATCGGAAAGGTACGGGTGGCCGTATGGTATATGCAGGCATTATCGCGCTGATATTTATCGGGGAACTGTTTATTAAGAACCATGTGGAAAAAAACAGGAAGGACGGGGAAGAGAAGGAGATACTGCAGGGCAGGATATTGTTGAGAAAGTATCACAATAAGGGAGCCTGCATGAACCTGGGAGAAAAGAAGAGGAGCGTGGTGGCGGCAGTTTCACTGATTCTGACGGCTGTTCTTACTGTTGTGTTTCTCGTTACCCTTACGGCGAAGGGAAATGCATGGCTGAAGGCGGGGCTGTCTCTTCTGCTGGGCGGGGCGTTCAGCAATACCTATGACCGGCTTAAGCGGAAATATGTGGTGGATTATTTCAGCCTGGGCGTAAAATGGGCGCCTTTGAGAGCTGTGGTATTTAATATATCGGATTTCTGTATTCTTGCAGGTTCGCTGATCGTGGCGCTGACCGGCGGGAATGGAGTGGAATAAGGGGCCCGGACGATAGAAGCAGGGCTTTTGAAAAAAGCGGCGGAGCGGAACTTCGGCCGCTTTTTTAGTGCGCCGGAGCGGAACTTCGACCGCTTTTTTTAGTGCGCTGCAGCATGGCGGGGCAATGAAAGAACAGTATAATACGTATGAAATAGTGCACAAATTTTTATACATTTTTCTGGGAATTACTACAAAAACGTACAATATGTTAAATGGTTAACCAAAAATAGATTGACGTATTGCAAATTCTTTTTCGGAATGGTAAGATAATTGATGTATTACAAACAGTATAGGAATGTTTAAAAATATGATAATCCACCCGGGGATGATTGTCGGCTTTTTCGCATTCTGCAAAATCAGAGGAGGCAGACATGAGTATGACAAGAAGTGTCAAAACAGCCAGAAACGCGCAGCTTATGAAGCAGGTGAAGAAGCATGTCCCTTTTTACTTCTTCCTTTTGCCGGCGCTCGTTCTGGTTGTTGTATTCTGTTATTTTCCTATGTGGGGTATAGTCATTGCATTCAAGGATTATAAGATGGCGAGGGGGATCCTGGGCAGTGAATGGGTGGGTCTTTATCATTTTAAAAAGGTATTTTCCGATCCGAATTTTTACAGGGTACTGGGGAATACGATTAAAATCAGCATACTGACCCTGGTTACGTCTTTTCCGGTTACAATCTGCTTTGCTCTGCTTGTAAATGAGATCCTGAATATGAAATTCAAGCGGGTGGTGCAGACGATTACCTATATGCCCCACTTCCTTTCCTGGGTTGTTGTCGGGGCGTTTGTATATCAGATGCTTTCTCCCTCCAGCGGTATTATAAATGCGGTGCTGGTTAAGCTGGGAGTCCTGGAGAAGCCCATATTTTTCATGGTACAGCAGAACATGTTTGTTCCCATATATCTGCTGACAAACCTGTGGAAGTCTACCGGCTACAGTATCGTAATTTATCTTGCGACCATCTCGGGAATCGATCCTCAGCTGTATGATTCGGCGGCCATTGACGGCGCTAACCGTCTGCATAAGGTTCTGTACATCACTCTGCCGGCGCTTTTTCCCACGATGTGCACGCTGCTGATTCTGAATGTGGGTTCTCTTATCAGCGTTGGCTTTGATCCGATTTTCAACCTGTATAATGATGCGACCTATCCGGTGGCGGATGTTATTTCCACCTATGTTTACCGGAAAGGTATGGTGGACAGCCAGTATGATCTTTCCACGGCGGTGGGGCTGTTCCAGAATGTGGTCAGCCTTGTGCTGGTGCTGGGTGCGAACTGGCTTGCCAGAAAGGCAAATCCGGATTACAAGATTATTTAGGCCTCAGGAGCCGTCCGGGACAGGAGCTGCGGGCTGCGCAGATCCGGCTGCCCGGAGGCAGGCCGTTGCTATGGGAGGGAGGATGCCATGAATAAGCATGCTTATACTAAGAAAAATAAAATAAAAAAGTCAAAGGCAAGCAGGATATTCGATACCTGTAATGTTATCTTTATGATACTGTTCTGTATTACCATTTTGATTCCTTTCTGGGATATGATAGTCCGGTCCTTCTCCAGGGCGCAGGATATTTCCTATATGCATATTAATTTTTTCCCGAAAGTATGGACGCTGAGCGCCTATCAGTACTGTCTTCAGAATAATGAAATACTTGGCGCGGCCTTTGTATCGGTTGCGAGGACCGTATGCGGCACTGTTTTCCATCTGCTGGTGTGCTGCCTGGCGGCGTATTCGCTCACAAGGACACAGATGCCGTTCCGGAAAATTATCACGGCAGTGCTGCTGATTCCCATGTTTTTTTCAGGCGGCATGATTCCTGCGTATTTAAATATGAAGAATCTTCATCTTCTGAATAACTTTATGGTTTATATCCTGCCCAGCGGGTTCAGCATTTTTAACTGCATTATCATCCGGAATTACTTTTTTTCGGTGGATAAGGGAATGGAGGAGGCTGCAAGCATTGACGGCGCATCCCAGACGAGGATTTTCTTTTCCATTATGATGCCTCTGTCTAAGCCGGTTATCGCTACGGTGGCGCTGTGGCAGATGGTCGGCCAGTGGAATTCCTGGTTTGACAACATGATTTACTGCCGCAGGAGCGCCAGCCTGACAACTCTACAGTACCTTCTGCGCAGAATGCTGGACAGCCTCAACCGGACGCCCGATACCCCTTATGAAATCGAGGCCATGGGAGAAATGGTGGATATGAACCCTGATACGGTAAAGGCGGCCACAACGGTCCTTGTCGTGCTTCCTATCATTCTTGTTTATCCGTTTTTGCAGAAGTATTTTGTGAAAGGAATCATGATTGGGGCCGTGAAGGGCTGACCGGAATTGGGACGCAGTTGCAGCAGAATGCGCGCCGGAACGTGCAGCCGGGAGGCTGTTGGACGGCTTCTTTCAAACTGCTGATTGATGCGGTATTGCAGGAAAATGCGATATCGAGGGAGGATGAGTATGAAAAGAATGGAATTGGGGAGTGTAAGTCTGGATCTGGTCCCCGGGCCGGACAATCCCAGAAACAGTGAGGGAGCGTTCCTGACGCTGCCGGATGGGGAAATTCTGTATGCGTACAGCCGCTATAAGGGGAAGAGCTGTTCGGATGAGGCTACAACGGATTTATGTCTTCTGCGGTCACGGGATGACGGAAGAACCTTCGGCGAGGAGAGCACCATTCTGACCTGCGAGGGTGAGGACGGCGTCAACGCCATGTCTCTGTCCATGATGCATATGGAAAACGGGGATATCGGACTTTTTTACCTGGTCAGGACCACGTATACGCTGCTGCGGATGTTCCTCCGGCGTTCCCGGGACGGGGGAAGAATCTGGGGGGAACGGGTGCTGTGCACACCGCAGGAAGGTTTCTTTGTTGTAAATAATGACAGGGTGATACGGCTTTCCAACGGAAGGATACTGATCCCGGCAGCATCCCACAGGTCTGGGCTGCGTGGTGATATGGAGGAAGGGAGCAGATTTTTTGACAGCCGGGCGGAGGATATGTTTTTTTATTCCGAGGATGACGGCGCCACCTGGAAGCCTGCTTCCGGGAAATGCAGCATGCCTTACTCTAGCTGCTGTTATTCGGGACTGCAGGAACCGGGAGTTGTGGAACTTACGCCCGGACATCTGTGGGGCTGGGCAAGGACCGATTTGGGGCGGCAGTATGAAATGTTTTCCATGGATTACGGCAATACCTGGACCGCGTGCCAACCATCCCGGTTTACTTCGCCCAACGGTCCCCTGAGCATGAAAAGGGATGAAAATGGGGTGCTGTATGCCATTTGGAATCCTATCCCACAGTATAACGGGAGAGAAGAGCCGGGGAAGGTTTTCATGGGAGGCAGGACGCCTTATGTGATTGCAGTCAGCAGGGACAATGGACAGACCTTTACGGAGCCGGTGAGCTTTGAAGAGGAAGAGGATCACGGTTATTGCTACTGTGCCATTCATTTTACAAAAGATGCCATGCTGCTGGCTTACTGCGCAGGCGGGCCGGAGGACGGAAGCTGTCTGGCCAAAACGAGAATCCGGAGGATACCGCGTTCCCAGCTGGAGGAAATACGCTGAGCCGCAGGGAGTTTTCATGATTATGTAACTGAAAATGATTGGGAGGAGGAGAACAAATGAAGTTAAGAGCATTGAAAAAGGGGATTGCATTGGGGCTGGCCTGTATTCTTACGGCATCGCTTGCAGGATGCGGAGGAAATACCGCGGGCGGAAATTCAGGTACGGCGGATGCCCTGGCAACACAGGAACAGGGAAGCGCGGCGGTGGAGTCTGCCGGAAGCGGGGAAACAAAGGACGCGCCTGTGGATATTCCCCAGCCTGACCCGGATGAAAGGTACAGCATCAGCTATACCGGCATGTGGTCGGGAGCGGATTATGAGGATGGATCCTACATAGAGACCATGATTGAGGATGCGCTGAACGTTGACATCACGGTGGAAAAGGCGGAAACCAACGATACCATTGACCTGCTGCTGGCCTCCGGGGAGATGCCGGACTGCGGATGGTTCAACAAGACGGTGAACTGGATGTATGAGCAGGAACTGGCAAGGCCGATACCCAGGGCAATGGTGGAATATTACTGCCCGAAGCTGATTGAATATTATGAAGAATTCCCGCTGATGTATGAAATGACGCTGGATCCGGAAAATGAGGATCAGTTCCGGTATCTGACGGGGATCACCTTCCAGTTCGTGGATTATTATCTGCCCAATGATTATTACCGTTATGACTGGATTCTTGACCTGGGCATTGATTTGGGCGTGAATGTGGAGCAGATATCAGATAATATTTATGTGGCTGACGACGGGATTGAACTGAGCAAATTCCTGGAAATTATGGATGCCTTTGTAAATAAGGATCCCAACCATACCGGGGCCAGGGATACGGTGGGCGTTACGGCGCCCAGCCTTACCCAGGGAGTATTTTTCTCCGGCTATGATTTTTACACCGGCGTGAATGATGTAAACGGCAGGGCGGAGCAGTATTATGTGATGGATGAATATAAGGAATTCCTGAAGGGCTTTGCGGATATGTATAAGCGCGGTCTGATTGATCCGGAAATCATCACGGGCGACAGAACCCTGTCCTGGGAAAAAGTGAACAATCAGACGGCAGGCTACTGGATTACCTCCACCAACTCCCTGAATTCCTGGGCAGTGGAACGTCCTCCGCTGACGCTGATTGAAAAATACCCCGATGTGAAAATCCTTGCAACGCCCGGAGTGAAGCCGGACGGCGGCGAAGTGAAGGCCAGAACCAATGAATCCCCCGCTTACGGCAGTTTTTTTGTGAATGCCAATGTGGATGATCAGAAGCTGGCAAAAATACTTCAGTTCCTGAACTACACACTGTTCGGGGACGGCGATCTTGATATCCACGCGTCCCTGTTCTACGGTGAAAAGGGAGTTGACTGGGAATGGGATGAAACCGGGGAAATGCCCGTGAAGCTCAACGTAATGCCTTCCGGAAAGAAGGGAACCTGGACCTTCGGCCAGTACGGACAGGATCGTGACGTAACCAGATGGACCACCTATGAGCCGCTGTTTGTTGCAGGGCTGAAATACTGGTCGGCGGAAGAGAACGGAAGCTGGATGAAGTGGCAGACGATCCCTTATAAATCCGATATCAGGAGTGAGACAGATTATGCAACCATTTCTTCCGAAATCAGCAGCGATGTATGGGCCTATGTGAACAATTACTGTACGGAAGCGGTTCTGGGACAGATAGATGTGGATGCCACCTGGGATGATTATCTGGCGGAACTGGATCGTATGGGCTATAACAAAATGATGGATGAACTGGAAAAGGTGGAACCGCTGGATGACATTATCGCCAGCTATGGAAAGTAAAAGCGGTTCTTATTGACAGCATGGAGCGAGCGAGAGATGAATATTTATTTTCAGGACATCATGGAAAGAATCCGGATGCACTATAAAAAGATGACGAATACGGAGCGCATTATTGCCGATTTTTTCCTCAGCAATACGGAAAAGATGGAATTTTCCGCCAAGGCGGTGGCTGCCAGGCTGCATGTTTCGGAGCCTGCCATGACCAGATTTTCCAAAAAAATCGGGTTTTCCGGGTATCGGGAATTCCAGTATTTATATGAAATTAATTTTCAGATGGTACAGTGTGATGATGAGGAGCTGCTGCACAGAATTATTGATACCTACCAGAAAATACTGCTGCATTTTGACGGCGGGATTACCAAACAGGTTTACCGGTTCTGCGAATCTTTATCGGAGGCTGCCAGGGTTTACATTTTCGCCCTGGGCAGCTCCGCCTGCGCGGCGCGGGAGTTCAAGCTGCGTTTCATGCGGCTGGGGCTTTTGGTGGAAATTATCGACAATCCGCACCTGATGCAGATGCAGGCGGTGCTTACCAAGCCGGAGGATCTGGTGATCGGCATGAGCATCAGCGGGGAGACGGAGGCAGTGCTGGACGCGCTGCGCACAGCCGGGCTCCATCATACGGAGACGGTGCTGATCACAGCCTGCCGGAAGCAGCATTTCCAGGAGCAGTTCGGACAGATTCTGACGGTCCCGGCGGTGGAAGGGCTGTCTCTTGGGGACAATATATCCCCGCAGCTGCCGTTCCTCATAATTACGGACGTGATTTACAGCCTTTTTATGGGAATGGATTCCAAGTACAGGACGGCGCTTTTTCAGGATACGCTGACCGCTATCGGGAAAAAAGAAAGCGGACGGAGAGGGACGGAGGATGAGGTGTGCTGAATAACAGGCCTTGCCCGTATTGACATATTGTTGAAGAGGATTGCCCTGGTTTTCCGGAAATTACCGGAAAATCAGGGCATTTTTCCGACTGCGGAGGGCGGAGAGGGGGAAGGGATGGACAAGGTTTCCCGCAGGCAGAAGCTTTGCAGAAGGGCGCCTGATAAATCTTACGAAATTTTTGAAACCGGTTGCGAAGAAAAAATGACTGCGATAAAATAAATGGGAAATAATATGGATAAAGCATATTTCGTGTCGGGACACGACGAGGAGGAAAACAATGGAAAACACAATGATTGCTGAAAAGCAGCCTCTGACGGAGGAGTATCTGCAGAAGATGGACGCCTATTGGCGCGCAGCCAATTATCTGGCGGCGGCACAGCTGTACCTGCTGGACAACCCGCTGCTTCGCAGGCCTCTTACCCTTGAGGATGTTAAGAAAAAAATTGTGGGACACTGGGGAACAGTGCCCGGACAGAACTTTGTATATACGCATCTGAACCGTGCCATAAAAAAATACGATCTGGATATGATCCTCATTTCCGGGCCCGGGCACGGCGGCAACTTTTTCGTGGCAAACTCTTATCTTGAGGGAACCTACAGCGAGGTATATCCCAATGTGAGCCAGGATATGGACGGACTGAAGAGGCTGTGCAAGCAGTTCTCCTTCCCCGGAGGCATTTCCAGCCATGTGGCTCCGGAAACACCCGGTTCCATCAATGAAGGCGGCGAACTGGGCTATTCCATCGCCCATGCTTTTGGTTCTGTTTTTGATAATCCGGATCTGATCACCGCATGTATTGTGGGAGACGGTGAGGCGGAGACCGGCCCGTTAGCCACGGCATGGCATTCCAATAAATTCCTGAATCCTGTAACGGACGGGGCGGTGCTTCCCATTCTGCACCTGAACGGCTACAAGATCAGCAACCCTACTATTTTTTCCAGAATTTCCCACGATGAAATCGAGAGCTTCTTCCATGGCTGCGGCTGGAAGCCTTACTTTGTAGAGGGTGACGACCCCATGGCCATGCACAGGAAAATGGCGGAAACGCTGGATCAGGCAATAGAAGAAATCAAGGCAATCCAGAAAAATGCCAGGGAGAACGGTGATACAGCCCGTCCGTTCTGGCCTATGATCGTCCTGCGTACACCCAAGGGCTGGACCGGCCCTAAGGAAGTGGACGGAACGCAGATTGAAGGCTCCTTCCACGCCCATCAGGTGCCGATTCTGATGGATAAGCCCGAGGAGCACCTGAAGGTGCTTAAGGAATGGCTGGAAAGCTATCATCCGGAGGAGCTGTTTGATGAGGATGGCCGGCTGATTCCGCAGCTGCGTGCGTTGACTCCGGAAGGAAACCGCAGAATCAGCGCCAATCCCCATGCTAACGGCGGACTGCTGCTGCGTGATCTGCGCCTGCCGGATTTCAGGGATTACGGGATTGAGGTCCCTGCGCCCGGCTCTGTGGAATCCCAGGATATGATTAACCTGGGCAGCTTTGTAAGGGATATTTTCAAATTAAATGAAGAGACGAGGAACTTCCGCATTTTCGGACCGGATGAAACCATGTCCAACCGCCTGGGCGCCGTATTTGAAGAGACGAACAGGAGCTGGAATGCCGAACAGAAGGAACAGGATGAATTCCTGGCTGCGGACGGAAGGGTTATGGATTCCATGCTCAGCGAGCACATGTGCGAGGGATGGCTGGAGGGCTATCTGCTCACCGGACGCCACGGCTTTTTTGCAAGCTATGAAGCGTTTATCCGTATCATTGACTCCATGGCGGCGCAGCATGCAAAATGGCTGAAGGTATGCAACGAGCTTCCCTGGAGACAGAAAATCGCTTCCCTGAACCTGATTCTTTCTTCTAATGTATGGCAGCAGGATCACAACGGATTTACCCATCAGGATCCCGGTTTCCTGGATCATATCGCCAATAAGAAGGCGGATGTGGTGCGCATGTATCTGCCGCCGGATACGAACTGTCTGCTTTCCTGTTTTGATCACTGCATCAGAAGCAAAAATTATGTGAATGTGCTTGTGACCTCCAAGCATCCCAGGCCGCAGTGGCTGACCATGGAGCAGGCGGTGAAGCACTGCACCCAGGGCGTGGGAATCTGGGAGTGGGCAAGCAGCGACCAGGGCGCGGAACCGGATGTGGTAATGGCCTGCGCGGGCGAAACACCTACGCTGGAAACGCTGGCTGCAGTTACCATTCTGCAGGATGCCATGCCGGAGCTGAAAATCCGTGTTGTGAATGTGGTTGACCTGATGAAGCTGCAGTCCGCATTCCAGCATCCTCATGGCCTGAGCGATACGGATTATGATGCGTTGTTTACGAAGGATAAACCGATCATATTTGCGTTCCATGGCTATCCGACCATGATCCATGAGCTGACCTATTACCGTACCAACCGGAACCTGCATGTGTACGGCTATCAGGAGGAAGGGACGATTACCACGCCTTTCGATATGCGCGTGCAGAATGAAATTGACCGCTATCATCTGGTGCAGTCGGTGATCAATAACCTGCCCCAGCTTGGAAACAAGGGATCCTATCTGCTGCAGAAGATGCGCGACAAGCTGGTGGAGCACAAGCAGTATATTGCGGAATACGGACAGGATCTGCCGGAGGTGCGCGACTGGAAATGGCATACGCCGTTCGGAAGATGATATAACAGTCCTGCCAAAACAGCGTTACTTTTTCTTTACAAAAGCATTACAGTACTTTGATGTTAGAACTGCCCTTTTCCGGGTAGAATAAAACTGCGGGGATATTTGATTCAAATGGAACTGACTTTTTTATCCGGAAAGGGGTTTTTTCATGAAATTTACACAGAATTCAGTGAAAAAAAGAATGGGATTGCTGGGGCTGGGCTCTGCGGTGCTGGTTGCGGCCGCCGCCCTGGGGATGCATGGGTTCCAGATCCTGGGAACGGAAACGGGACAGGAGGCGCGGCTTGAAGGACAGGAGTTACAGTTTGAAAGCGGCGCAGAAAGGGATGCGGCCGGGACTGGGGAGAATGCGGTTTTGGATGCGTATCCGGAGGAAGAGTTCTTTGAGACGGAGACGGATATGACGGAGTTTGAGGGGAAGCTGGAGGATATTAGGGCCTGATAGGGCCTGGGGGATGCAGAGCCGAAGGCACAGGAAGGCTGCGGTTATCAAAAAAGAATGTATGCCTGGCGGCAGGACGAAAAAGGAGGATGCCTTTAGCGGGGCATCCTCTTTCTGGATTTACAGACTTAATTTATGTCCAGTATAGACCTGGCAAAATCCTTCTTTTTTTCCAAAGAACCCTGACGGGAGATCATAATCCGCTGTGCCTGCGGACTGCCTGCTCCATGCATGGATTCTGTCAGATAACCGACTGCCGCTGATCCGAGAGTCAGATTTTCAATAAGACGTAATATTTTAAGGCGGTCAGAGGTAGAAAAAGAGGAGGAAGCGGCCAGGTATTTTTCAATGAAAGGCGCTGTTTCAGGATTTGTGCGATCTTTTTCTGAAGGTGCGGTAACCATCAGTCCTCCGGCAATATCCTGTGACAGTCTTGCAATTTCATACGGAAAGCGAGTGACATTCTGTTTACAGACATTCGCCAGCAGCGTATCTATATCATAGATACCACTGGGAGTCTTATGCCCTTCACAGGAGCAGGCAATTCCGCAGGCATAAAGGGTTTCATTCAGATGTATCATCTCTATCAGCTTATCCTTTATATGTGATGCCTTTGCAACGCCGTTGGATTCGGCGGCAAGAGCTGTGGCTCCAATCAGCACATCTCCAACGCCGGCCTTACATCCGCCGTAGCTCTGTCTGTGGTAGCCCGCGAAACGTTCTACCAAAAGGCCTGCATATTTTGTCTCACCATCCATGAAAATTCTTTCATTGGGTACAAAAACATCATTGAAGATAGTAAGCGCCTCAACACCCCCGAACCTGCAGTTGCCGGCATCGCGGCAGGAATCTTCAAGCTTTCTGGTATCACAGCTTTGTCTGCCTATAATCATGGTGATACCTTCGGTATCGGTCGGGACGGCAAAAGATATGGCATAATCCCGATCTTCCTCTCCAAGGGCAATGGTAGGCATAACAAGTACCTCATGTGAATTGCAGATACCTGTCTGATGTACTTTTGCACCTCTGACGATAATCCCATCAGCGCGTCTATCCACAACCCTCAAATACAGATCCGGATCCGCCTGCAGATGAGGAGGAAGACTTCTGTCACCCTTTGGATCAGTCATAGCGCCGTCAACTGTTAGATCTTCCTCCTGGCAACGAATAATAAATTTTTTGAATCGCTCGTTATAATTGGTGCCGTATTTCTGATCAATATCATAGGTCGTGCTGTATACAGCATTCATGGCATCCATGCCCACACAACGCTGAAAACAGGACGCGGTTTTCTGACCGAGAACACGCTGCATTTTAACTTTGTTTATAAGATCATCAGTATTTTGGTGCAGGTTTGTAAAACGGTTTATTATTTTGCCTGTTAAAGGGGAAACAACGGTCATCAGTTCTTTGTATTCCGCATCTTGAGCAAGATCATAGGTCATTTTTACAGAATTAAGCGCAGGCTGCAGCATAGGATGCCCAACAGCTGTTTCCAGTTCTTCGCCCAGGCAGAAAATATGCATTTTCATGCGTCGGATGCTTTCAATATATTGTTCACCTGTCATCATAGTGTATATTACTCCTGTCTTTATTCTTCCAAAGCTGATATATAAGAAATTCCGAATTCATCCAGCTTTCTGGTTACGGAAAGCTCAGGTAGTTCCAATATGGCTAATTCGGCAAGATACTGTACTTCGCAGCCGGGTTCCATGTGACCTGTATAAACCCGTTTGGAGTCTGAGACGGTAAGATGGAAGTGTGGCTCGCCATTTATAATAAGTCCCTGAGCACTGCCAAGTTCAATGGGATCTGTGTAGGTAAAATATTCATTAGTAGGAAGATCCTCCAGTGTGGTAATCGCATGAAGCTTTGCACATCTTAAGGATCCTATAGCTGATACTAAAATGCCGTTCCTAACATTCAGACGATTGATTTCCGACTGGACGGAGGACAGAATATCTTCGCCCTTTCCCAGATGGATAATTATTATTCTTCCGATTTCATTTGTTGTAAATGTGTGCATGGCAATCCCTCCCGATAAAATATAGTTATATTAAAATATTAAAAGCATATTGTTTAAAAGTCTGTCTTATTTTTGTCCTGTTATTTTTATTTTTTGTTTTCCTCTCTTTAGCAGGGAACAATAACCGTTCATTTAGAAACTGTTGGCAAAGCTGCGGCAGGAGTTGAAAAAAACATTGTTTTCCACTACAATAGAAAGGTAGCATGGCAACAAATATGAAGGAGATAAGATGGCTGATAATTGTACCATTATTAGGATGCTTGTTGAAGACAATATATACGGCAGTGTTGTTACGCATGGATTTGCAATCTGCAATCACTGGCATAATGAAATGGAGTTTATTTATCTGGATAAGGGAAAACTGGACATTGATGTAGACGGCAATATGTACAGTGTAGTGGAAGGGCAAATAATGATTGTCAGTTCCAATGCCATGCATGCATATATGAAAACCGAGCCGGGTACTGTGATATGGGTGGCAAAGGTATATTTGAAAAACATACTGAGCTATCTGGATACAAAAGAAAGATTAACGGAAATTTACAGGAATACTCTGATTATAAAAACTACGGATAAGATGAAAAGTATTTTTAAGGAGCTTATAAATGCCCAATATGGCAGGATGAATGAATGTTATTCCGGAATAAAGGCATCAGAGCTGACGATAGAAATATTAAGCAATAAAAATACCATCAAGCAGTATATTCCGACAAAAACAGTTGAAAACACAGAAAATATTTATAAAATGCAGCAGTTTATGGAAGATAATCTCCACAAGGATATTACATTAACCATGGTGGCGGATTATCTTGGATTCAGTACAGCTTACTGCTCTAAATATATTAAAAAGAAAACGAATCTAAATTTTCTGGATTATGTGAATTCTATTCGGTTGAGAGAGGCGGAAGAACTGCTTCAGACATCGGAAATGTGTATCACCGATATAGCATATACTACCGGATTTAAGAGTATTCAGTGCTTTAACCGTATTTTTAAAAAGCACAGGGGTGTGACACCCAGTCAATATAAAAAGAGCTTGAAAAGCAAAAAGTAAATTAAAACGGACAAAAAATGAGTGGAATGCGGCTTTATATTTGTGTATATTTTCAGCATGAACAGGGGAAATGAAACAAAGAGCTGGCATATTCACGAATTGTTTTTTGTGCAGTGCTTGCAATATGTTTCTTGAAACGGGCAGGCACTGTTTTTTTGTCCATTTTTTGGAGGAATGTATGAGACTTTGGAAGGATAATAAAAATCTATGTATGCTGATGGACGGGATGCTGTTACGTATGATGCCATGGGGGATGAATTCTCTCAGAGTTGTCATGCAGCCAGCTGGTTCAGAGGATGAAAGAAACTGGGCGCTGACAGAGGCGGTGCCGGATGCGGAACCGGAGATTGGGATACAGGAGTGTGAATTAAAAGCACCGTGGGAGGAGCAGGGGCAGACAGCTCAGTGTGGATACATGGAAAATGGACGTATCCGGGGGGAAATCAATCCGGAAGGCTGGATATGTTTTAAAGATTGTACCGGTAAAGTATTATTGCAGGAATATTGGAGAAACCGGAACCGTCTGGAACGCTACGCTGTTCCGCAGGATACCTCTGCCAGAGAATTTAAGGCTGTACAGGGGGCAGCGGAATATAGGCTGACAGCAAGATTTGAAGCATATGAAGATGAAAAAATTTATGGTTTAGGCCAATATCAGGAAACAAATCTGAACAAAAAAGGTGAAATTCTTGACCTGGAACAAAAAAATACGCAGTGCAGTATCCCTTTTTACCTGTCAAGCCGTGGTTATGGTTTTCTATGGAATAATCCGGCTATCGGGAAGGTGATATTTGGAAATAACAGAACAGAATGGACTGCAGAACGGACAAAAAAACTTGATTATTATATAACCGCGGCTGAAACACCGAAAGAAATACTCAGACAGTTTACACAGGCCGTAGGCCGTTCTCCCCTGATGCCTTCTTATGTGCTTGGCCTGTGGCAGTCAAAGCTGCGTTACAGGAATCAGGAGGAAGTGCTGGCAGTAGCCAGAGAATATAAAAAGCGTCAGGTTCCTGTTGATGTCATAGTAATAGATTTTTTCCATTGGACTAAACAGGGAGAATTTCGATTTGATCCGAAGGACTGGCCGGATCCGGAAGCAATGGTAAAGGAACTGGAGGAATATGGTATCAAAGTTATGGTATCGGTATGGCCTACGGTAGATGCAGGTGCGTCAGGGAAAAAGGAAATGGAGGACAAGGGTTATCTTGTTAGAAATGACCGGGGACTCCAGATACATATGAACTGGATGGGAGAAACCCGATTCTGGGATCCGTTTTCTTCAGAGGCCAGAGAATTTGTCTGGAACCTGTGCAGAAAAAATTATTATGATAAGGGAATCAGAATGTTTTGGCTGGACGAGGCAGAACCGGAATATGGCCCTTATGATTATGACCTTTTCAGGTATCAGGCAGGACCTGCACTGGAGATAAGCAATTATTATCCGGTATTGTATGCCAGGACGTTCTGGGATGGAATGACAGGCAGCGGCCAGAAACGGGTAATGAATCTGATACGCTGTGCGTGGGCGGGAAGCCAGAAATACGGGACGCTGGTCTGGTCGGGAGATGTACACTCATCATTCCGGGCGCTGAAGGAGCAGGTACAGGCAGGGATAAGTATGGGAATTGCCGGAATTGCGTGGTGGGCAACCGATATCGGTGGATTTTTAGGCGGTTATCCGGGGGATAAAACATTCAGAGAGCTATTGATCCGCTGGTTCCAATGGGCGGTTTTCACTCCGGTGCTCCGGATGCATGGTGCGAGGCAGCCCTTTGAAAAACTGGAAGAGGAATTCCGAAATGGGGTAAAACAGTTTACCAGCGGACAGCCTAACGAAATATACAGCTACGGAGAAGAGATTTACGGAATTTTATTGAAGTATGTATTAATCAGAAAAAGCCTTGAAGAATATCTTACAGATTTAATGCAGGAAACGCATGAGACCGGAATGCCGCTTATGAGGGCTTTGTTTTTGGAATATCCTGAGGATCCTGAGTGCTGGAATGTAAAGGACGAGTATTTGTTTGGGCGGGATATTCTCGTAGCGCCGGTTACGGAGGAGGGACAAAGGGAAAAAATGGTTTATTTCCCGGGGAATGAAAAGTGGACAGCGGCTTCCGGTAAAGAGGAATATTCCGGAGGAACCAGTGTGATGGTGGATGCGCCTGTTGATAAGATCCCTGTATTTATCAGAAACGGCGCAAAGATTGAATTTGATTTATAAAAGAAAGGAGTGTTACAGGTGAAAAAAAATGTCAAGGAAGGAATTGCCGGTTATTTGTTTTTGCTGCCCTGGTTAGTCGGTTTCTTTGGTCTTACATTGATTCCGATGATTGCATCACTTTATTTTTCATTTACACAGTATGATATGCTGACACCGGCTATCCCTGTGGGATTGAAAAATTATGAATCCCTGTTTGCAGACGGAAGATTTATAAACAGTTTAAAGGTAACCTTTAAATATGTTATTGTCAGCGTACCTCTGCAGCTGGCCTTCGCCCTGCTGGTTGCCCTGATGCTTAAGAAAAACAGGCGGGGAGTGAAGGTTTACCGGGCAATGTATTATCTGCCGTCCTTATTTGGGGGATCGGTTGCAGTATCTATTTTGTGGAGGCAGCTGTTTAACAAGGAAGGCGTATTTAACCAGATTCTTGCTGTTTTTGGAATTGAAGGAAAGAACTGGATTGCAACGCCCTCATCTGCCCTGAATACGCTGATTGTCCTGGCAGTATGGCAGTTCGGCGCATCCATGGTTATTTTCCTGGCATCACTGAAGCAGATACCGGAGGATTATTATGAGGCGGCAACGCTGGATGGGGCGGGTAAAATAGCGCAGTTTTTCAGAATTACGCTTCCGCTGCTTACTCCAATGGTATTTTTCAATATCGTCATGCAGGTTATTAACGCTTTCCAGTCGTTTAACTCCGCGTATATTATCAGCAATGGTTCCGGCGGACCGCTGGATTCCACCTTGTTCTATTCACTGTATTTGTATATTAAGGCATTTAACCACTTCCAGATGGGATATGCATCCGCGATGGCCTGGATATTGCTTCTTATTATTGCAGTTGTAACCGGACTGATGTTTCTGTTCGCTAAATTCTGGGTATTTTATGATGATTGATGGGAGAGGCAGGGTATGAAAAGAAAAGTTGGAAATGTATTTTATCATGTATTTATTATTACGTTCGCATTGTTAATGCTGTACCCTCTGCTGTGGATGATCAGTGCTTCTTTTAAGGATACGCTGGAAATTTTCCAGGGAACCCATTTTTTGCCTGAGACCTTTAAAATGGATAATTACTCACAAGGCTGGCAAGGGCTGTCAGGCGTTACCTTCGGAAGATTTTTTATGAATTCTTTTCTTATTGTTATTGTAGCCATGATTGGGAATCTGTCTTCCTGTCTGCTGGCGGCAAATGCGTTTGCCAAAATCAAGTTTCCGCTGAAGGGATTTTGGTTTGCACTTATGATGGGAACGCTGATGCTTCCCATGCATGTAAAGCTGATTCCACAGTATATTATGTACAATAAACTCGGCTGGATTAATACTTATCTGCCGTTAATGGTGCCGAAATTCCTGGCCACGGAGGGTTTCTTTGTATTTCTGATGACACAGTATATGAGGGGGCTGCCGAAAGAAATTGATGAAGCGGCTATTTGTGATGGCTGTGGACAATGGCAGCGTTTTATCCGTATTACCGTCCCGCTATCCGTACCTGCAATTGTAACAACAACAATTTTTACCTTTATCTGGACCTGGAATGATTTCTTTTCACAGATGCTGTACATAACGGGAATTGAGAAATTTACTGTGGCACTGGCGCTGCGTCAGTTTGTGGATGCTACAGGGAACAGTTCCTGGGGCGCGTTGTTTGCCATGTCAACCTTATCATTGCTTCCTTTGTTCCTGATGTTTGTTTTCTTCCAGAATTATCTGGTGGAAGGAATAACTGCGGGAAGTATTAAAGGATAAGCGGCAGGCAAACGTAAATTATATTTAAAACCGTGCAATCTGACAAACGGATTGCTTTATAATACGGTTCAAAAAAAATAATACGGGAGGTTTTTAGTATGAAACACAACAAAATGTTAGCGGTGCTTCTTGCGACAGTAATGGCATTAACAGCCGTAGGATGCGGAAGTAAGGCAACGACGGAAAATCCGGCGCCGGCAGCTGAAAGTAAGGCAGAAGGAACGCAGGCGGCCGAAACTGAGGCAGAAAAGCCGGCAGACGGGGAAAAGGTGGAAATCCGCTTCTCCTGGTGGGGTGATACCAAGAGGAATGATATGTACAATGAGATCTGTGACAGATTTGAGGCGGAGAATCCCAATATTAAGGTTATGAGGGAGCCTATGTCATGGTCCGATTACTGGACCAAGATGTCAACACAGGTTGCCGGAGGAAATGCTCCCGATATGTTTGGAATGCATCCTCAGTATGCTGCTGATTATGCACTTCGCGGCGCTTTGCTGGAGATTCAGCCCTATGTGGATAATGGCACCATTGATTTGTCAAAATTTTCAGATGCAATTATCGACAGCGGAAAATATAAAGACAAGCTTTATATGGTTTCCATGGGGGTGAGCTTTACCTGTTATCTTGTAAATAATGAGCTGGCCGAACAATATGGTGTTACGCTTCCGGCATACAATGAGGACTGGACATGGGCTCAGTTCCAGGAGGAAGCTAAGAAGTTTACGGATGCGGCAGCAGGTACAGGAATTTATTTCTCAGGAGACAGCTCCGCTGATATCAACTGCTTCCGTTGGGCATCAAGAGAGGCGGGCGGAGATAACTATACCGCGGATGGCCAGCTTGGGTTTGAAGAAAAAACTGTGGTTGACTTCCTGGATATGTGGAGCGCCCTTAGGGAGGAAGGAGCCATCCCGGATGCGGCAACAGCTTCTGAAGATGGTTCCCTGGCTCTGGAGCAGAGGCTATTTTCATTAGGTAAAATGGTTCTTCATAATGTTCCGATAAATCAGCTGTATTTATATGCAGATGCAATGCCTGACAATAATATTTCGGCAATCAGAATTCCCACTGCGGATGACGGAACCCGTGCGGAATATCTTGAAGGCGCACATTTTGCGATATCTTCCAACATTGATGAAGCCCATCAGGAAGCGGCTGCAAAGCTGATTAATTTCTTCGTAAATACAGAGCAGTCAATGGAACTGTTTAAGATGGATCAGGGTGTGCCGGCTAATTCCGATATGGCAGAATTTATTAAGCCTCTGTTGGATGAACCCAACCAGAAAGCAATTGATTTTGCACTGGCACTGATGCCTCTTTGTGACACAGCAACACCGGCGGCAAAGGGAGCAAGTGAAATTGCAACGGCCTATCAGACTGCTGCCGATAAGGTAAGATATGGACAGGAGGATTCTGCTACAGCTGCTGCGGCATTTATGAAAGAAGCGAATTCTATTTTGGAAGCAAATAAAAATTAACCGGAGGAAGCTATGAACAGCGAAGACAAAGAATTACTCAAACTTTTTGAGCCACTGCGTGTGGCGGATGTAAGAGATGGCATGGATTGGATGGGATATCATCATTATGGGACTCTTGATTATAAAATCAGGCCCCTGTACCGGACAAGAGCCGTTGGGATTGCTAAAACGGCCAGATATCTTCCTTACGAAGGTCCGGATCCGAAGGTGATCGGAGATGAATATACCCAGTGGTCCAACTGGTACTATGGAAATGTATGTATTTATCCCTGGTTTGATGAAATTGAAGAAGGAAATTTTGTGGTCCTTGACGTATCCGGTGTGGATGTGGGGCTTATGGGTTCTGAAAATGCGCTGGGAGCTAAGATTAAGGGGGCCAGAGGCTTTCTGACAAACGGCGGCGGAATCAGAGATACTGATGAGGTCATCCAGGAAGAAATTCCGGTCTGGAGTTATTTTGTATCACAGAAAATGGATCAGGTCAGGCTGCAGTATGATGCAAAGGATGTTCCTGTTGCAATCGGCGGCGTAACAATCAGACCCGGAGATATTATTGTTGCAGATGGCGACGGTGTGATTGCCGTGCCCAGAAAGATAGCAAAGGATGTGGCGAAATACGCTCACAGAGAGTTATTCAATGATAAAAATGCCCGTCGGGAAAAATATGAAAAGCTTGGCTGGGAACTGGACGAAAGCGTCGTTAATAATCAGGAAAAGTTTGAAGGGTAATGAGTTGTAAGAACGGCTTTTCGTAACAGATAATTACCTCCTCTGCCGGGAACGGCGGGGGAGGTTTTTAAATCGGAGCACTGTGCCAAAGACGGAGGGAAAATGCAAATTGGTTGTACATTGTTAAGTCCGCAGGATTTGGATGCGGCAAAGGAAACAGGCTTTGATTATGCAGAGTTTATGGGTAAATATCTGGTTTCCTTATCATCAAGTGAATATCTGGAATTACAGAGGGCTGTAAAAAGGAGCTGTCTCCAGGTGGCGGGGATTAATGGTTATTGTCCGGAAACCGTGAAAATAGCAGGCCCGGGGTTCGAGCCGGAAATCATCCGGAAATATGCATGTCAGTGCGCACAGAAAGCAGGCGGCCTGGGAATCAGGTTTGCCGGAATTGGCTCCCCCAGGTCGAGAAACCTTCCAAAAGGCTACTCCAGGCTGACGGCAGTGCATCAGCTTAAGGAATTTTTGAAGATCACGGCGGAGGAATTTGAAAAATACGATATTATAGTATGTCTGGAACCGCTGGCCCCCTGTTATTGTAATTTTATCAATTCTATACCAGAGGCCGTTTCGATTGTCGAAGAACTGAATCTGTCGAATGTGGGGCTTGTTGTAGATTTTTATAATATGGAGTATGTAAATGAAGCGGATCTGAATCTGAAAAAATACAGAGGCATTATTAAGCATGCACATATTTCGGATGATGACGGTACGCCCAGCCAAAGATCTTACCTGAAGCCGGAAAAGGAAGAAATCCACAGAAACAGGATCAGAAGGCTTTATGAAAATGGTTATCAGGGGGCTATAAGCCTGGAAATAGATTGCAGGATTGATGCGGCCCGTTCGGCGCATTCTCTGGAAATTATGAAATCTGCCAAAGTCAGATGACAGGAGGAAAACGGAATCATGTATATAAAGGATAAAAAGATTATTATCAGCGCAGCAATCACGGGAGCGACACACGTCCCCAGTTTGTCAAAGTATCTGCCAAAGAATCCGGATGAAATTATATGCAGCGCGATTGAGGCATGGAGGGCAGGAGCGGCGGTTGTGCATATTCATGCCCGTGCACAGGATGGAAAGCCTACTACGGATCATGGCATTTTCCGTTATATTCTCTCCTCCATATCTCAGGAGTGTGATGCGGTAATCGGAATTACTACAGGGGGAGCAAACGGAATGAGCGTGGAGGAACGTTTTTCCGTGATTGAAGAATTCCGGCCGGAGCTGGCTTCCGCAAACGGCGGTTCCATGAACTTTTGCTATAACAGGCTATTGGCCGGGGTGGAAAAACCGGAATATGACTGGGAAAAAGAGTATGTGGAACGGACCTGGGATAACGTATTCCGCAATTCCTTCCGGGATATGGAATATTGCATCCGTACAATGAATGCCTGCAAAACTCTGCCGGAATATGAGATATTTGATTATGGCCAGCTCAATAACCTGAAAATATTAAAAAAACAGGGAATTATCACGCAGCCTGTGTATATTCAGTTTGTGCCAGGTGTACAGGGAGGAATGCCTGCCAATAATGAAACGCTGATGTTCATGATCGATCAGGCTAAAAAGATACTTGGAAATGATATTCAGTACAGCAGCGTGGGAGTAGGCAGAAAAATGTTTAAGCTGGAAGTGATGAGCGCGTTGAACGGAGGAAATGTGCGGGTTGGTATGGAGGATGGACTTTATATCAACCCGGCGGGGAGTCCGGCTAAAAGCAATGCACAGCAGGTGGAGAAGATAAAAACTATTCTGGAAGCGCTGGATTTTGAAATTGCAGACAGCAATGAGGCGCGGCAGATGCTTCATTTAAAGGGAAAAGAGTACGTGAATTTTTAAGGAAGGGAGTGCTGCTGATGAGCTATAAAGTCGGAACAAAAGCGAGCTTTTCAAAAACAATTGCGGAATGCGATGTATATGGCTTTGCGGGGATTATAGGAGATTTTAACCCTTTGCATGTAAATGCTGCCGAGGCGGAGGAAATGTTGTTTGGCAGGAGGATTGTTCATGGAATGCTGACGGCATCCTTTCTTTCGACCGTGATTGCGAGCCGTATGCCGGGACCGGGAACTATATATATGGAACAGAATTCCAGATTTTTAAAGCCGGTTTTCTTTGGGGATACTATTACAGCGGAAGTTGAGATTACTGAGCTTTTGGAAAAAGGGAGGGCCCGTTTAAAAACCACAGTGGTCAATCAGGACGGGGTAGTGGTGGTAGACGGAACGGCTCTCGTAAAATTACCGAAGCAGGAGGAGTAAGGATGGTACATAATATCAGTAATATTGTAATTGCAGGAGCCGGTATAATGGGTTCCTCCATAGCGCAGCTGTTTGCAGGGCATGGATACCAGGTGGTTTTGTATGATATCAATGATGAGGTGCTGGAAAAAAGCAGAAAGTTGATTTTGATTAATCAGGAGGCATTAGCTCAGTCAGGTGGATTATCCGGCAAAAACAGGGAAAGTATCCGGGATAATATTACATTTTCCTGTAAAAAGGAGAGCTTTGAAAGAGCGGATTTTGTAATTGAGGCTATAATTGAAAAAATGGAAATCAAGCATAGCTTCTGGAGCGAAATATCCGCATTGGTTCCGGAAAAAGCTATTTTAACCAGTAATACATCAGGACTGTCACTGACGGAGATTGCAAAGGCTGTCAGGAAACCGGAGCGCTTCTGCGGTATGCACTGGCTGAATCCACCTCACATCTGTCCGTTGGTGGAAATTATCAATGGGGACAAAACTGCACCTGAAACGGCGGATATTGTTTACGATCTTGCATGTGACATTCATCGTTATCCGGTACGGCTGAAGACAGAGGTTCCGGGATTTTTGGTTAACAGGTTTCAGTTTGCTGTTTTAAGGGAGGCTATGAGCCTGGTGGAAGCGGGAGTTGCGCAAAAAGAGGATATCGATAAGGTATTCAAGTATGGTTTAGGACTGCGGTATGCCTGTCTGGGACCTTTTGAAATAGCGGATCTGGGAGGTTTAGATACCTTTTATAATATAGCCAGTTACCTGTTTGCAGATATCAGTGATAAGAAAGACGTGCATGAGATGTTGGAACAGCTGTATAGGAATGGGGATTTCGGAGTAAAAACCGGAAAAGGCTTTTATGATTACAGCGGCGGCAGGGACAGGGAGGTTATTGAAAAACGTGACAAAGATTTCATGAAGGTGGCAAAATGTCTGTACGAAGAAGAATAAAAAGTAATCGGTGTATCATATGATAGTAGTTCTGTTAATAAAAAAGACGACTGCGTTATTTCTTATTATGTGCATGGGGATGCTACTTGTTAAAAAAGGAATACTTAATGCAGGCGACAGCAGAGTTATATCGGCGATTTCCATACATCTGATTCTGCCCTGTGTAATATTAAATGCATTTCAGGTGGAGTTTTCACCGGAAGTAAAGGAAGGGCTCTTTCTGTCGCTGGTAGCAGCCGTTATTATAAATGTGGGGCTGATTGTGCTTGTAACAATATTTTCAGGAATACTGCGGCTGGATGCGGTAGAACAGGTTTCTGTCATATATTCAAATGCCGGGAACCTTGTGATTCCCATCGTATCCGCGATTCTTGGTTCGGAATGGGTTATTTATTCCAGCGTTTTCCTGGCGGTGCAGATGTTTCTGATATGGAGCCATGGCAAAATGGTGCTGTGCGGGGAGAAAAAACCGGACTTGAAAAAGGTATTTGCAAATATTAATATGCTGGCAATAGCTTTGGGTATTTTATCCCTGATTTCCGGGCTGCATTTTCCGGGGCCGGTAAAGGATGCCATTGACTCTGTGGGGGGAATGGTTGGTCCGCTTGCCATGTTGGTAACGGGGATGTTGATTGCCGGTATGGATTTCAGGGCTATGCTGTCATATAAAAGGATTTGGCTGGTCACATTTCTGCGGCTGCTGCTTTGCCCGGCTCTTGTTCTGGCTGTTGTCAAATATAGCGGCATGGCTTCGTGGGCTGCTGCAGGAGACAAGATACTTTTGATTACATTAATTGCCTGCATTACTCCGTCGGCATCCACTATTACACAAATGGCGCAGATTTACGGTCAGAACGCGGACTATGCCAGCGCTATAAATGTTATAACAACTATCTTATGCATTGTGACAATGCCGGTTCTGGTATTGCTTTACCAAATGTAAAGTCGTTATTAAGAATGCCCGCGGAAAAAGCATTTCCGCGGGCATTCGGTAATATTGGTTTCAGCTTTTGCTTGATTGGCAGACGGAAGAAGGATTTTAACAATATTTAAGAGGTAATCACCGTCCCGGCCTTCCCCTTCACCGCGTCCGCCACGAAATCCAGCGATGTGATCAGCACGCTTCCGGTAGGAACCGCCTCCAGATAAGAGATGGCGGCTTCGATTTTGGGAAGCATGGTGCCGGCTTCGAACTGGCCGTCTGCAATATAAGCTTTGGCTTCCGCTGTATTCATACGGCGGATAGGGGCTTCCGTTTCCTTCTGGTAATCCTTGTACACCTGTTTTACACTGGTGAGGATGATCAGCTGATCAGCTTTCAGATCCACGGCCAGCTTGCCTGCGATGCAGTCCTTTTCGATGACTGCGGAGGCGCCTTTTAAGGCATGCTCCTGAGGGATGACGGGGATGCCGCCGCCGCCGCAGGCGATGACCTCCTGGCCTGCATCAGCCAGGGCGCGGATGGCGTCGATTTCCAGGATATCGATGGGCTTGGGAGCCGCTACGATACGGCGGTAGCCTTTGCCCGGTTCTTCTATTACAAAGTTGCCTTTTTTCTGTTCTATTTCCGCATCTTCCTTTGACATATAACGGCCGATGAGCTTGGTGGGCTCATAGAACGCTTCGTCATAAGGGTCAACGGTGACCTGGGTGAGGATGGTGCTGACTGACTTGGATATCCCGCGGCTTAACAGCTCTGCGCGAAGGGAATTCTGGATATCGTAGCCTACGTAGCCCTGGCTCATGGCATTGCAGACGCACATGGGAGCGGGGGTGTAATCAATGTAAACACGGCGCAGCTCTGTCATGGCCTTATGGATCATGCTTACCTGCGGGCCGTTGCTGTGGGTGATGGTCAGCTGGTAGTCCGCCTCAATTAAGTCGGCCAGCGCTTTTGCCGTCACTTTCACGGCGTCCAGCTGTTCTGTGGTAGTATATCCCAGAGCCTGATGCCCAAGGGAAACAACTGCTCTTATTTTGCTCATATGCGGTTCCTCGCTTTTATAGTTTGTTGGCGGCCCCGGCGGACCGGGCGCCCTGTCTGTATCATGTTTCTTCCGGCAGCTGCCCGGATGATTGGACAGTTACTTTTTTATGTTCCTATTATAGCAAAAACAAAAAAGTTTGTATACCGCAAAGATGCCGGATGACTTTTGCAGTGAAGTATGCTAGTATGCAATTAGACTACATGGCGGCGGTTTTTGGGGCCGGGAGGGCGGCCGTCGCTGCAGTAAGATAAGGGGTGAAGAATATGTATTTTAAGCTGATGAATAACAGGCCGGAGCTTCTGACCGGAATGAGAGAGCTGCTGGAGGAAAGGCGCCATCAGGTGGTTACAGACGCCCAGACGGTGAATCCGGTGCTGAACGGCGGGCTGGAAATGCCTGTAGAGGTTACAATGGATCTCACCGGCGTGGAAGATGGCAGGGAGGTGTCGGTTACCTACAGCTGCTGTGAAGAAAAGGGCTGCCGCAAAGGGAAAGCGGTGCTCAGGGCCTGCGGGAAAACGTTCCTTTTCCGTGCGCTGATGACGCTTGTACGGGAACTGGAAAGAAAAGGGACGGACGATAGCTTTGAAAAAAAGGAAACCGTGTACCTGGATAAAAACGGTACCATGCTGGACTGTTCCAGAAACAGTGTACTCAATGTGGAAACGATAAAGAAGTATATCCGTATCCAGGCAGCGCTGGGCATGAATACCATGATGCTTTACACAGAGGATACCTATGAAGTGCCGGAGTATCCTTATTTCGGCGCGTTCCGCGGCAGGTATACGAAGGAAGAACTGGCTGAGTGCGACAACTACGCAGCCCTGTTTGGAATTGAAATGATTCCCTGTATTCAGGCGCTTGCCCATCTGAAGACGGCGCTTCGCTGGGATGTGATGCAGGGAACACGGGATACGGAGGATATTCTTCTGGTGGGGGAGGAGAAGGTCTATGATTTTGTAAAGGCCTGCATCAAGTCCGCTACGGAGCCGTTCCGCAGCAGGAGGGTGCATCTGGGAATGGATGAAGCCTGGTCTCTGGGCCTTGGCAATTACCTTCTGAAAAACGGGTATCATACCAAAGCGGAGATTATGACCGAGCATCTGAAGCGGGTTGCGGATATTTGCAGGGAACTGGGGCTGGAGCCCATGATATGGTCGGATATGTATCTGCGCATGGTATCGCCGGCCAGCGAATATTATGATGTGCCGCTGGATTCCGATCTGTCGGATGCCGTGAAGCCGCCGCAGGAAATCGGGCTGGTTTACTGGGATTATTACCATGATGATGAGAATTTTTATAAATCATATCTGCGTATGCACAGACAGCTGTCGGAAAAGACTGTTTTTGCCGGGGGCGGCTGGGTATGGAACGGCGTGGCTCCCAACTTCCGGGTGGCCTTTGCAACTACGGAAGCGGCGATGCGCGCCTGCAAGGCGGAGGGCGTCCGGGAAGCGGTATGCACCATGTGGCAGGATGACGGCGCGGAAACTCCCATGGCGGCAGGCCTTCCTTCTATCGTGCTTTTTGCAGAGCATGGATTTTCCAGGGAGCCTGACAGGGAGTGCCTGAAGGAGCAGTTTGAATTCCTGACGGGCAGCAGCTTTGACGCGTACCTTGCCCTGGGTGAATTTGACGCGGCGCCGGGAAGCGAAACCTTTGACAATCCTTCCAAGTATCTTCTTTATCAGGATGTGATGATGGGATTATTTGACGGGCAGGTGAAGGAGGCCGACGGTTCCATGAAAGCCGGCGGCGCGGCGGAATCCTGTCTGGAGCGTTATTATGAGCGGCTCCGGGAGAAGCTGCAGGGGCTGGCGGGAAGCGAGGCGGCTATTGAGGATGAGGTGCTGGAGCTGTATATTCATCTGGCGGATGTGCTTTCCGTAAAGGCCGGCATGGGCAACCGCCTGTGCGCGGCATATGCGGCTGGCGACAAGGCGGCGCTGAAGGAAATCGCGGAAAAGGAGATCCCTTCCTGCATGGAAAAGATAAAGGAGTATAAGCGCTGCAGAGAGGAAATCTGGGATTCGGAGAGTAAAATTTTCGGCTATGAGGTGCTGGATATCCGTCTGGGAGGACTGCTGTCCCGTATGGAAACAGCGCAGCGCAGGCTGAAGAACTACCTGGCCGGGAGGCTTGATAAGCTGCCGGAGCTGGAAGAGGCGCGTCTGCCTTACCGGCCGGTGAAGGACGGGGAGGAGCATAAGCTGTGCAGCTGCAATAGCTGGAGGATGATTGTTTCGGCTTCGCCGGTGTAAGAAGAACAGCAAAAGAACAACAAAATAACAGAGAGAATAGACTGAAGGGAACTGCTCGTGAGGGCAGTTTCCTTTTTTTACGCTTTGGGGAGAGGATGGGATGATGAAAAATAATTGGGGGAGAAAGTGGTTTTTATTGGATTGGAAAGATATTAAATTTTATTTAATAAATCTTTTTTTGAAACCTGCTTTTTAATTACGGACTTAGGATATCAGCTGGAAGGCATTTTATTTACGTTAAAATTGCTAAAATCACTCTTTTGATTTTATGCATATATACAAAATAGACGCAATTATTAAAAAAAGTTTAATTAGTAGTTGATTTATTATTAAAGATAGTATATATTGATATCAGAAAAAGAAATGGCACATAAATTTATTGAAAAGCTAATTTTTGTATACATAGTGCCTAAAAGTTTTGTGGGGAAAAGGAGAGGATAAATTGAATTCGAAGAAAAGAAACAAGTACGCGTATCTTTATCTGGCACCATTTTTTATAGTTTTTTTAATATTTAGCGTATTCCCGATTGTATATTCCTTTGTGCTGAGTTTTTGCAACATGGATGTACTGTCCGGGAAATTTACATTTACGGGACTGGATAATTACAAGCGGATGATAGATTCCGGATATTTTTTCAAATCCATTCTAAACACGCTGCTGATTTGGATTATGTCCATTATACCACAGCTGACCATTGCTTTTATACTGTCATTAATTCTCAGTAATAAATGGTTCCGCGGAAAATTTATTTTAAGAAATCTGTATTATTTCCCAAATCTGGTTACACCGGTTACCATTGGCCTTTTGTTCGGGGCTTTGTTTTCCTATCCTGGCGGCGCGGTCAACAACATTATTACAATGCTGGGACTGGAGGCGGTGGATTTTCAAAATCACCAGATGCTTGCAAGAATTGTTATTGCGATAGCAATCTGTTGGAAAAATTTCGGTTTTAATATCATTTACTTTACAGCCGGCATCAATTCCATATCAGATGAGGTTATGGAGGCTGCGGAAGTGGATGGCGCAAGCGCATGGCAGAGAATTACCAAGATTACCATTCCACTGATGAAGCCGATTCTGATTTACGTTATGGTTACCTCCATCATCGGTGGCCTGCAGATGTTTGATGAGTCTAAGCTGGTATTTACCTCTGTGCCGGGAGATGCAACCACTACAATGGTAAAATATATGTACGATTCTGCATTTGTGAGATTCCAGTTTGGATACGGCGCTGCGGTTGCCTATGGTATTTTCGTAATTATTGCAATTTTCAGCGTGTTTTCGCTTCTCGTAACGAAGGACAAGCAGGATGAATATGGAAAGAAGAAGGGAGGAAAAGCCTGATGGACAATAAAGATAATCTTGTGATTCAAACTAAAATCAAACGTTTTATAAGCAGGGGGCTGATATATCTCTTCGCAATACTGGTGGCGGTTGTGGCGTTTTATCCCTTTTTTGTCATGATTATCTCTTCCACACACGACAATTACAATATCGTTGCCAGAATCAATATTCTTCCCGGCACGCATCTGAAGGAAAATTTCGAGCGTCTGACACAGAATATAGATTTGTACAGAGGAATCATTAACAGCCTGATACTGGCAGCGGCTGTCACCATAATACAGAATTACTTTACGATGATGGCGGCGTATGCTTTTTCGAAATATAACTTCAAGGGAAAGAATTTTCTGTTCTCCGTCGTCTTGGTAGCTATGATGCTTCCCGGACAGCTTGGGATTATCGGTTTCTATAAAGAAATCCAGGCACTAAAGCTGCTGAACAGTTATTTTACACTGATAGTCCCCACAATTGCCAACTGTTTTGCGGTGTTCTTTTATAAACAGTATATTGACGGGGCGTTGCCCAATGAACTGATTGAAGCTGCCATCATGGACGGCTGCGGAGAACTTACCATCTATCATAAGCTGGTGCTTCCGCTGGTAATCCCGGCGCTCGTTACCCAGGGGGTAATGACTTTTATCGGAACCTGGAACAGCTATCTTACGCCTTTGATTGTATTGAATGATAAAAAGAAATTTACGCTCCCTCTGATGATTGCAACGGTGCGTGATGCAACACATGCCGATTATGGAGCGCAATATGTGGGTATGCTGGTTTCCATTATTCCTATGGTTATCGTATTCTGCTTTGCATCCAAGATTATTATGGAAAAAATTTCAATCGGGGCAGCGGTAAAGGGATAAACAGAGAGAACTTTAAAAGATATTTAATCAGTTACAGTGCTGATGAATATAGAAACTATGTTACAAAACAATATTTAAGGAGGGTTTTACTATGAAGAAGAAATTATTGTCAGTTCTTTTGAGCGCCGCTATGCTGGCCGGTGTCCTTGCCGGATGCGGAAGCAGCGCACAGACAGAGAACACCAGCAGCAATACAGAGGGCGCGCCTGCAGCAGAAAGTACGGCGGCTTCCGAGGCTGCGGCGGAGACGACGGCAGAGAGCGCTGCGGAAGTTGATCCTGCAAGCGTAACAGGAGAATTTACATACTGGACCTATACGGACAGTGCAAATAATCTGGTAAGTGCATTCAATGAGGTTTATCCCAATGTGAAGATTGATCTTCAGGTATTTGGCGGTGATGAATATAAAACCAAAATCCTGACAGCGCTTCAGAGCGGCGATAATGTGCCGGATGTATTTGACCTGGAAGAAAATTATATGTACGAATTCCTGGACAGCGATTTGATTGCGGATCTGTCTTATATGAATATTGAAGAGCTGACAAAAGATTTCTACGACTTCCAGACCGCAGGAATGAAGGATTCCAATGGAAAGTTTAAAGCGCTGTGTTTCCAGTCTTCGCCGGTTGGATTCTGGTATCTGAGAGACGCCTGCGAAGAATGGCTTGGGACAAGTGATCCGGATGAAATTTCTGCAATGCTTACCGACTGGGATACAGTAATTGCAAAGGGCGAAGAGATTTATGAAAAATCCAACGGCACAGTACAGCTTTGGCCGAATATTACCGAGATGGTTAAGGTGGATGCCTTCTCCTTTGACCCACTTGTAAGAGACGGTAAACTGGAAATAACCGATGATTGGACTGGGTTAATTGACAATATGCGCACCATGTTCGGCAGCAAGGCAAATGCTGAGCTGGGCAGCTGGGGGTCCGAATGGGCTGCGGCATGGAATGATGGCACGCTTCTTTTCAGAGTAATGCCTTCCTGGGATTTCTTTACCGACTGGGATGCCAATAAAGGAAATGTGGGAATTGCAACACCCTTTAATGCTTCTTATGAAGGCGTTACCGGTACATGTGTATACAATGATTCAGAGAAAAAGGATCTGGCTGCAACCTTTTTAACCTATATTGCTTCCGATGATTTCCAGAAGCTGAATATGGAACAGTATAATCAGGTTCCTGCAAGCAAAAAAGTATGTGATGAGCTTGCGGAAGGATTTTCCTCAGAAGACTTCGGAGGACAGAATCTGCTGAAGACCTATAGTGAAATCTGTGATAAAATTGTTGGTATAACACCCGATAAATATACAAGAGCAACACAGAATTTGTTCCAGAAAGTAGCAACAGACGGAATTAAAGCCGGCCTGGATAATGATGGCATTATAGAAGAATTCAAAAAGCAGTTACGTGACCAGTATCCTGAAGTTACGATTGAATAATCTGCCTGATTATCCGGAGCCTGAGTAAGAAGTTTGGACAGGAAGCGATTGCGCTTCCTGTCCGAAAATGATAAAAGGAGCGAGGGGCAGATGGGAGAACAGACAAATCAGGTACAGCTGAAAAATTTTAACAGAAGGACAGTCCTGAATTACATCAGAAAAAATGGAACCGCAACCAAAGCGGGGCTGGCTTCGGTTACCGGACTTACCTTTATGGCAATCAAAAAAATACTGGAGGAGCTGGAAGAGCTTCAGCTGATCCGGTGTGATGAAATGGAAGCGGGCGGTATGGGGAGACGTGCGGTCACCTATGCTGTCAATGAAACCTACAGATATACGGTAGGAATACATATCAACAAGTTTGTAACCAGCATTGCACTGCTGGATCTTCGGGGAGAAATCCTTGAGATAGAAAGATACTCCATGCAGCAGGAGTTCCCAAATCAAAGCGCGTTTGTGGAAATGCTGGCTGCTTCTGTGGAAAATATAATCCGCAGATCCGGTGTCGGTAAGGAAAAGGTTCTGGGAATCGGTGTGGGTGTCCCAGGTCCGGTGGATACGGAGACCGGTGTAATTATGACGCCGCCCAATATGCCGATGCTGAACTATCTGCCTTTGAAGGAAATACTGGAGCAGAAATGCGGATGCAGTGTTTACGTACAGAAGGATACCAATGTAATCGCTTTCGGTGAATATTGGTATGGAGAAGAAAAAGACTGCTATGACCTTGCCTATGTGGATGTGGATATGGGTATTGGTTCCGGCTTGATAATAGATGGAAAGTTAAATATTGGCGCCAACAGCATCGCAGGTGAGTTCGGACATATTACAATTGATATCAATGGTCCGCTGTGTAACTGCGGGAACCGGGGCTGTCTTGAGGCCATGAGTTCAGGAATCGCGGTGCTGCGGGAATTAAAGAGCCAGCTGGTAAAGGAGCCGGGGCATCCTCTCTACGAAAAGAGAGAGAGCCTGGTGATTGAGGATGTATTTGAAATGGCGGAAAAGAAGGATTTGCTGACGATTTCTATTTTGAATCAATCCGCCTTTTATGTGGGAGTTGCCATCAGCAATCTCATAAATATATTGGATCCTCAGATAATTATCCTGGGAGGGATCCTGATACAAAAATATCCCAGATATTTTGATATTGTTTCAAATGTGGCAAATGCAAGGAAGGTAAAGGGTGCTAAGGAAAACCTCCTTGCGATATCAAAGCTGGGAGAAAATGCGGGAGTTATAGGCGCAGGCGAAATTGTTGCCGATAATTTCTTTAATGAATTGGTTAACGAAGTATTTTCCAGGAATACCTGAAATGGAGAAAAAACATGTTTAGAAATAATACCGGAAAAGAATTCCCTGTATCAAGCTCAATTGTTCTGGAAACGGAAGAAGGCGTAAAGGTAAGTCTGGAAACACAGACGGATACCGGGGAAGAACAGACAGAGGCTTCCGGGAAAATCCAACCGGTTATAAGCGGGCTGCAGCTTTTGGGGGATGAGAGTACCGCTGCAATTTATCTTCATGCCAGGAAACAGCCGGAAGAACCTTTTTTCGGACCGCAGACTTTCCTGGATGCCCGAAAGGGTGTCAGCTACCGGATGAAGCTGTCGGGAGTAAAACGTATGCTTGCTATTTACCAGCATAAGGACTGGTGGATACGTCCGGCATTTCCCGAAAGCTGCGAAGAGGTGCCTGAAAGGACACAGCTTTTGATTGCGGAAGGGGAAGCTGGTTATCTTGCCATACTGGCTGTGTGCGGGGAGGAATACCGCACTGATATTGCAGGGGCGGGCCGGGAGCTTCGAATTACAGCAGCCTCCAACTGCATTAATAAACGCAGTGTGGATGATTTTGGGGTGGTTATGGCATCAGGGGCAAATCCTTATCAGTGCTGTGAGCTGGCAGTGAAAAAAGCGCTTGCGCTGCTTGGAAAAACGAAGATGTTCAGACGGGAGAGAACCTATCCGGAAATGTTTGAATACTTTGGCTGGTGCAGCTGGGATGCTTTTTATCATGAGGTTTCACATAAAGGGATTATAGAGAAAATGCAGGAGCTGAAAGACAAAAGGATTCCTGCAAAATGGGTGCTTATAGATGACGGCTGGCTGGATGCCGATTATAAAAAACAGGTTCTGAAGGGACTGGATGCGGATGCGGATAAATTCCCGGACGGACTGGGGGCGTGTATTCGGGAAATTAAACAGGATTATGATGTAAAGCAGGTGGGCGTATGGCATGCGGTAATGGGTTACTGGAACGGATTAGAGAAGGACAGCAGTGCCGGCCGGAAACTCAGAGACGAAAGCAGGACACTGGAGGATGGAAGGATCGTGCCTGATACGGAGCCGGGCAGAGCTTTTGCATTTTATGATACCTGGCATAGCTATCTGAAAAACAGCTGTGATGTGGATTTTGTCAAGGTCGACGGTCAGAGTGCAATTTCCTTATTTTATGCCGGCAGAAAGGAGTACGGCAGAGCTTCGGCCGGAATTCAAAAGGGTTTGAATGCTTCGGCGGCGCTGCACTTTAACAACCGGATTATTAACTGTATGGGGATGGCAGGGGAGGATATGTGGAACCGGCCCAGCAGCGCAATTTCCAGAAGCAGTGATGATTTTGTACCGGACGTGCCCCACGGATTCAGGGAACATGCAATTCAGAACGGCTACAATTCTTTGCTGCAGGGACAGTTTTTCTGGGGAGACTGGGATATGTTCTGGAGTGATCATGAAGAAAACTGGCAGAATTCCATACTTCGCGCCGTAAGCGGCGGCCCGGTTTATACGAGCGACAAAGTAGGGTGTACGGATGGAAGGTTTATTACGCCGCTGATGAAAAAAGACGGCAGGCTGATCCGTTGTGAAGAGGTGGGGATGCCCACTGTGGATTGCCTGTTTGAAAATCCGGTGGATACGACACATGTCCTGAAGCTGTTTAACCGCTATCATGAAAATTATGTGATTACGGCCCTTAATATTAATAAAGAAGACAGGGTATGTGAAGGACGGATTAAGGTCAGTGATATTCCGGAGCTTGCCGGTAAAGAGTGGATATTGTACAGCTATCGGGAAAGAAAAGCGGCCCTGCTTTCAGAAGCGCACAGCTATGAGTTCAGGCTTGCACCCAATGATGGAGAGCTGTTTCTTGTTCTTCCTGCGGCAGATTTTATCCCGTTAGGTATTCTGGAAAAATACATTGGCCCGGGCTGTGTGGAAGCTGTGCTGCAGGAGGAAGGGCGGCAGACCGTAATCCTTTCAGAGGAGGGGACCTTTGGTTTTATCAGCAGCAGAGAACCGGAAAGGTTTTTGTATGATGGTAAGGAAGAAATGCTGGAAAAGGAAACGATAACAGGTTCCGAAGCCTGTCTGTATCATGCGCAGCCGGGAAACTGCGGGCCTGACAAAAAATATCATATGGCGGAAATTTTCTGGAAAGGGAATGACAGCAGCAGGGCTGATATGTCCGATGGAAAGGCTGCGGGAAAGTAAGCAGCCGGAATCTGAAAGGAGCGTTAACTGCCATGAAATCACTTGGAATAGATATTGGGACAACCTCCATATGCCTGGTTTGTTATGAGGAAGGAGCGGAGAGGCTGTTATTTACCGCATCCAGGCAGAATGCTTTTCTTCACGGAACCTTTGAACAGGATCCCGAAGCGATTATGGAAAAGATATATTCATTGCTGGAAGAAGCGGAAAACAGCGGTTATGGCCCGGATTGTGTATCTGCCGTGGGCATTTCCAGCCAGATGCATGGAATTCTCTATGTGGACGGAGAAGGGCGTGCGGTGTCCCCTTTTTATACCTGGAAGGATGAAAAGGGAAAACAGCTTATGGCGGACGGAGAAACCTATGAGGCATATTTAAGCAAGAGGACAGGAATGCCATTGTTTTCGGGGTATGGAACCGTAACCCATTTTTTCCTGTCCCGGAATGGGATGATACCCGGGGAAGCAGTTGCAATTGCCAATATAGGCGATTATGCTGCCATGCGTCTGACAGGAAGGAAACAGCCGCTTACAGACGAGTCAATTGCGGCAAGCTTCGGCGGTTTCTCTCTGAAAGAGGGCTGCTTTGAACGGGACAGGCTGCGTATGGCAGGCGTGGCGGCCGAATATTATCCTTTGCTTTCAGGAGAAAAGGAAGCGGCGGGATTATACAGGGGAATTCCGGTAAGCTGTGCTTTTGGGGATAATCAGGCAAGCCTTTACGGCGCGCTGGACAGGCCGGAGAAGCAGATAAGCATAAATGTGGGGACAGGTTCACAGGTATCCCTGTTTGACAGGCGGCTGATACCGGATGCGGCGGCAGATATCCGCCCGTTTTTTCACAAGGGGTTTCTTTATGTGGGGGCATCATTGAATGGCGGGAAGGTTTATGAAAAACTGGCCGCTTTTTTTGAGGAAATAATATACGAATTTACGGGCCGGAAAGTACAGGCTTTTGACCAGATGGAACGAATCGGGAGTGAAAAAAAGGATACGGATCTTTTAATAAATCCTTCTCTTTACGGGGTGAGAGGAAATCAGGGCATAAAGGGGAGCGTGCACAATATTTCCTTTGATAATTTGCATGCTTCAGATTTTATTCGGGCCTATGTGAAGGGGATGGCAGAGGAGCTGTACAATATGTATGCCGCTTTTCCGGAAGAAATCAGAAAAGGGCGGTCAGAAATTGCAGCCAGCGGAAACGGCATCAGATTGAATCCGCTTATGGCGGAGGAAACAGCAAAAAGGTTCGGCATGCCTGTAATTTTTGGAAAACTTCAGGAGGAAGCGGCGGCAGGGGCTGCAAAAGCGGCTTTGGAGCTTCTTTTTTAAAAGGATATCGACAGTCAATACCCGCGGTTTCAGCCGGGAGCAAAAAGGAGTACGGAATATGAATGGAAAGCTGATAAGACCCGCAGACAGGATTGATTTGGGCGGCACGGACTGGAAAATGAAGGAATTTGTGGGAATGGACTGGATTTGGCGTGATTCGGTAAAGCAGGAAAGTCCGGATGTGCGTTGGTGGTATCCGGCCAGTGTACCGGGAAGCGTACTGCATGATTTGATGGAAAACGGGCTGGTTCCCGACCCGTATTATGAATTGAATTCCAGGCTGGCAGAATGGGCGCCGGAGAGAACCTGGGTTTATAAAAAAGAATTTTATATTCCGGAGGAACTGGAAGGCAGACAGATAACGCTGGTATTTGAAGGAATTGACTATAGCTCGGAGATTTTTCTGAACGGAGAATCGCTGGGAAAGCAGGAGGGGATGTTTGTTCCCTGGAGCTTAAACATCAGTGAAAGACTTCAATATGGCAGCAATAACCTGCTGGCCGTAGTACTGGAACCTGCACCGTTTGAACAGCCTCAGGTAGGAAAGACGAGTCTGGTGACCACACATAAATCAAGAATGACCTATTGGTGGGATTTCTGTCCCCGGATGATACATCAGGGTATCTGGCAGGAGGTATATCTTCTGGTGAACGGGGGAGCCAGGCTGACAGATGTATATCTGCATTCTTCTTTGTCTGAGGGAATGTCTGAAGCGGAGGTGTCCATCGAGGTGGAAGCGGAGGGTACGGAGGGCTGCAGGCTGGAGGGCAGCTTCGGAGAGCATGCTTTTACGGGGATATTGGAAAACGGCCGGTGTACGGTCGTGCTGCATATAGATAATCCAAGGCTATGGTGGTGCAATGGCCAGGGCGAGCCTTATGAATATCCGGTGGAGGTGAGGCTGCTTGACCGTCTGGGTGAAGTATCAGACAGACGTACGCTGGCATGGGGAATACGGAAGATAGAATTTCTCCCAAACGAGGAAACGGTTCCGGGAAGGGGGGATGTGACAGCCTCAAAAACAGGAAGCTTCACACTCTGCCTGAACGGAAGAAAAGTATATATGAATGGTTATAACTGGGTGCCTGCAGATGTGATGTACGGCGCCGTCCCGGAGGATACCTATGCCCGGCTCATCCGTCTGGCCAGGGAGGCGGGAGTGAATATACTCCGTGTGTGGGGAGGCGGCCTGATAGAACGCGATATTTTTTATCGAATGTGTGCGCAGGCGGGAATCCTTGTATGGCAGGAATTTATTCTTTCCAGTTCAGGAATCGATAATACGCCTTCGGTGTCCGAAGCCTATAAGGAGTTGATGAGAGGGCAGGCAGAGTCCATTATCAGACAGAAGAGGGGACTTACAGCGCTCGCGGTCTGGTGTGGAGGAAATGAACTGCAGGATGAAGCCGGGATGCCGCTTTCGGAGGAACATCCCTTGCTGCAGGTGATGGGAGAACAGGTAAAAAGGTTGGACAGGGACAGAAAATGGCTGCCCACATCCCCTTCGGGCGGCGTATTCCTCAATTCCTTTGAAAATCTGGAGAAATGTCCGGGAGAGCTTTTGGATGTGCACGGACCCTGGGAGCATCAGGGACTGGAAAAACACTGTGAGCTGTATAATCAGGGAACCTGCATGCTGCATTCCGAATTCGGTGTGGAGGGAATGACGAATTATGAGGCGCTGCGCAAAACCACGGCGCCGGAGCATTTCCTTCCGGCCAGCAAGGATAATGCGTATTATTTCCACAGGGGAGCCTGGTGGAATAATGAGCCTCTGGTACAGAAAACCTTCGGCAGTTTAAAGGAAATAGAGAAAATACGTAAGGGAAGCCAGTTTATGCAGTATGAAGGGCTGAAGTATGCGGTAGAGTGCAACAGAAGAAGGGCTTTTCATAACAGCGGCACCTTTCCCTGGCAGTTTAATGAACCATATCCCAATCTGTACTGTACCTCCTCCCTGGATTACTACGGTAATCCCAAGCCGGCCTATTATGGTGTAAAAAAGGTATATTCGTCTTATCTGGTAAATGCATCCTTTGACAGTGCTTCTCTTTATGGACAGGAAGCATTGGAGGCGGATATTTATATGGCGGCCAACGTTGAAGCATGTGTTGCTCCCGGAGGCTATGAAGTACTGGCGCAGGTATATGCCATGGACGGCAGAACACTGATGGCAGAATGCTTTTCCAGTGATAAAGCCGCTATGAGCGCCGCCAAGGTAGGGAACATCCGCCTGCCGCTGGAAAAACTGGAGGAGGAGCTGCTTTTGCTCAGACTTTTTCTGCGCAGGAAGACTGACGGGTCTGTCCTTGCTGAAAATGAATATTTGTTTACCAGGGAATGCGATTTGGGGGCGGTGTTTAGAATGGAGGAGCCAGAGTTGAAAATGGCGTGCCTGGATACGGGTGTGGAAATAGAAAACCTGGGAAAAACAGCGGCGCTGTTCCTGTTTTTAACCCGGGAGGATGGAAATCCCGTGTACTGGAAGGAGAATTATTTTACGCTCCTGCCGGGAGAAAAAAGAATAGCAGCCGGAGAAGGGGAGCTGAAGGAAGCCTCTGTCCAGGCGCTGAATGTGGAATATCGGAAAATCAGGAGGTAACACAATGCAGGTAGTGGTAGGAATAGATATAGGAGGAACGAAGTGTGCGGTATCCTTTGCCAGACAGCATTCCGACGATATCATATTTCTTGATAAAGTGCGGATGGAGACCGAGACGGAGGATTTTGACAGGGCGATGGAAAGCTTTATCGAAATCATCCGGGAAAGATTCAGACGGAACCCGGACTGGAAGCTGACATCCATCGGCATATCCTGCGGAGGGCCGCTGGATGCCGGAAAGGGCCTGATACTGTCGCCTCCCAACCTGCCCCGGTGGGACAGGGCGGATGTGTACACACCGCTGAAGAAGGCCTTCGGCGTGCCGGTGATGCTGCAGAACGATGCGGATGCCTGTGCGTTGGCGGAATGGAGCATGGGAGCGGGAAAAGGCTGCAGGAATATGATATTCCTTACCTTCGGGACAGGTATGGGAGCGGGGCTGATTCTAAATAATGAGCTGTACAGCGGCACTACAAGCATGGCCGGTGAAGTGGGGCATATCAGGATGGAAAAGGAAGGCCCCTTTGGTTACGGAAAGTATGGATCGTTTGAGGGCTTCTGCAGCGGCGGCGGGATCGCCAAGCTGGGCCGGATGATGGCGGAGGAAGCGCTTCGGGAAGGGAAAACGCCTCTTTTCTGCCAAAGCGAGGCGGAGCTTGACAGCATTTCCTGCAAGTCCATCGCGGAGGCGCTGGAACAGGGAGACGAGCTGGCGGCGGAGATTTTTGATATTGTGGGAACCTATCTGGGAAGAGGGCTTTCCGTGCTCATCGATATCCTGAATCCGGAAATGATAGTGATTGGCAGTATTTACGCCAGGCAGAAAAACGTACTGGATAAAAAGATGAGGGAAGCGCTGGAGCAGGAGGCGCTTCCCGTATCAAGAAAGGCATGCAGAATCGTTCCGGCAAGCCTGGGTGAGCTGATTGGGGATTACGCGGCGGTTTCCGTAGGAATCAAGGCTTATCAGGATCTGTACCGGCATGCGGAGCGGTTCAGCGTGCAGATGAAGTTGGATACGGAGGAATATCAGATATGAAGCTTTTAACGAATATATACCAGGTTGGCGGCCCCAGCCTGACCCATTTCTTTGATGCCACGGTTACTCTGCTGAAGGGGAAGGACGGATGGTTCCTCATAGACTGCGGTACGCCGGAAGGATATGAGCAGGTGAAAGAAAATATCAGAAAGGCCGGCGTGGAGCCTTCGCAGATAAAATTTATTCTGGGAACGCATGGACACTACGACCATGTGGGGGCGGCGCATCTCTGGAAGGAGGAATTCGGCTGCCGGCTGTTCCTCCATGCCTTGGATCGGGAGCAGGTGGAAGCGGGGAATTCCGTAAAAACTTCCGCTGCGCTTCTGTACGGAACGCAGTCCGTGCCCTGCCTTGTGGATGGGCTGATTGCGGAAGGCGATGCCTGGGAAGGGGAGGGCTTTACGGTGGAAGCGCTGTATACGCCCGGACATACGATGGGATCGGTAAGCTTTGAGGTTACGGCAGGCGACTACCGGCTGCTGATAGCGGGGGACGCTGTTTGGGGCGGCTTCAGTGAGAAAATCGGTTCCAGCGAGGAAGCATGGCGGGAGACGCTGGATAAAATCACCTCCAGACATTATGATTTTTATACCTTCGGGCATGTGAATCCGCAGCTGATAGCGGATGCGGATGAACGGCTGAAGGAAGCGAAAATGGCTTTTGGAAATTATTATAATCCCTGGTTTAAGACCTTCTTCGAAACCTACAGGTATTAGATGAGTGGGGCCCCGGTTCGTCCTGTTTTTACCCGGCGCCCCACCGCAGGCCCATAGCTCTGCAAGGCTGCGCCGGATAAAAACAGGACGAACCGGGGCCGGAGGTTGTTGGAAGGGGAGAAGGGCAAAAGATAAGAAGTGAAAAATAATAAAAGATAGAAATCGGTTGGGTTATTTGGGATTGGATGGGATAGAGTGTTATGAAGAATAAGATTATGTTGATTACGTATGCAGACAGCTTCGGGAAGGATTTGAAGGAGCTGAAATGGGTGGTGGATAGGTATTTTAAGAGGGAGATCAATGGGATTCATGTGCTGCCGTTTTTTCCTTCTTCGGGGGACCGGGGGTTTGCGCCTGTGAATTACAGGGAGGTTGATCCGGCGTTCGGGGACTGGGAGGATGTGAAGGCGCTGGCGGGAGAGTATGAGCTGATGTTTGATTTTATGATCAATCATCTTTCCCGGAGGAGCCCGGAGTTCCTGGATTTTATAGAGAAGCATGAGAGTTCGGAATATGCGGATATGTTTCTGCGGTTTAAAAAGTTCTGGCCGGGCGGGGAGCCTACGCAGGAGCAGGTGGATTTGCTGAATAAGAGGAAGCCGTGCGCGCCTTGCGAGGAGATTCGTTTTGCAGACGGAAGTACGGAAAAAATATGGTGTACATTCGACGATGAGCAGATGGATCTGAATCTGGAATCGGAGGCGGCATGGAAATTCGTGGAGAGTACGCTGCGGTTTCTGATGGAGCAGGGAGCGGGGATGATCCGTCTGGATGCTTTTGCGTTTGCCACGAAGAAGCTGAATACCTCCTGCTTTTTTATTGAACCGGAAATGTGGGATATGATGAAACGTGTGCAGGGGATTCTGGATGAGAAGGGAATACCTATGCTGCCGGAGATTCATGATCATTATACGGTGCAGCTGAAGATTGCGGAGCATGGGTATACGGTATATGATTTTGTGCTTCCGGTGATGGTACTGCATACGCTGTACAGTCAGAGCAGCAGGCGTATCAGGCATTGGCTTTCCATCTGTCCAAGGGATCAGCACACTACGCTGGATACGCATGACGGGCTGGGGACTGTGGATGTGGAGGATCTGCTTTCCGAAGAGGAGCTGCAGGCGGTAATTGCTCAGACGGAAAAGTATGGGGCGAATTTTAAATGGGATTACAGTCAGAAGGCTTTGGGAGAAAAGCGGGTGTATCAGATTAACTGTTCTTATTATTCCGCAGTGGGTGAGGATGACGACAGTTATCTGCTGTCCCGGGCGATTCAGTTTTTTACGCCGGGTGTACCGCAGGTATATTATATGGGGCTGCTGGCCGGGGAAAATGATTATGAGCTGATGGAGCGGACCAATTATGACAGAAATATCAGCCGGCATAATTATACGGTGGAAGAGATTGAGGCAGCGGTGGAAAAGCCTGTTGTGAAACGGCTGCGGCGTCTGATGCAGTTTAGGAATGCGTATCCGGTGTTTGACGGGGAAATGTCCCTGCCCGGGACGGAGGATTCCAGGCTGGTGATTAGGTGGACGGACGGCGGGCTGGAGGCTGTGCTGGATGCGGATCTGAAGGCGAGGACGTTTGTGATTACCTATCTGGATAAGAACGGTATGGAAATGATTTTGAACCTGGAAGAGGATTTTTACTGGGATGAGTGAAAAAATAACTGGTCTGCCCATAATCGGTGATGTGGATCTGTGCGTGCTGGGAGGAAAACTGTATACAGTGTACCGGGCGCTTTCGTTGGCCAAGCAGGGAAAGAAGGTGCTGTTGGCGGTGAAGGAAAGCTGTCTGGGTGAGGATATCTGCCAGACCTTCCGTTACCGGCTTTCGGAGGAGGAGTGTTCTTTTTTCCCGGAGGAGACGCGTACGAAGAAGCTGGGGCTGCTGCGGCCGGATGAGGGAAAGAGATTTCTGGAGGATTGCTGTCTGGAGGCGGGGATAATGCTGCTTTATGGGATCTGGCCCGTGGATTGCCCGGAGGAGGGCAGGGACGGACGGAGAGATAGTTCCCGGGAGGAGGCCGGCAGCAGGAAGAGGCTGGTCCGCGTTGCTGCAAAGGGCGGCCTGTTCGGGATTCTCTGCGATGAAGCGTGGCAGGAGGAGGAAGTTGCCGCTGCGCAAAAGGGGTATGAGTATACGGTCCTGGCAGGCGGTTTCCCGGGAATGGATGCCTTTGAAAAGAAGGGAAGCGTACGGTGCGGGGAGAAAGAGGTATTCTTCTGCCTGGAAGGGGAGGAGGGAAAAGGGCTGCTCACCATTTCCCTGCCGGACGGCGGATTGCGTAAGAGATGGGCCGGACAGACGGATGGGTCTGCAGGGCTGCTGACAGAGGCGCAGGAAACAGCGGCTGAAGTGTTCGGCAGGCTGAAGCGGGAGCTGCCGTGGCTGCAGCTGGGGCGTTTTGCGCCGCGGGCGGCGGTGACGGTGGATGCTGCGGAAGGAAAAGGCGGGGAACATAAGGCTGGGATGGCAAAAGGACAGGAGAACCGCCTTTACGGGCCGGATTGGAAGCGGTTTTCGGCGAATAAGGCGGAGGGCTGCAGAACGTGTGCCATAAGTTCGGGAGATCCCTCGCTTCGTAGCGAGGAGGCGGGAATTTACAGGAAGCTTCCGGTGATGGATTCGGCGGCACTCCGGGAGGAGCATTACGACCTGGTGGTGGCAGGCGGCGGGACGGCGGGTGCTATGGCGGCTTTGTATGCGGCCAGAGGAGGCCTGCGCACCGTGCTGCTGGAGCCGATGTATACGCTGGGCGGCACGGCCACGGCGGGCGGCGTGAGTACCTATTGGTTCGGGAACCGGTTCCGTGATGTACGGGAGATTGATGCGGAAACGGAGAAAATGGCGGCGCCGCTGGGGCTTCCCCGCAGAGAAGGGATCTGGGATAGGGCGGATGATTTCCATCCGGGGATCCGCGGGACGGTTTTAGCCAGACTGTGTCTGGAGGCTGGTGTTGAGCTTCGGTTTGGCAGCATGGTTTTCGGAACCCTTTGTGAGAGGACTGCAGAAGGCAGGCGTTGCTGCGGGGCTGCGGCAGCCGGGCCTGACGGTTTGTACGGATATTACGGCAGGGCTGTGATCGATGCCACAGGCGACGGGGATCTGGCGGTATCCGCAGGGGCGGACGCTGTATACGGTTCGGAAAGGGATTGTATCACCTATTGGGCTTCCCTGGCGCAGTATACGGATGTGAACCGTTACCGGAACAATTTTTCTTCCATGGTCGTTTCTGCGGATCCGGCGGATATGACACGTTTTATATTGCTGGGAAGGCGCAGAGGGGAACAGACCTGTGATCACGGCGGTTATGTCAGCATGCGGGAGAGCAGGCATGTGAAGGGAGTATACACGGTAAATCTGAAGGATTTGATGGATTTTCGCATCTATCCGGATGCTTTGTATACCTGCTACTCCAATTATGATCCTAAAGGAAAGCTGGATGCGGACGTTATCTACTGCGGTGTGCTTCCTCCCCAGGTAAAAATACAGATTCCTCTTTCCGCACTGCTTCCCTGTGAGGAAGGGGGCGGACGGATAGAGGGGCTTTATGTGGCGGGCAAGGCTGTGAGCGCCACACATAATGTGTTTCCAAGCATACGTATGCAACCGGATTTGATGCATCAGGGAGCTATGCTGGGCGGGCTGCTGGCTGAGAGCCTGAAGCAGGGCATGCTGCCGGAACAGATGGAGTGCGCAAAAAGAAGGGAATTCCTTTTAAAGCTGACGGAGGATCCGCTGACGCTTCCTGCTTTGGAAGGAAAAAACGGAGAAGCAGGAAAACAGGCTCTGGAGAAGACGGTTTACAGGATAACTGCCGCGTCCAGGACCCACTGGGTGGATGTGCCATTTATATATGAAGAAACAGAGGAGTCTCCTGTTACGGCTGCAGTGACGGCAGAGTCGGAGGAGGTCCTTCCCCTTCTGCTGAAAAGGCTTCGTGAGGAAACCTCGCCATATGACTGGAAAAACGGCAGGGGTTCGGACGGATGTCCGCAGGAGTGTACAGGAGGCCTGCGTATCCGGCTGATTGGCCTGTGTCTGTGGCATGGCTGGGAGGAGGAGGCGGAGGAATACGCCGCATTCGTAGAGCAGGAGCTGTCCGGCAGCGGGCTTCCGGAAAGAGCCGGATCTGTCATGTGTGCACAGCTGCTTCCGGATCATGGCGTGATGCCGGAGACGGTTTATCATATGAATCTTCTGGGAAGAAGCGGGAAGGACTGTATTCTCCCTGTTTTTGAAAGGGCGCTTATGCTGCTGGCTGCGGCGGACCGGGATTATGAGGATATCCATCGGGGAATTTACCATTATGTGGAGAGCTTTGCTTATGCTGCGGAGCACAGCGGCAGAAAGGAGTTTATTCCCATGCTGCAGAAGCTGATCCGTTTTCCGGAATTTGCAGAATGCATGAAGGAGGAACGGCAGGTAGCGCTTATGACGGAACGGCTGCAGATTCTGTATCTGATTCTCTGCCGCGCGCTGGCAGGGCTGGGAGAGGAAGACGGCGTGCGGGGACTGCGCACATTGCAGAGTTATCCGGCGGGCCTTGCCGTCCGCCTTTCGGCAGGAAGAGCCGAAAGGGAAGAGAGAAAGCGAAGAAACCAGAAAATATGGTAGCGGTTCACCCCCGTCTGAACTGTTACAACGATTCAGTCACAGGAAAACAGACAGAAAGAGGCGGCGGGAACCGCCGGAAAAGGGTTATATCGTACTATGAATAAAAAAGAGCTTTACATGATAGGAAATTCACATATCGATCCGGTCTGGTTCTGGAACTGGGAGGAAGGGATGCAGGAGGTGAAGGCTACCTATGCATCGGCCCTGGAGCGGATGAAGGAATTTGACGACTTTAAATTTACCTCCACCTCCACGCTGTTTTTTGAATGGATAGAGGGAATCCTTCCGGAAATGTTTGAGGAGATCAGGCAGCGTGTGGCGGAGGGAAGATGGGAAATTACAGGAGGCTGGTTCCTGGAGCCGGACTGCATCCTTCCCTGTGGAGAGGCTTTTGTCAGGCAGGGGCTGTATGCCCAGAGGTATCTGCTGGATCGTTTCGGGAAGCTGTGTACCATCGGTTCCAATGTGGACAGCTTCGGCCATAACCATGTTCTCCCCCAGATATTGAAAAAAAGCGGCATGGATTCCTATGTGTTCATGCGCCCCAGGCTGGATACCCCGGTTTTTGTATGGGAGAGCGATGACGGCAGTCGTGTAAATGCAATCAGCCTTCCTGCGGAATATACCACCTGGTTCCATGAACCCACAGTAAAAAATATAGAAACCACGCTGGAACGCACCATGAAGTATGATAAAATGCCCTGCTGTTACGGTGTGGGTAATCACGGCGGCGGTCCCACGATAGAAAACATCAACAGCATACTGAGCCTCCGGAAGGATAAGGAAGCCTTTGCCGCCTATGGGGACGTACAGCTGAAATTTTCCACCTATACGGAATTCCTGGAAGCGATAACCGGGGATGCGGCCGCATCAGGTACGAAGCTGCCTGTGTTGAGAGGCCCTTTTGAAAAGGTAAATGAAGGCTGCTATTCCATTGATTCAGAGTTCAAGCGACTGAACCGGCTGGCGGAAAGCAGGCTGATGGAAGCTGAAAACCTGATGAGTATGGAGGCGATGCTTTCCGACGGCGGTGACGGGAGCGAGCTGGCCTGGAGGAAGCAGACCGGGGAAATGGAAGCGCTGTGGAAGGTTCTTTTGTTCAACGAATTCCATGACACCATGGGCGGAACCACCATCAAATCAGCCAGGGATGAAGCCATTATGCAGCTTTCCGGCGTATGTGCCCAGGCCGGCAAAATAAAGGCGCTGGCAATACAGGGAATTGTAAACAGGCTTTCCACCCGGGGAGAGGGCTTCCCGCTGGTTCTGTTCAACACGGACAGCCAGCCGTTTGATGATTATGTGGAGGCCGAGCTGGAATGGTTCTGCCAGGCCCCGCTGAAGCTTCTCGGCCCGGCGGCGATAGCTGCGGATGCATCCATGGATGCTGTCTCTTACCAGGAAATCCCCTACCAGAGAATCCATACGGATGCCAAGGTAAGGCATACCACGCTGGGCGGCAGGAGGAGATTTGTTTTCAGGGCGCAGGTACCGGCTTTTGGCTTTGCCGTATACCGTACGGTGAAGGAGGAGCCGTCCCTTTGCTTCAATAATTCCATGGAAATTGACAATCCCTGTGCGGATACCCTGGAAAATGAATTTATCTGCGCTCGGTTTGACACCGCTACGGGAGCGCTGGTTTCCCTGACGGATAAAGAAACGGGCTACGATGCCCTGAAGGGACCGTGCGGCGTGCGCGTGTACACGGATGAAAGGGATGCCTGGGGCGGACTCCAGGGCAGGAGATATGAGGACAGGAATGCTTCCTTCCATCTGCTCAGTATAGAAAAAGTGGAAAGCGGCAGAGTCCGGGAGGTTATCCGTGTGCGTACGGCCTTTGAAGGAACCACGCTGGAGCAGCTGTATTCCCTGGGGGCGGAGGAAAAAGAGCTGAGGGTGGAAAACAGGCTGATTTTCAATCATAACTGGACGCTGCTGAAGGCGGCCTTCACCACCGGAAAGGAATGCATCTATACGGCGGCGGAAACGGCCTATGGCATTCTGGAAAGAGATCTGAAGGGGGATGCCGCGGAGTATTATATGCAGCGCTTCCTGGATGTGCAGGATCAGGAGGGCAGAGGGCTGGCCATTGCCAATGACGGGAAATACGCCTTTAACATTACGGAGGGCAGAACCCAGATTACCCTTTGCAGAAGCGCCATTTATGCCCAGGGCAACAGCCCGGACTGGTACAACGGAAAGGAAAGCTATCAGTATACGGATATTGGGCCTCAATGCTTCCGGTTTGTCCTGAAGCCTCACGGAAGGAAGCTGCCGTCCTCAGAATACTACCGGATTGCCGTTAAAATAAATTCTCCGGTTTCTTATCTGGCGGACAGCGCCCATGCGGGAAGCAGGCGGCTTACTGCATGCAGCCTTGCAGGAATCAGAAAAGGCGGAGCGGCCGGAGGGGACTGCGACAATGTCCGCATCATGCTGATGAAAAAATGTGAGGACGACAATTCCCTGATAGTCAGGCTTCTGGAAACGGAAGGAAGGGACACACAATGTGTACTCACGGTAAATAAAATAAGCTATCCGGTGACCATCGGCCACCGGGAAATCCTCACCCTGAAGCTTCCCGGCACCCGGACGACCGCGGGGGAGGCCACGGAGGTAAACCTGCTGGAATTTGCAGACTGTCAGGCCCCGGACGGCGGTAATACAGAGTAACCTATAAATTTTCTGATATACAGTGCGGCGCACAGCAGCGCAGACAGGAGAGAGTATGGAAAAAGAAAAGACTTTATATATGATCGGCAACGCCCACCTGGATCCGGTATGGCTCTGGCAGTGGCAGGAGGGGTATCAGGAGGTTAAGGCCACCTTCCGTTCGGCCCTGGACAGGATGAAGGAGTATGACGACTTCTTTTTTACAAGCAGCTCTGCAGCCTACTATGAGTGGGTGGAGGAAAACGAACCCGCCATGTTTGAGGAAATCAGGGAACGGGTCAAAGAGGGCCGCTGGGTAATCGTGGGCGGCTGGTGGATTCAGCCGGACTGTAATGCGCCGGGCGGGGAGTCCTATGTGCGCCAGGGGTTGTACGGTCAGCGGTATTTTCAGGAGAAGCTGGGAGTGACTGCGCAGACCGGATATAACGTGGACAGCTTCGGCCACAACGGCATGCTGCCGCAGATTCTGAAAAAATCGGGAATGGACAATTACGTATTCATGCGTCCGGGACGTCATGAAAAGGGACTGGAGGGTGAAACCTTTACCTGGACCTCCAATGATGGTTCCGCGGTGACTGCTTTCCGGATTCCCTTTGAATACTGTACCTGGCCCAGGGAGCTGAAGGAACATATAGAGCGCTGTGCCGGAGAAATCAAGGATCCCAGGGGCAGCATCATGTGCTTTTACGGTGTGGGAAACCACGGCGGCGGCCCCACAAAGCAGAATATTGAAAGCATCCATGAGCTGAACCGGGCCGAAGATATGCCGCGGCTGATCCTATCCACGCCGGATGACTATTTTCAGGCGGTTAAGCAAAGCGGAAGGACGCTGCCTGTGGTATCCGGCGAGCTGTTCCACCATTCCAGCGGCTGTTACAGCGCCCATTCCGAGGTGAAGCGGCTGAACCGTCTGGCGGAAAACCGCCTTATTATGGCGGAAAAGCTTTCTGTTGCAGGAAAGCACTGGGCAGGCGGAAAATATCCGCTGGAAAAGTATACGGAAAGCTGGAAAAAGGTGCTGTTTAACCAGTTCCATGACATCATGGCGGGAACCTCCATAGAACCTGCCTATGAGGATGCCAGGGAAAGCTATGGCGCTGCGCTGGATACGGCGGCGAGAGGGCTGAATGCGGCAGTGCAGTCCATATCCTGGCATATTGATATCCCCATGGAAGAGGATATGAAGCCCATCGTGGTATTCAATCCCAACGCCTTTTCCGGTAAATTCGAGGTGGAAATGGAATCCCCCTGCCTGAAGGAAAATCAGGTTCTGGTGGATGAGGAAGGCACGCAGATACCGCTGCAGACCGTACAGTCGCTGGCCTCCAGCAACGGACGGACGAGGCTTGTGTTTATCGCCGAGCTCCCGGCCCTTGGCTACCGCACCTACCGTCTGGTGATAAGGGAGGCGGCCAGGACCTTCCCGGATGTGGAATGCAGCGGGAATACGGCGGAAAACAGATGGTTTAAAATCGCCTTTGATGAAAAAACAGGCTATATTTCTTCCCTTTACAAGAAAAATGACGGTACCGAATATTTCAGCGGTCCGGCGGCCGTGCCTGTGGTGATAGAGGATAAAAGCGATACCTGGTCCCATGGCGTGCGTATTTTTGACAAGGTGAAAGGCCGCTTTGAAGGCGTTTCCGTAAAAAGAGTGGAATGCGGTCCCGTAAAATGTGTGATCCGTGTCACCAGCACCTATGGAAGCTCCCGTATTTTCCAGGATTTTTCCATCTACAGGGAACTGGATTATATCCGCGTAAAAACGACGGTGAACTGGCATGAAAAAATGTCCATGCTGAAGCTGCGGTTCCCGATGCAGCTTAATTACCTGCGGGCCAGCTGGGAAATCCCTTACGGCGTGGCGCAAAGAGAACCGAACGGAGAGGAATACCCCATGCAGAATTTCCTGGATACGGAGGGCGCCAATCCGGGGCTTGAAACGGCAATAAACGGACTTTCCTTCCTCAATGACGGGAAATCCAGCGGCAGCATTGCGGGAAAGGAAGTCTCCCTGACCGTGCTGCGCAGCCCGATATATGCCAATCACGAGCCTTACCAGCCGGATGAAAATCTGGAATATGTATATGTGGATCAGGGTGTGCAGACCTTTACCTACGGTCTGTATCCCCATGACGGCAGCTGGGAGGATGCCTGCACCGTACGGCGCAGCCGGGAGCTGAATGAAAAGCCCATTGCCCTGTTTGAAACCTATCATAAGGGCGAGCTGCCCCAGAGCGCCTCTTTCCTGAGCGTATCTGCGGACAATGTGCTTGTGACCGTTATGAAGGAAGCGGAAGATGGAAGCGGGGACCTTATCCTGCGCCTTGTGGAAACAGCGGGCAGGGCCTGTGAAACACAGGTTGCAGTTCATGGGCTGCACAGGGAATTTTCCCTTGCTTTCACCCCGTTTGAAATCAAAACCGTGCGCATTCCGGTTCACAGCCAGTTGGAAATCCTGGAAAATGATCTCCTGGAAAGGGAAGAAGCGCACAGACAGGAGGATTAATGCAGTATCACAGGCAGAGATGTGATATGCGGAGGAGAAATTATGAAAAAAATAGCGGTAATCCATACAACCCCTGTAACCATACCCACGTTGAAAAAGCTGCTTGCTGCGGCTGCGGGACAGGGGAAGGCAGTTGAAGTTGTGAACCTGCTGGATGACAGCATGCTGCCGGAAATCAACCGGGAGGGACAGATAACGGAGGGCGTGAAGTACCGCCTGAATTCCCTTCTGCTGCTGGCGCAGACCACCGGGGCGGATGCCATTTTGTGCGCCTGCTCCTCCATCGGCGGGCTGGCGGAGGAGGGAAGGGCGCTCGTAAATATTCCCGTATTCCGCATTGATGAGCCTATGGCAGGCCTGGCGGCCGGTTATACCCGCGTAGGCGTTGCGGCAACACTGCAGTCCACCATTCATCCCACCACAGCGCTGATCCGCAGAAAAGCGGAGGAAGCGGGGCGCGCGGAAACGCTTGTCCTTAACAGCCTGGTGATTGAAAATGCGGGCAGCCTACTGGCGGAAGGCCGGGAAGCGGAGTATGACCGGATGGTGGGTGATAAACTGAAGGCGCTGCTTGCCGAAAATGAGGTGGTGGTACTGGCGCAGGCGTCCATGGCAAGAGCCGTGGAGAACTGGCCGGAGGAAGAGAAAAAGCGCTGCCTGACCAGCCCGGTCAGCGGCACGGAGGCGGTCTGCGCCTGGCTGAAGCAGAGGTAACAGGCAATGGAATTATTTCTGGGAATTGATATTGGTACGACGCATATGAAGGTATGTGCGGTAAGGCCGGACGGTTCCGTCTGCCATACCGTCCTCAGGGATCAGTCCGTGCGGGAGCTTCCGGGCTGGGGGCGCTGCTTTCGTGCAGAGGAGCTTTGGGAGAAAACGGAGGACTGCCTGAAGGAGCTTTTTTCTCAGATTGACCGAAAGCAGATCAGGGCCATAGGCATTACCAGCATGGCGGAAGCGGGAGTGGCGGTGGATGCGGATGGCGTTCCCCTGACGCCTGTTGTGCCATGGAACGCCGGGCAGGGAGGGCCGGAGGAAGCGGATTTTCCCGCCTCCCTGAGAGGTTTTTCCCTGTATCGGAAAACAGGGCTGATCTGGCACCGGAAATATACCATCAACCAGCTGCTTTCCCTGAAAACCAGCAGGCCGGAGCTGTTTGAAAGGATGGACTGTTTCCTGTCCGTTTCGGATTATCTGTTTTTCCGTCTTACGGGAGAACGCAGGACGGAGGAATCCCTGGCCTGCAGGACGATGCTTTATAACATATTTGAGGGCCAATGGGACAGTGAACTGACAGCATTTGCCGGCGTGACCGGGAAAATGCCTCCCGTGGGAAAAGGAAGTACCGGATGGCCGATCCTGAAAAAAGAACTGGCGTCAAGGTACGGGCTTCCCGATAAGATAAGCGTTCGAATTGGCGGGCACGATCATCTGTGCGCTGCCCGGGCGGAAGGGCTGGGCGAAGGCGATGTCCTCAATTCCATGGGAACCTCGGAGGTTTATCTGGGCTTTCCGGACAGGCTGCCTGAGCTTTCCGGGCTGTATGAGCGGGGGATTCAGCTGGGAGTTTTCCAGGGGCGGTTTTACTGGATCTGCAATATGCCCTCTTCAGGCGCTTCCGTGGAATGGCTTCGCAGTTTTCTGCAGGCGGCGGGAGGGCAGGTCTCTTATGAAAGCCTGATGAAGCAGGAACGGCAGGTGCCGTCTAAAGTCATGTATCTTCCCTTTGTCAACGGAGGCGGGACGCACCGGAAAAAAATGATTCCCGGAGGCCTTCTGGGACTGGATATGACCACAGGGCCAATGGATGCGGCCCAGGGGATTTATGAAGGAATAGCCTGCGAAGCGAGGGTAATCCTGGAGCTTATCGAGGATGCAGGGCTTCATGCGGATCGCCTGATCGCTGCTGGCGGAGGAACCCGGAATCCGCTGCTGATGCAGGCAAAAGCGGATATGACAGGAAGGTGTTTTATCCTTTCACAGCAGACACAGGCAACGGCTGCAGGCGCGGCAATGCTGGCGGCAGAGGCCGTGAAGGAACCGAAATGCCCCGGGGATTTCTCCGGGGAGGGTTCCCGGAAAGAAGCGGATATCGAACGGAAAACGGCGGCTCCCCGGAAGGAATATGGGGAAGCCTGCCTTGCAAAATACAAAACCTATCTTGCCCTGACGGAAGCGGCGGCGCGGGAAGGAACAAAGGAAAGGCAGGAATTTTTATGGAATTGACAGCAGTGACGAAGATGCTTAAGGATGCGGAAAAAGGGGGCTATGGCGTAGGTTCCTTTTCCGCCAGGAATACCTTTTTAATTGAATATATTCTGCGGGCCGCACAGGAAACAAAGGCCCCTGTTATCGTACAGATATCAGCCAATGAATTTAACTGGTTTGATGTTACCGCAGAAGAATTTGCCCGGCGTTTTTATGAAATCCACGAAAAATATCAGGGAAAAGCGGCGCTGCATCTGGATCATACCAAGGATATGGAGATAATCAGGGCAGCGATTGACGCCGGTTTTCAGTCCGTCATGATTGACGCTTCCCAGAAAAGCTTTGAGGAAAACGTGGCCATTACCAGGGAAGTGGTGGAATACGCGCACGAAAGAAATGTGGAGGTGGAGGCCGAGCTTGGTAAAATAGGGGCCACGGATAAGATAGAAACGGACAATGACGAGAGCCTGTATACCGACCCGCAGGAGGCGGAGGAGTTCGTTGCCAGAACGGGTGTGGATACCCTGGCTGTTTCCATCGGGACGGCTCACGGCGTATATCCGGTAAAAAATCCGAAAATCGATCTGGACAGACTGATTAAAATCCGGGAACGGGTGAGCATTCCCCTTGTTCTTCACGGCGGCAGCGGCCTTCCGGCCCAGACGGTACAGGCGGCAATCACCATACCCGGAGGGGGCGTCAGCAAAATCAACATTGCCACGGATCTGGAGCAGGCCTTCCTGGGTTCTCTGGGATGCGCAAGGAAATCCAACCGGGAAATCCTGCAGATGGACAGGCAGGCGCTGGAAAAAGCGGGTGAGGCCGTTTCACGTGTGGTAGAGGATAAGATCAGGAATTTCCTGCTTTGGAAATAGGACGGGAGCGGATATGAAAAAAAGAATCGGGGTTGTTGCCGATGATGTGACCGGCGCCAATGACATAGGGGTTATGTTTAAAAAAGGAGGCTTTCGCAGTGCGGTGTTTCCGCAGAGCCTCATTTCCCTCTGTGATATACGCAGGGAAAGCGAAGGGCTGGATGTGATTATTATTGATACAGACAGCCGTTTTGATGCTCCTGAGACTGCAGCGTCAAAGGTTGCCAAAGCGACGGCGCTTTTGCAGACGCTTCCCTGTGATGTTTATTTTAATAAAACCTGTTCCGTGTTCCGGGGAAATATTGGTTCAGAATTCGACAGCATGCAGGATGTGCTGGGAGTTGGATGTTCCATGGTTATCGCAGGCTTTCCGGGAAATGGGCGGACGACGGTGGACGGCATACATTATGTCTATGGGACGAGGCTGGAGGATTCGCAGTTTCGCACCGATCCCATCCATCCCATGGACTGCTCTTTCCTTCCGGATATTATGCACAGACAGACTGACCGGCCGATCGGGCAGATTACCTGGAGCGATCTGGATCAGGGCCTGGAATTTGTAAAAAGAAAAAAAGAAGAACTGAAGCGCAGCTGCGCTTATATATTATTTGATATCCGGCATCAGGAAGACCTGAGGCTGGTGGCGGATGCGGTGGCGGATGAAGTCAATATCTGCGGAAGCTCGGCTATCGGACAGGAGCTGCCCGCAGCCTATCGCAGGCTGGAACCGGAAAAAGAAGCGCCTGTGCTGCTGATTGCGGGAAGTCTGACGAAACAGAGCATTTCCCAGACGGAGCTGCTGCGCCGGAAGGGGTATCCCATATTCACCTTTGATACGGAAACGATTTTTGATGAAAAAGCGCTCGCTGCGGAGGAAAGACGTCTGACGGAAAGCGCCGTCAATGCCTTAAGCGGCTCCAATTCCTCTAATGCCATGGTTCTTGTGCATTCGGTGCAGGAGAAGGAAAAGGTGCGGCGTACCAAGGAAACCGGTCAAAAGCTGGGGCTGACCCATGAAGAAATCGGGAAGCGTATTTCCGGCTGCCTGTGCAGGGTGGCCCGCAGTGTGCTTGTCCGGACGGGCTGCCGCAGGCTGGTGGTGGCAGGCGGCGATACCTCGGCGGCTGTTACAGGAGAGCTGGAGATTTACCGGATGGAAATCGGCGAGGAGATCGAACCGGGCGTCCCGGCCATGACCGGAACTGCAAATCTGGGAGAATTGCAGTTGGTTTTGAAATCAGGGAGCTTCGGGAGCGAGTTTTTTCTGGAAAAGGCGGCCCGGTATCTGCAGGGAGAACGGGCATATGACTGTAAGCAGGAGGATTAAGAATGAATTATCTGGAACGTTTGGTGGAGAGATATCCGGCTTTGGACGGAATGAAGGATACGATTGAAGAAGCCTTTCAGATCATGAAGGCTTCCTATGAAAACGGCGGGAAGCTGCTGGTATGCGGCAACGGCGGCAGCGCTTCCGATTCTGACCATATTGTGGGAGAGCTGATGAAGGGTTTTTATAAAAAACGTCCCCTCAGTGAAGCCGAAAAGGAAAAATTCGGCGGGCTTTCCGAGCATCTGCAGGGAGCGCTGCCGGCGATTTCCTTGGCGGGCCATCCTGCATTATCCACCGCTTTTCTGAATGATGTGAACCCGGAAATGATTTTTGCACAGCAGGTTTATGGATATGGCCTGAAAGGGGATGTCCTGATCGCCATGACTACCTCGGGCAATTCCGCCAATGTCCTGAATGCGGTCAGGGTAGCAAAGGGCAAGGGGATGAAGGTGATCGGTTTTACGGGTCATGACGGCGGGGCGCTGAAGGCGCTGTGCGATGTGTGCCTGATTGTGCCCAGCAGCGTTACGGCGGATATCCAGGAATACCATCTGCCCGTTTACCATACACTGTGCGCGATGCTTGAGGAACATTTCTTCCCGGCGGCCTGATATATTTATGCGCTGTCGGGACGGGATTGCGGAAGGCGGCGGGCAGAGCGTGGGTAAGCAAATAAGGGATGGACTGGAATAGGGAAGAAAAAAGATATGGAAAATAAAAAAGAAATAGAAGATAAAAAAGAAATAAAAATTAAGAAAGAAATGGAAAATATAAAAGAAATGCAGAATAAAAAGGAGCTGATTTGCCGCATCGCCGGACTGCTTTTTGAAAAGGGGCTGGTAAGCGGCAAGGATGGAAATATCAGCATCCGTACGGGGGAGGATGAAATGCTGGTCACACCCTCCGGTATCTGCAAGGGCTTTCTGGCGCCGGAAATGATAATCAGACAGCGGTTTGACGGTGCGGTAATTGAGGGAAGCTATAAATCCACCAGGGAGGCGGCCATGCACAGCAGGCTGTATGAGCTGCGCCCGGATATCGGGGCGATTGTCCATACCCATCCGGCTGCTGCTACGGCGTTTGCCGTCTGCGGAAAAGGATTTCCAGAAAACTGGGTGCTGGAGGTACCTTCCCTGATTGGGAAAATAGGAATTGCCGGTTATGCGCCCGCAGGCAGCAGGCAGTTGGTGGAGGAAGTGGAAAAAACGGCGGACAGCGACGTCATTTTTCTGCAGAACCATGGAGTTATCACGTATGGGCCGGATATTTACGACGCCTTTAGCAGGATGGATGCGGTGGAAAATACGGCGAAGACCATATTGTATGCACAGTTTTTAGGGGGTGCGAGGGAATTTTAGACTGTCGGCGGGACTGCCGGCAGTCCTGTTACGTTATCCAGAAATGCTTTTGAACCTGTTGCACCTCTTTGTCCCTGATATTTTCCCCTGTATGGATGCAATGCATCTTTATCAAGCTGGGCAAATACTAGCTGCCCGACTCTGCGTCCTGCATTTAATTCAATGGCACATCTGTTTGCATTAAACAATTCCAGGGTTATTTCACCCTTAAATCCAGGATCAACCCAACCTGCATTTTGAATGAACAGTCCCATTCTTCCTAAAGAACTGCGTCCTTCAACAAATGCTGTGAGATTATCAGGCAATTCGAAATATTCCATTGTTGTTGCCAGTACAAATTGTCCCGGAAGCAATATATATTTTTCTGCGGTAATCTGCTTGTATGATATTTCATCATCCAAATTAATTATGCCTGAAGACGAGTCCTCTACAATACTGTATGTGTTTCCAATACGAATATCAATGCTTGCAGGCTGTATTTGTCCAATTTCAAGAGGATCAACGATAAGGGTATGTTCATCAAGCATTTTCATTAATGTTTTATCTGAAAGTATCATTTTTCCCTCCGTATATTTCAATTGTCTTTATCTGTTTTTACATTATATCATTCAAATAGGATGTTTTCTATTATTTCACCTCAGAAAAATATCACCTCAGAAAACCCAGGTACCATTCGGCCGTTTCATATTATTTATAATACTATCTGTCAGGTCTTTGGGTTATATTTTCCCAATTCATTTCTACATGATATAACAAAAAAGAAAAACATATAATTTTCTTGACACTGAAAAAATTCAGTAGTATAGTCAATTCATAATAAACCTACTAAAATACTAGGAATATAAACATCGTAACAGCTCAGCAGCCCGGACTGTTACAATACCTCGGCGGCAGTCAAATAAAAAAGGAGAACAGACTATGGCAAATATTAAAAAAAGTGCGGAAGAACTCATTGGAAGAACCCCTCTTATGGAGCTGGTGAATTACGAAAAGGCAGCAGGCGTTACAGACGCTGTGATTCTGGCGAAGCTGGAGTATTTTAATCCGGCTGGCAGCGTAAAAGACAGGATTGCCCTGCAGATGATTCTGGATGCTGAAGAGCAGGGGCTGCTGAAGCCGGGAGCCACTATCATTGAACCCACCAGCGGAAATACCGGAATCGGCCTGGCGGCTATGGCTGCGGCCAAGGGCTACAAGGCAATTCTGACCCTGCCGGAAACCATGAGCGTGGAGAGGCGCAAGCTGCTGAAGGCCTATGGAGCGCAAATCGTCCTCACCCCGGGGGCGGAGGGAATGAAGGGAGCCATTGCGAAGGCGGAGGAGCTGCACAGCCAGATTCCCGGTTCCTTTATCCCCGGACAGTTCGAGAATCCGTCCAATGCCAAAGCGCACAGACTTACTACCGGTCCTGAGATTTGGGATGACACGGATGGAAATGTGGATATTTTTGTGGCGGGAGTAGGTACCGGGGGGACACTGACCGGCGTAGGCTCCTATCTGAAGGAAAAAAATCCGGCGGTCAGGGTGGTTGCGGTGGAACCGGCCCAGTCGGCCGTGCTTTCCGGCAAAAAGCCCGGCCCTCATGCCATCCAGGGAATCGGGGCGGGATTCATTCCCGGCGTGCTGGATCAGGAAATCTACGATGAAATCATACAGGTGGAAAATGAAGATGCCTATGTTACAGGAAGGGCTATTGCGCAGACCCAGGGCCTGCTTACGGGAATTTCCTCCGGAGCCGCCCTGTATGCGGCAACTCTTCTGGCGAAACGCCCTGAGAATAAAGGAAAAGTAATTGTTGCGCTGCTTCCGGATTCCGGCGACAGGTACCTTTCCACCCCGCTTTTTGGCGAGGAATAGACGAAGTCCCGCAAATGTCCGCCAGGGAAGGATTTATGAAAAAGTCTTTTTTCTGAAAATTATGGGACGGTATAACCGTTCAATTTCTTCACAAAGACTGCCAAAAACCATCCTGAATCGCCTGCAGGGATGCTTTTTGGCAGTCCTGGATCACTTTCCTGCGTTCAGCACAGTAAATGTGCCGGCCTGCGTGACAGTTACGTCTCGTTTACTATTTACAGGATTAGAAGAAATGTGGTATGATAAAGTTTGCGCGGGAATCGGGGAAGCCTGCCGGATTCTGACGGCAGCCTTAGATGGGCGGCAGAATTGCTGCGTTCCTGCAGTACTGGTTTGAAAACATTTGTCCGCATATGGCGGACAGACAGAAGCTAAAGCGAAAGGGCTTGAGAAAATGGAACAGCCTATCATACAAATTAAAAATGTGACCAAAACCTTCCAGACGAGGGAAAACAGGGTGGAAGCCCTGAAGAACATCAACCTGGAAATCAATAAGGGCGATATCTACGGCATTATCGGTATGTCCGGCGCCGGAAAAAGCACGCTGGTACGCTGCCTGAACTTCCTGGAGAAGCCCACGGGGGGAACGGTTCTGATCGAAGGGCAGGATCTGTCGGCCTGTACCGATAAGGAGCTGCGGAAGGTGCGCAACAGCGTTGCCATGATTTTTCAGCATTTTAACCTGCTGATGCAGAGAACTGTACTGGACAACGTATGTTTTTCCCTGGAAATTCTGGGTATGAAGAAAAAAGAGGCCAGGGAAAAGGCCAGGGATCTTTTGAAAATCGTGGATTTGGAGGCAAAGGCTGATGCATATCCTGCCCAGCTTTCCGGCGGACAGAAGCAGAGGGTGGCAATTGCCCGTTCCCTCGCCATGAACCCGAAAATCCTGCTGTGCGACGAGGCTACCAGTGCCCTGGATCCTACGACAACCCGGTCCATTCTGGCGCTGCTTAAGGATATCAACCAGAAATTTGGAATTACCATCGTTATCATTACCCATGAAATGGGCGTGGTACAGGAAATCTGCAGCCATGTGGCGATTATAGATAACGGTGAGCTGGCGGAAACGGGAACTGTGGAGGAAGTATTTTCCGCGCCCAAATCCAGGGCTGCCAGGAAGCTGGTGTTCCAGGGAGAGAGGAAATACAGCCTGATGAAGAGCAAGCGCTGTATCCGCATTGCTTTTACGGAAAATTCCTCCTTTGAGCCGGTGATCGCCAATATGGTTCTGGAATGTAAAGCCTCTGTCAATATCCTCATGGCCGACACACAGGATGTGGGCGGCATAGCCAGAGGACAGATGGTCCTGCAGCTGCCGGAGGACATGCAGATTGCGGAGAAAATGATTCAATACCTGAAGGACAGGAATCTTACCGTAGAGGAGCTGGATGATTATGTGGAATAGTGCAACGGTTATGATGATCGTGGAAGGTACCTTTGCTACCTTATATATGACGCTGGTATCCACGCTGATGGCCTATGTAATCGGCCTTCCCGCAGGCGTGGCCCTGGTGGTGACCGGAAGGGAGGGACTCAGGCCCAACAAGACGGTGAGCAGGATCCTGGATGTGCTTGTCAATGTAATGCGAAGCATCCCCTTTCTCATTCTGCTGATTCTTGTTATACCTCTGACAAGAGCCATTGTCGGCAAAAGCTATGGCCCCAGCGCCACAATTGTGCCGCTGACTCTGGCAGCAGCCCCTTTTATTGCAAGACTTGTGGAATCCTCCCTGCTGGAGGTGGATAAAGGAGTCATTGAGGCGGCCCAGAGTATGGGAGCCGGGATTCCGACGATCGTCATTAAAGTAATGCTGCTGGAAGCCCGTTCTTCCCTGCTGAGCGGACTTGCCATTGCCCTGGGCACCATCCTGGGATATTCCGCCATGGCCGGAGCCGTGGGCGGCGGCGGACTGGGAGACATCGCCATCCGCTACGGCTACAACCGATACCAGCTGGATATCATGATCGTGACGGTTATCCTTCTGGTGGCGCTTGTACAAATCATGCAGGCCGTCTGCATGAAGCTTTCCCGGAAGCTGGACAAAAGAATTACCGGATAGCGGCGCAGCCGCTTCACATTGAAGCCATGTACCTGCAGGCACAGCCTGGCAGAGGCTTAACATAGAAATACATGTTTATGTATGGATGAATGGAGGAGAAAATTATGAAAAAGAAAGTTTTATCTTTTGCCCTGGCCGCTGTTTTATCAGCAGGCCTTCTTACCGCATGCGGTTCCGATGCGTCAACCACTGCCGCGCAGACCGATGCTGCAGCTCCTGAAAGCACGGCGGCAGCTGTGACCGAAGAGGCGGGCAGCGAAAGCACTGCCGCCCAGGAAGCTGAAAGCACAGCAGAAACTACCGTGGAATCCAAAGGAAAGGTTACCGTTGCGGCAACCAGCGTTCCCCACGCGGAAATCCTGGAAGCAGCAAAACCCTTAATGGCAGCCAAAGGCTGGGAGCTTGTAGTAACTGAATTTACGGATTACGTACAGCCCAATGAAGTAGTGGAAGCAGGCGATATGGATGCCAACTACTTCCAGCACATTACTTACATGGAAAGCTACAACGAAGAAAAAGGCACACATCTGGTAAATGCCGGAAATATCCACTACGAACCCCTGGGAGTATATCCCGGAAAGCAGAGCGACCTTGCAGCCATCACTGATGGAGCTGAAATTGCAGTTCCCAACGATACAACCAATGAAGCCAGAGCGCTTCTCCTTCTCCAGGAACAGGGCCTGATCACCCTCAATGACGGAGCAGGCATCACCGCAACCGTAAACGACATCAAGGAAAACCCTCACAAAATCAAATTCGTAGAGCTGGCGGCAGAGCAGATTCCCAGAAGCCTTCCTGACTTTGACTTTGCCGTAATCAACGGAAACTACGCCCTGGAAGCAGGCCTGAACGCAGCCGACGACGCCCTGGCCGTAGAAACCTCCGATTCCGATGCAGTTAAAAAATATGTCAACGTCATCGCCGTAAAAGAAGGCAACGAAAACAACGAAGGAATCAAAGCACTCGTAGAAGTCCTGAAATCCGATGAAATGAAAAAATTCATCAACGACACCTACCAGGGTTCCGTTGTACCTTACGAAGGATAAGCTCTTCGATAACTTTTTAAGTTTTTGAAAATTCAAAGACGAACATTTATCTTTTCCGGATTCAAATTAAAATTAATATATCTACAAAAAATCTGCGCCCTCCGTTTCCCGCAAAGAAACCAGGCCGCAGATTTTTTATTCCCGCGAGCAACGAGCCAAGTAGCCATGCTTGCATGGATATTTGGCGACTGCCGCGAGGGTCAAAGACCCCGCTGCTCTGCAGCGCTACAAGTTTGATATCCCGTTGCGTGCAGCGGGGTCTTTGATTAAATGCAATTACCACAACCTGAACAACATACAACCTACAGAACTTACAACCAGACAACATACCTGCGCAGCTTTATTTTTGTGGTGGTGCGGCCTCTGTCCTCTCCCGGCCTCCGATGGCCCTGTTTTGCGGTTCCTCTCCGGGGGCGGCTGGGGGATGTTTTACGGACCATGGGAAAAAACGGTGATGTTTCTTAATGCCCCGTATGACCGGAATCCTGCCGCCCCTAGCGGCGTGTCCGACGAACGCAGACGGCTGAAAGCCTCTGCGGAGGAGTTTTGCCGCGTTGGCAGGATTCCGGCCATGCGGGACATTTAGAAACATCCCGTTTTTGAGGTTGGTCCGTAAAACATCCCCCAGCCGCCCCCGGAGAGGAACCGCAAAACAGGGCCATCGGAGGCCGGGAGAGGACAGAGGCCGCACCACCACAAAAATAAAGCCTCACTCTCCACTACATATCGGCCTTGACTTATACTATTCATACTGGTATGGTATAGATACAGACAACCATGGATAAAACAAATTTAAAGAGGTAGAAAATGAGTGCTATGAGAATTTCGACCAAAGGAAGATATGCAGTGCGTGTTATGCTTGATTTGGCAGTTAACAACACCGGAGAATATATTAAAGTAAAGCAGATAGCGGACCGCCAGGGAATTTCAGAAAAATATCTGGAGCAGATCATAGCGATTCTGAATAAGGCCGGCTTTGTAAAGAGCACAAGGGGCGCACAGGGAGGCTATCGCCTGGCGAGGGATCCGGCCGAATATACAGTGGGACAAATCCTCCGTCTGACGGAAGGCTCTCTGAATCCGGTGCCATGCCTGGACAGCTGCGGAGGGACAGCAGACTGCCTGCGCTATGATACCTGTGAAACCGTGGATGTGTGGAAACAGCTGGCGGATGCCATTAATGGTGTAGTGGACAGCATTACCATTGCAGATCTGGCTGAAAAGCACGCGAAACGTATGGAAAGTATGAATTATATGATTTAAAGCAGCCGCAGGGCTGCTTTTTATTTGCGGTAAGATGCTGGTCCGGGCAAAGCTGCCGCCCTACAGGATGCGGCCGGCGATTCCGGAGGGCTGGCGCCCGGCCGCATCCAGAAGCCTGCGCACCTCCATCAGTATGGTGCCTGCCTGCAGATATTCATCCGGGGCAGGGGGCCTTTGTTCTTCTGCGTAATTGTTTGGTTTCCCGCATTCCCTGAAAATATGGTATTTCCCCGGAGGGCAGGTAAGGAAACCGGCGCTCAGGCGGGGAGGCACAGGCTTTCCGTGGAAGAGGACAGGAAGGCAGGAGGCCTGCCGTACCAGCTCCAGCAGCCTGTTTTGCAGCTCCTCATGGGATATGCAGCCGCAGGCGAGAAAGAAGATTGACTCATCATAACGGGCCAGAAAGCTTCCGTCCCCTGTGTCGGACAGTATTTCCCTGGCAGCATCGGCCACAGCGCGCAGTACGCCCTTACAGGCCAGTTCACCCAGGTCCCGGCAGATATCATCCAGATTATCAATCTTAATCAAGGCCAGATGGAAAGCTTCTGAATTCCAGCCGGAATACGCGGCGGCATTGATCAGATGTTCATCTATGTAATGCGGGTGATAGGCCAGGGTAACCGGATCGGTCACCATTTTATTGTTTAAAAAAAGGAATTCATTTTCAATTTCCTTTGGGGATTCCTCGCCATTTAATACGGATCCGGTGATATCGGTGACCAGCTCCATTATCAGCTCCCGATCCTCAAGCAAAATATAGCGGCAGAAAATCTGGTAGATATGATCCTGCATATATTCAAATTTTGTGCAGGAGGTTTTTGATTTCATTGCGCGGGCGGAGATACAGTTTACGCACTGCTGTTTTTTATCCCAGACGGAATAACAGGGCTTGTCCGGAGTCAGGGTCAGGATGCCGTCCGCCATGGAAATTTTTACTGTATGGCAAATGAAAGGATCCACAAGCCGGACAATGGCAAATGTGTTTTGTAATACAGACATTTCAGATTGTAATTCTGTATATGTATAATAATATTTCACAAAAATGTCTCCTTTCCGGCAGAAAACTCCTGTTTTTAGAAATTAACAAACCATAAGAAACAGATTATCATATTTTACATAAATTGGCAATGCGGTAAAATCTGCCAAAATCAGGGCGTTGCGGCAAAAACCGGTGCCGGTGCAGGCAGGGAAAAACATGTGTATTTCATATTACGGGTATATCTTTTGCCGCCGGCGTATTGGGCGGAAAGAGTTGACATACCTTCCAGGTATTTGTAATATGAAAGTAATGCCAGCCGGAGCAAGGTTCGATTGGAGAAAGCATAGGGCGATAGAATGGATAAAAAGGTGCTGCTGTCCACGACGGACAATAAGCAGATTATGGAAGTATTTCAGGCGCTGAACCAGACAAGCGATGATTATTTTTTCATATTGGACATAAAAGAAGACAGCTGTTTTTTCTGCGACAGGGTGCGGGAGAGATTTCATATATCCTCCGATTTCATATGTCCGGCGGGAGAAGGGCTGCGGGAGCTGGTAGCAGAGGAGGATTTTCCCCTGCTAATAGAGGATTTAAGGCGCATCCGCGCCGGAGAAAAAAAATACCATGACATGGAATACCGCTGGTACAGTAAAGATAAGGAAATCATATGGATCCACTGCCGGGGAACGGTGATTTATGACGGGGAAGGCAGTATCCGTCTTCTTGTGGGAAGCATTTCCGAGGTAAACGGGGAGGAAAAACGCGACCGTCTGACCGGTCTGCATGGGGAAGGCCGTTTTGCCCTTGACCTGGGACGATTGCTTCAGAAGAAACATGGAGCCGGATTTCTTTTGCTTATTGGCGTGGATGATTTTAAAGAGATCAATGAAAAATATGGGATAGAATCGGGAAATACGCTGCTTAGGGAGCTTACGGACATTATCAGGGAATGTATGCTGCCGGGAATGCAGCTTTACCGGCTGGTTGCGGATGAATTCGTTCTGTTCGGGCAGGATGATATGTGCTCCGCGCAGGTAGTGGAGTTGTTTGAAAAGATCAGGCGTAATATTTTCAGACATATAGAAGAGGAGGACTACCGTAATTTCTATACGGTTTCCGGCGGTTTGCTCCAGCTGCCTTATCCTTCTGCCGATTACAGCGAGCTGGTAAAATATCTGGAATTTGCCCTGAATGAAGCAAAGCGCCGGGGAAAAAACGCGCTTGTGGCATTCAGCAGGGAGGATTATGACGCCTATGTGGGCAGACTGGAAATCAAGGAAGAGCTGCGTAAGGCCATATTTAATGATTATGAAGGTTTTTCCCTGCATTATCAGCCGATAGTGGATGCGAAGAACTATGAAATCAGAGGAGCGGAAGCGTTGCTTCGGTGGGACAGCAGCAGATACGGGAAAATGCCGCCGGGGGATTTTATCCCGGTGATGGAGGAAAGCGGGCTTATCATTCCCATGGGCTCCTACGTGATAAAGGAGGCGGTGCTCTGCTGCTGCAGATTGAAGAGGGTTATCCCATTGTTTCATATGAATATCAATCTTTCCTACGTACAGCTGAAAAAGAGCGATGTGCTTCAGGAGCTGCGTAACCACCTGGGAGTGGCGGAGGTGTGCCCTGAAAATATCATGCTGGAAATTACGGAAAGCGGATATATTGAAACTGATCCTGCCTTCCGGAAGGCCATGGAGGAAATCTGCGGGCAGAAGCTGAGGCTGGCCATCGATGATTTCGGAACAGGCTATTCCAATCTGCGATATTTGAAGGATCTGCGTGCCGATATGATAAAAATTGACCGCTCCTTTGCGGTACGGGCGTTGGAAAGCGATTATGACTATACGCTGTTGGGACATATTATTGAAAGGGCCCACAGCATCGGCCTGCGGGTGTGTCTGGAGGGCGTGGAAACGGAAGAGGAGCTGGTGCGTTTACAGCGGCTGTCCCCGGATTACATTCAGGGATTTTTATTCGGCAGGCCCGTGCCTGAGAGGGAATTTGTTGAAAAATATCTGGGAAGCGGCGCCTTTAAGACCTGGCAGGAACAGGCCGGGCCGGGAGAGGGCGGCAAAAGGACCAGGGGAGAGACGGAATGAAAAGGTTTGGAAATGTAATACTGAAAAAATGGTACTGGTTTTTATTTGCGGCCGTGGTGCTGGGTGAAGCTGCGGTGTTCCTCTTTTTCGGGGAGGGCAGTTATATCGCTACACATGATAACCTGGATCTGTTTATGGGACACTTCCAGGCGATGAAGCTTTGGGACGTGTTCTTTGCCCACAATGCTGAGGTGCCGATACTGGGCGGTATCACTAGGGACTATTTAAGCTCGGAATTCAATCTTTATAACATCCTTTTTTATCTGCTGCCGCCCTTTGCGGCATACATGTGCGGGTATTTTCTGAAAATCCTGATTGCGGAGGGCTCCATGCTTCTGCTGGCAAAGGATATTTACCAGGAAAATTATAAGAAATATGAGCCTGCGGCAGTGATAATCGGACTTATTTACGGACTGCTTCCTCTGTTCCCGGCCTATGGGATCGCCTTTGCGTCCATTCCGCTTGCCGTGCTTTTGCTGCGCAGGATTTACAGGGGGGAAAGCCGGTGGGACTATCTGTTTTTGTTCCTTTATCCGCTTCTTTCCTATTTTTCTTATTTCGGTTTTTTCATCCTTGGATATCTGGTACTGGCTATTGTGATACTGGCGGTGCGGGATTACGGCAGTATGAAAAAGGCGGCGCCGGATGAAAAGAATGGGCAGGAGGATGTGCGGAAAAATGTCCAGGAGAACGCACGGAAGAACGCGCAGAAGGATGCACAGGGGAAAACGAGGCGGCCCTCCTTCCTGCGCTCCATTAGCCTGCGGCTTGCGGCGGCCCTGGTCATCCTTTCGGCAGGCTATATTCTGTTTGAATACAGGCTGTTCGGGGAGATGCTTTTTTCCGACGTGGTGACCATGCGCACCACGATGGCAGAGGATAACTTTACCGCAGGACAGATTGTTTCCTCCATATGGGAGGTGTTTTATCAGGCTATATTCCATGCCCAGCCTTCCCATACCAGGTTTGTGCTGCCTTTGTGCATGCTTTTTCTTATTTACCGTATTTTCTGCTTCCTCCGGGAAAAAAAGCCGGGGAAAATAGTGACGGACAGCTTCTGCCTGGTTATTTACTTTATAATAGGAAACTGTCTGGTTTATGGCTTCTATTATTGGGGCGGCTTCCGCAGACTGTTTGAGACGCTGGTGCCCCCGCTGAAGGGCTTCCAGTTCAACCGCACCGTTTTTTTCAACCCGTTTCTCTGGTACGCAGCGCTGTTTTTGCTGGTGAAGTACCTTATTGATAAAAGGAAGCAGTGGCTGGGTTATCTGGTTTCCCTGATTGCGCTGGCGGTGGTAATCCTGACTCCGGCTGTATACAATGATTTTTATTCCACCTGCTATTACAATGCCTATCGGATCATAAAGCATACACAGGTGGAAAACCTGAACTACCGGGAGTTCTATTCGCAGAAGCTGTTTGAGGAAATCAAGGCGGATATCGGCTATGACGGAGAGTACAGCGCTGCTTACGGAATGCATCCCGCGGTGCTTTCCTATAACGGAATCGCCACGCTGGACGGCTATCTGGGCTTCTATCCCCAGGAATATAAAGAAGAATTCGGAGCCATGATAGCCCCCGCCACGCAGAAGGTGGAGGAATGGAATACTTATTTCTGGGACTGGGGAGCCAGGGCATATCTGTATTCCGGTTCAGGGGAAAATACGTGGAACGCGGTCAGAACCATGGCCACGGCCGATGACAGGCTGTATATAGACGGTGACATGTTCCGCAGGCTCGGCGGTAAATACCTGTTTTCCCGGATTAAAATCAGCAACGAAAAGGAACTGGGCTTTACCTTAACCGGAACCTATACCCAGGAGGAATCCCCTTATACGATTTATGTTTATGATGCCGGTTAACCATTGGTTGCAAAACTGCCCGGATCCAACTGGGAAGTGGGCGGATAACCGTAAAATGGTAAGCGACGGATTTGACAATGCCGTACCTGTAGTGTTATGATAAAAAAGTCCGGGCTGTGAGGGCCCGGGCGGAAAGAGAAACGGATTACCCCAGAGAAGGAGAAATAAAATGCCAATCAGAATCCATAATTTCGCCGGTAAATTCGGATGGAATATGAGAAAATATTTTCCCAAGCTGGCAAGCGAGGGATATCTTACCTTTCAGTTTATGACCCGCGGTAAATCGCAGAATGAATACATCAAATATTTTATGTCAAGTGATCCGATACCGCATCCCAATGTGGTGAACCTGGAGACCATCAACCGCTGCAACAGCACCTGCGAATTCTGCACGGCCAACAAGAACGCGGAGAAGCGTCCTTACGCCCGGATGGAAGAAAGCCTGTATTACAATATTATTGACCAGCTCAGGGACTGGGGCTACAAAGGCCACCTGACCCTGTACGGAAATAATGAACCTTGGCTGGATACAAGAATTGTGGAATTCCACAAGTATGCCAGGGAACAGCTGCCGGAAGCGTTTATTTTCATGTCCACCAACGGACTGCTCCTGGATGTGGACAAGGTAAAGGCTATTGTCCCTTATGTAAACCAGCTGATCATCAACAATTACTGCCTGGATATGAAGCTCCATGACAATATCAGGGTGATTTATGAATATGTCAAGGCCCATCCGGAGGAGTTTAAGGATGTGGACATACTCATCCAGATGCGTTACCTGAAGGAGGTGCTTACCAACCGCGCCGGAAGCGCGCCCAACAAGGCGGCTACGGAAAAGGTAGTAAAGGAAACCTGCCTGATGCCCTATACAGACATGTGGATTACGCCGAACGGCAAGCTGGGTATCTGCTGCTGTGACAACTTCGAGGTTACGGAGGTGGGCGATCTGAACACAATGCCCCTGAAGGATGCCTGGAACAGCCCCGCATACCAGAAGCTGAGAAATGCGGTTAAGGACGGCCGCCAGAATTACCCGTTCTGCAAGCACTGCGATTTCATCGATGCCGGTTTACGTATGGATATTGTGAATGACATTTTGAAAAAGAATAAAAAGTAAGCTGTTTTTTAATAATAAAAAAGCGCAGCATGAAAAAGCCGTTCCCGTCAGTAAGAGACAGGAGCGGCTTTTATTATTTTTATTTATAATTGTTCAGTATCCCTCACAGTTACTGCCAAAATCAGTTCTGATTGGCTGTGGATTCCAGGTATTCCTTATCCGTATTCACGTTCCAGATATTGGAGCGGTCACGGACGCCGTTCAGAATGTTATGCACGGTTTCAAAGGAGGTCACCATGGAATGATCGATATTATTATACCGGTGCTGGCCGTTGCGCCCCACGCAGTAAAGATTATCAATGGTATCCAGATATGCCCTCAGCTCATCGATATCCTTGTAAGTATCAAAATAAGCAGGATAAGCCTTTTTCACCTTTTCCATATGGGTATCCATTACCTGGGAGGGACTGTCGATAAGTCCCATCTGTACCATTTCCTTCACGGCAAAGTCTGAAAATTCCTTTTCGCTCATCTGCCAGAGGGAATCCCCTTCATTACAGAAATACTCCAGACCCACCCAAACGGTATGCTCCAGATCCTTTACCATGTAAGGCGACCAGTTATTGTAAATCTGGAACCGCCCCATCTGAACGGTACGATCATGTACATAAATCCAGTCATCGGGAACGATATTGGAAATAGTCCTGATCTTCGTTTTGTTTTCCAGGTTCAGCCTGGGGACCAGGACGCCCAGAGTCATATAATCCCGGTAAGGAAGACCGGCGGCGATGGCTGCTTCTTTTTCCGGCACCCCGTTCATGCCGCCCACAAGATCCTTTACCGGCATGGAGGAAATAAAAATATCCCCCTCCATTGTATATTCCTTCCCATCCTTTTCATAGGTCAGGGAAGTGATATGATTATTTTCATCCTTATGAAGCTTCGTAACACGGCAGCCGCGCCAAATCTGCCCGCCCAGCTTTTCGATTTCACTGCCGGTCACATCCCACAGCTCACCGGGCCCCAGCTTGGGATAACTGAATTCCTCAATCAGGGAAGTTTCCACATGGCCGTTTTTCTTACCGGGGAAAATTTTGCGGAACATATCCACCACAATCGCCATGACAGAAAGCCCCTTGGCACGCTGCGCGCCCCAGTCGGGAGCAATTTCCCTAGGGCTCCTGCCCCACAGGTTCTCCGTATATTTTTCAAAGAACATGGAATAAAGCTTCTTCCCGAAACGGTTGATATAGAAATCCTCCAGGGAGTTTTCCTGCCGCTTATGAAGCACGGAGGCCAGATAACTGAAGCCCGCCTGCATCGTGGTCAGGAAGCCCATGTTCTTAAAGGTTTCCCATTTCAGGGAAATAGGGTAATCAAAAAATTTCTTATCAAAATAAATTCGCGATACCCTGTTCCTGGTAAGCATAACCCGGTCGCATTTCTCCGGATCAGGGCCTCCCGCAGCCAGCGGCGGCGTCCTGTGCAGGACGATATCATCATAAGCCGGCGCCCCCTGGGGAGGAAGCATTTCCTTCCACCAGGCATTCACCTTCGGATCCTTTGAAAAAAAACGATGCCCGCCCATATCCATGCGGTTCCCATTATAGTTTACAGTCTTGGAAATACCTCCCAGAAGCCCGCTTTCTTCCAATACAATGACTTCTATCTCCTCCGGGGGATTCTTTGCCTTGCTTCCCTTCAATAATTCATAGGCCGCAGTCAAACCGGCCGGACCGCCGCCTATAATCAAAGCTCTTTTCATATGAATGAGATTCCTTTCTATGGCATGCATCTGAACCGGCACGCCTGTTTCAGGTCGTTATTATTTTTATCTTACCATATTCTACGCCCTAATTCAAATAGGAAAGATTGGGTGGATGTAGATAATAAAAGCGTTGGGGGGTGAGGGCCGCCTCTCTTTGCGGGCTGTGGAGCCTGGGGGCTTTGCCCGGAGACGGCGGGGCAGCTTTGTCCCTTCCGGCTGCGGGGGGCGTATTTCGTGTTCCAGACTCAAAAAAGGGGTGTTTCTAACTGTCCCGGAAGGGCAGGTTTCTGTCAGCGCGGCTGAACTCCTCATCCTTCGATGATAGCCGCGTGTTATGTTTTTTTGGCAGCGGCAGGTATTGGTGTGGCTATCGTCTTCAGGATTCGTCAGACAAGCCGCTAGGGGCGACAGAAGCCTGTCCTTCCGGGGCAGTAAGAAACATCTCCTTTTTTTCCAATGGAACACGAAATACGCCCCCCGCAGCCGGAAGGGACAAAACCGCCCCGCCGTCTCCGGGCAAAGTCCCAGGCTCCACAGCCCGCAAAGAGAGGCGGCCCGCCAAGGTTTTTATCTACATCCATTCGGATGTGGCAAGGAATCCCTGTTTTGCGGAGATGTCATCAAGGCCGGCGAGATAATCAATGGTACATCCGAAAGCAAGGGAAATCTTTAAGACACTCTTTAATGAAGGATTACAGATCTTGCCACTGGCAATTTTTTTGATAGTTTCATACGGTACACCGGATTTGTCAGACAAAATTTTCAAAGACCAGTTATGCGCAGACAATTGACTGGATATTCTGCACATAAGCACCTCCGCAAGCTTCAACTCTTCTTTCTTTTGATCATAAACGTCCATCTCATTCTCCTTCTTTCCTGATACAACTTAATTTTCTGCTTTTGCAATTGTTCAGTAATTCCACAATCACTTGTTTTTTCCTCATCAGTCTCATTTGGACTTTGGGCTTTTCGATACCCCTCGGGCAGTTGGGAGTGTGGTTTGTGGGGCGGCTTTGGGCCTGCGGCCGGGGTGTGCCGGGGCTTTTTGGA